>ERZ890953.1189-NODE-1189-length-13458-cov-3.943072_pt1 | contig 13458 bp, 15 predicted proteins | sample MGYA00521264_ERZ890953 | MGnify/ENA primary metagenome ERZ890953 (study PRJEB32303, sample SAMEA104408629) | aquatic metagenome | biome: Brackish water; feature: Chemocline; material: water | place: Baltic Sea | collected 2014-10-26T21:54:00 | depth 200 m ... | reverse complement strand
TCATTCCCCATGAGCAAGCCTTGTTCCAAAATAGAAACTGCCCGAAAGCTCAATGAGGGTGCTACGGGCCACTCACGCCAGTATTTTGGCGTAAGGCGCAAATCTGGTGTAGGCGTGCCAACAGCAGTAGCGGTCGCAAGAGGTAAAGGCGTTGAAGTACTCGATGGTACTACGGTAGGCATCTCAGCAGTTGGCTCGACAGTTGGCAGTTGCTCCTGTGTACTTGTTGGCGTTATTTGGGGTTCTTCTTGCATTGGGGCAGGCGTATTTTGCGTGTTACAAGAGATCAAGACAACACTTGCTAGTAAAAAAATAAGTAGCATTTTATTTTTTATGTTAATCATTATTTCTATAAACTCACTAAATCAATTCGAGTTATGGACTCGGTAGCCAAAAAGCTCGATGAATTATAAACGGAACATCACTCTCAGTATTCACTTGCACAGGGATTTTCTCTGAATACTCTTCGCAACCCTTTAGACACGTTGCTGAAACTTGAAAACGATTCTCTGCTAACTCTTCGGTTCCAAACCAGAACAAGCTTGTTCCCGTTGGAGACCAAATGAGTTGGGATGCAAATCCGTTCGTATCCGCGCTATATTCAACCAGTCCCCAATTACTCAAGTCAATGACAAAATTTCGGGTTTGTAGAACTCTCCCGGAGTAATCACTTCGTTCAGACAAGGTAAGGGCGATCAAATCATCAACAGGCGACCAAGCAAGACCTTCCACACTGCCCTTTGGCAGAGGATACTCTCGTATAGGGCTGCCATCCGGCTGACTAAATTGCAAGCCAAAATCTCCGTCTGATAGAGCCACGGGGTAGGCAAGATAATTCTTTCCAAGAGAAAACGAGACAGCGCCATCTCCTGAGCGTACTTGAAACTGATTCTTCTCTCCGTCCATGCCCCAAATGCCGCAGCTATTCCCATTCGAACAATTCAGCGTCTCCCAATAGAAAGAATCGTTTTGGCCTAGTGAAAATATGGAACTGGGTGTGTCAGCTAAAGTAGGAGAAAGAAAGTCTTCAGAAGCAGTCCCGTCAGCAGAACGAAAGACCATCGAGACGCCATCTTCATTTTTCTCAAGAAAGGCAAAGGTGCGATCAGATACCCATGCAACCGGGAACTCGCCTTCTTTGTACAACGAATTTGTGATACTAAAAACTTCCCCACTCTCACGATTGGCTACATACAAGTCTGTTTCTTGACTAAACAAGAGATACATCGCATCCGGTGAAACAGCTTCCAGTTCATAATCCCCCGGCAGGAGTTCACTCGTTTCTTGCGTCAGCAAGTCAAGACGAAATAAGCCTTGAACACAATTATCGACATCTTCAGTGCATGATAGGTCAAAAAGAATATTCTCAGCGTAATCCCAACTTAAGCTTTCAGGCGCTTGATGCTGCTGAACATCTAGCTCAACTATTTCATCACCTAAAGACATCTCTGCTTGAATATCGCTCAAGTTTTCCCAGAGATAACCCAAAGTTTGCAAAGCTGTCAAACTACGCACATTCCAGGAAACAGGCGAGATATGAAAGCCATCATTGCGCTCCGTATCCATGCCCTGATTTGCCAAGGGTTGCACAGCAGCCCAAAAATTCCAAAGCGGAATATCGTATTCCGTTGCTAATTGAGCAGTCGCTAAGTTAATACTATGGTCGCCTTCAATATTATCGGCTTTCGTGGCAAGAACAGGCACAGCGCCACTTTCGATTACCGTTTCTATCACCTGCCGCATATACTTCTCGTAAGTTTCGACCGTTCGGCCTTCCCACCAAACTTCAAAACTAACAAAGACAATACTTGGACGAGTTAATCGCAGCTCACATGCAAGTGGGTTTTCACCAGGCAAACAAACCGCTTGGTCAGCACGCAGCGGAGATAATACAGTTGCAGCATTAAAGCCCCCGCGAACCGCTTGTCCATCTGTATCGAAATAGCCAGAAAAGTTTGCCACGGTATCTGCCAGTTCTACATTCTCTGTTGCTAAGGGATAACGTGCAAGATCGTCATATTTGCCTAAAAAAGCATCTTTCACATTTTGACAATCGCCCACTTTTGAAAAGGCTTGCGGATTATTTCCCAGCAATTGCCCTTGATAATAAATTTCATAAGAACGGCGCGTTAACTCTGGGATAACAGGCCACTTCTGCCAATCTTCAGAAGACTGACGCTCGGGCAATTCCACACCTGTAAGGTAATCGGCAACAGCATCTTTGATTTCAGCAGACGGGATAAGAGTCGGGGAAGCAATGTCCGTTTCTGGAATCACTGCCGGAGCAGAATCAGAAATCGCCGCAATAGGTTGGCTATCTTGAGCGACAGGTTGACCATCTTCAGACGCACAAGCAACTAAAAGAAGAAGACCTAACAAGGTGATGAAAAACACTCTTATCTTCATTGCTGTTTTTTCTGTAAGCGCAGATAGGCTTCCATGAAACCATCGAGATCGCCATCCAGCACAGCTTGGGTGTTGCCCATCTCAAAATCGCTGCGGTGATCTTTGACCAATTGATAGGGATGCAGCACATATGAACGAATCTGACTCCCCCATTCGGCTTTGGTATATTCGCCGCGCAAGCCATCCATTTCTTCTTTTTGCTCGGCTTCCTTCTTTTCAACTAAACGTGCCTTGAGCACCTTAAGTGCATTTTCGCGGTTTTGCAGCTGCGAGCGCTCATTCTGACAAGTGACCACGATCCCGGTCGGGATATGGGTCATGCGCACAGCAGTTGAGTTTTTTTGCACACTCTGTCCACCTGCGCCGGATGATTTATACACATCAATGCGCAAATCTTTTGCGTTGATCTCGATATCAATATCGTCGCCAATCTGGGGCAGAATCTCCACTAACGCAAATGAGGTATGTCGGCGATGCGCCGCATCAAAGGGTGATAAACGCACCAGACGATGTGTCCCCTTCTCCGAGCGCAAATAGCCAAAGGCATAACGTCCCGAAACGGAGATTGTCGTGCTCTTAATACCAGCTTCTTCACCAACGGTTAGATCGAGCACTTCCACGTCGAAACCACGTCGTTCCGCCCAGCGCAAATACATGCGCTGAAGCATCTCAGCCCAATCCTGCGAATCGGTACCACCCGCCCCGGCATGAATCGCCAAAAGCGCATCTTCGCTGTCATATTTTCCAGAAAGCATGGTACGAAAGGCGCGTTGATCGAGTTCCTTCTCGAGAGCAGTGATTTCTTTCTCAAGTTCCCCCAGAAAACTCTCATCATCCATTTCGGCTAATTCCAGCAAGTCATTGAGACGTTTCTGAAAGTCTTTCCACGAGTCGCTTTCTTCCTGCAACGTGTTTACGGTTTTCATCACCTTTTTGGCGTGATTTGAATCGTTCCAAAAATCAGGCGAGGCGATTTCTTTTTGTAATTCCTTTAGGTTCTCTTCCTTTGAAACTAAGTCAAAGACGCTCCATGAGCTGAAGGCTGAGTTCTTGGGCTGCTTGTAATCGACTGATAATTTCTTGCATGAGTAAACTCCGTGTTACGTGTCGCATATTGCGTAAGATTTCACTTCAATACGTAATACACAATACGAAATATTTTTTTAGAATGCCGCCAAAATACCATCAATAAAGGCATCGGGGTCAAATATCGTCAAGTCTTCTACTGTTTCACCCAAGCCCGCAAAGAGAATGGGTAAATTCAATTCGCGACGGATCGCGAAAACCATCCCGCCACGCGCAGACGAATCAAGTTTTGTCAGGATAATGCCAGTCACACCAACCGCGCCCTTAAAGGCACGTGCCTGTTGCAACGCATTTTGGCCTGTTGTTGTATCCATCACCAGCCAAACAGCTTGTGGAGCGTCGAGATGCGCCTTGCCGACCACGCGTTCAACCTTTTTGAGCTCTTCCATCAAATTGAAGCGCGTGTGCAAACGACCGGCTGTGTCAATCAGGATGATGTCTGCGCCACGTGCAAGCCCTGCTTGGACAGTGTTATACGCCACGGCACCGGGATCGCTCTCCGGTGGGCCTGCTACCACATCAACAGACAATCTCTCGCCCCAAACTTGTAGCTGCTCAACTGCCGCTGCCCGAAAAGTATCGGCAGCCCCAAAGACGACCTTTTTCCCCTCAGCCTGATAACGTGCCCCCAACTTCGCGGCAGATGTTGTCTTCCCGGAACCATTCACGCCCACGAGCAGAATTACGTTTGGCGTAGACCCCGACAAGGGCTCACCCTGCATCTCGCCCAGACGAGAGCGGAGATCCGCTCGGAGTGCAGACTTAAGCTCAACGGAGCGTAGCAAGCCTTTCTCACGGACGTGTTCTTGCAAGACATCGATAATATCCGTGGTCGTGTCGACTCCCAAATCCGCTTGGATAAGAAGCGCTTCGAGGTCATCCCAAGTTTCATCGGTGATCTCAGTTGCCCCCAAAAGGCTGGCAACGCGACCAAAAGCAGACTTGCTGGTCTTGGCGAGACCATCTCGCCAGCGTGAAAAAGTATCATTCATAGCGAGCGATTATAACATAGCGATTTATGTTATACTGCTGGCAATTCTTTAAGATTAGAGGTTCATCTGTAAATGGCAGATCCAATCACAAACGTAGAAGTTACTTGGAAAGGCGATAATCTTTTCCTTGGTAAAAACGAAGCCGGTGGACAAGCCTATTTGGGCGGTGAGCATTTCCGCCCCATGCAAATGGTGCTGGTTGCACTGGCTGGCTGTAGCGGTATTGACGTGGTCAATATTTTAGAGAAAAAACGTGTCAACTTCAGCGATATGCAAATCAAAGTAAGCGGCAAGCGTGCTGACACACATCCAAAGGTGTATACTGATATTCAAGTCTGTTACTACATTTGGGGCGACGGCATTAAAGATAAAGATGTACAACAAGCGATTGAACTTTCGGAGGAAAAGTATTGTTCCGTGAGCGCTATGCTCAAGTCAACCGCAGTAATCCACTCAACTTATAAAATTCTCGCTCCGGGCGAGACCATTGAATAACCTTGGAGGTTTTTTATGTTCTCAGAACCTATTAACGTTACTGATGCAGCCTTTGAAAAGACTGTTATGCAATCTGAACTGCCTGTTATTGTAGATTTTTGGGCACCGTGGTGCGGCCCCTGTAAAATGGTTGCTCCAACGTTAGACAAACTCGCCAAAGAACTGGCGGGTAAAGTCATTATTGCGAAAGTCAACACCGATAACGAAAGCCAATGGGCTCAACAATTTGGTGTTCAGGGTATCCCCACGATGCTCTTTGTAGCCAACGGAAAAGTTGTCCATCGTCAGGTCGGTGCATTGCCCGAGCCGATGCTGCGCCAGGTTGTCACCCAGTTTCTTGAAGTCGCTCAATAATCACTCTACGTGAGAGAGGCCGTCATGAAAAAGTTTTTTCTTGTAGCTCTAATCGCGCTCTTTAGTTTAAGCGCCTGTATTCCCAGATTTCTCGGAGGCAGCGCCGAAGAAGTGCCCGCCGCAGAAGCAGTGGATGTAGCTGCTACAGTGGATGCTGAAGCCAGTACGCAAGCTGTCCAAACATTAGTTGCATTAGATGCCTTGGCGACCCCTACATTAGAACCCACGACACCACCCACGGATGGGCCAATTGCTACTGCTACTGAAACGCTTGCCCCCACTTTGGAAGATGCCGCTTCAGACGAAGGCAGCACAGAAGAAACACCATCTCCTGATGCAAACGAAATTGCAAGCGAAGATGGTGCGTCCGCTACGACGGAAGGAACTACAACTCCGGAAATTACAGAAACTCCGGCGCCTACCGGAACAAGCATCTATCCTACCCCAACATCACCAATTGCCATCAATTTACCACCGGAAGATTTGGTGCCGCGCCATCGTGTTGAAGTCAAAAACGAACTCAAAGGGGCAGCCTATATTTCTATGCAAGGTGTCAGCGAATGGGGCTATAAACCGATCATCGAATATCAAATTCCACGCTTCACGACCGTGAATTTCGAAGTACCCGAGGGGAACTACAAGATTGTCGTATATATCGCAAACAGACCCGTTGTCGACTATGTACGTGTTACGAAAAACACTTCTGTCCGTATTGTTATTCGCCGTGACGGATTAAAAGTAGAAAAATAAATTCTAGGAGAATACTAAACTATCATGAAAAAAACAGTACTCATACTGACCCTATTAAGCCTGTTTCTAGGCGCATGCGGGGCTGTAGCACCTACTGAAGAACCAGAACCCGTGTTGACTGGCGATGACATCCAGGAAACCGCTGTTGCTATGGCATGGACCATGGCAGCAGAGACTATTGCTGCCATGCCAACAGAAACATTCACACCCTTACCTCCAACAGCTACTTTTACCCCCGCTTTTACAGCAACGCCTGTACCGACTCTTACGCCTATTTTCACTAACACACCGGTTCCGACTGCAACACAGGAAGGCGGGATCAGCATCTGTAAATGGGATGGTATATCTACAAATCTCCTTGTTGTTAACGACACAAAAGCAACAGCATCAGTCTCAATCTACATGACTGCAGGATCTAACGATAGAGGTTATGGAGATTGTTACCTTATCGTGCCAGCTCTTTCTAAGAATCAAAGCGCTTCAATCTCTGCTCCTAAACAAGGCTACTACTACATCTTTGCATGGATGGATGATGGAAAAAGACAATGGAGCGTAGAGGGCGGACTTGGAACCAACAACCCAGACAAACATGAAATTCACTTAACCGAAACTAATATAAAAATACTTAACCCCTAAATTAATTCAACCCACCAAAAAAGCCTCCTATATGGGAGGCTTTTCCTTTTTAACAATGCTGGCCTATTTACCAAACAATCCTCCAAGCATGTCAGCGGCATTTCCAAGGCTACCTTCACCTTCGAGTAAATTGTCGATCTGCCCACTAACAACGGGTGGCAATTTATCTTTGATAAAGTTGAGTACAACTTCTACAGCCTTTTCAGCCTGCTTCTCACTTAAACCTGTTTTTTCTACAACGAGAGCAACTAATTCTTCCATTTTTATTCTCCTTTTGATTTTTTTAAATCTACCACAAAAACCATATTATTTGGGCAACGATCAAACCTAATATGGTACCGCCAACAGCTTCCAACGGCGTATGCCCGAGTACTTCACGCAACTTTTTCTCAGCTTTAAAATGACCACTAATAAATTCACCGATCAGCATATTGATTTTTTCAGCATGCAAACCAGCCTGCCTGCGTACACCCGTTGCATCGTAGATCACGATCATCGTCATCGAGAAAACCACCGCAAAAACAGGTGAATCAAAGCCAATGAACAAACCCGCCCCATAGGTCGCGCCGACCATCAGAGCCGAGTGCGAACTGGGCATTCCTCCAGAACTAAGCAAGAGCGCCCAATTGAATTTCTTTGTCCGGAAATATTCCATCGGCACCTTTAAAACCTGTGCCAGCCCCCACGCAATGATTGAACTCAGAAAAACGGGGTTTTGAAAAACACCAAGCGGACTATTCATCGCTCAGATCACCATCCACCAGTTGCTTGACACGCAACTCAGCATTTTCCAGCAATGACGCACAAAACTTACTCAAGGCTTGCCCACGCTCGAAAAGTGACATCGATTCTTCAAGCGTTTTCTCATCGTTTTCAAGGGTTGCCACAACAGCCTCAAGTTCAGCAAAGGCTTCTTCGTAGCTTAATTCTTCAATCTTTTTCTCGTTCATTATTTCTCCACTATACAATCTTTGCATCAAGATTGCCATCTTTGACGCGGATATGGATTAAATCATCTATCCTGACATCTGTCTGGCTAGAAATAACTTTCCCATCTGTTTGGCGGGTGATGATGGAGTAGCCGCGCGCCAGAACCTTGGCTGGGTTCAGCGCATCAAGCCTGCTGCCCAATCCGAACAACTTCTCCCGCATCATGCCCCCACGATGGATCTGCCCTGTATGAAGACGTTGGGCAAGCCCGTCGAGCGTTTGTGCATCGCGTTGGATGCGCCGCAATGGGGAAATATAACCCAAACGCTGTATAGCATCATCCACATTGATAAAGGCATCGTCCAAAACACGACCGATCTGTTCATTCAGCTTGTCAGTGTAATAACTATTCGCACCTTGCAGCTCAGCAACCGTGATCGGGGTGGCGAGTTCGGCGGCAGCAGTTGGGGTTGCCGCACGCAGATCGGCGGCGAAATCACACAGGGTGAAGTCGGTTTCGTGTCCGACCCCCGAAATAACAGGGATTGGATAGGCTGCCACAGCCCGCACCACACGCTCGTCATTAAACGCCCACAAATCTTCGATCGAACCACCCCCGCGTCCAAGCAAGAGCAGATCAAGGTCGGGCACAACACGCAGCAAATCATCCATAGCGGCGACAATTTTGGGCGGCGCAGCATCTCCTTGGACCATCGTCGGCGCTAGAATCACTTCTGCAAGCGGCATACGACGTTGCAGCGTGTTGAGCATATCGCGCAGGGCTGCGCCTGTCGCCGAGGTGACGATGCCGATCTTCTTCGGCAAATTTGGGATGGGACGTTTGGCGTCGGGGTCAAAAAGTCCTTCGGCTTCGAGCAAGGCTTTCAGGCGCATATATTCCTGATAAAGCGCGCCCTCACCAACGGGACGAATTTCATCGGCATAAAGCTGATATTGCCCGCTTACATCGTAGATGCTGATGTAGCCGTGCGCTTCGATCTCCATGCCATCGCGCAGATCGAGGGCAAGGCGCGCGGCACTACTGCGCCACATCACCGAGCGGACAGCCGCGCCACTATCTTTGAGCGTGAAGTAAATATGCCCCGAACGCGGACGCGAAAGATTGGAGATTTCCCCTTTCACCCAAACGTCGCGAAGCATTTCGTCAGACTCAAAGAGTTCACGCAGATAGGCGGTTATGCTGGTAACAGTCCAGCGTGGGGAGGAAAAGAGAGATGCTTGATTCATCATATCGAGGATACTTGATGTTTTTATAAGTTGCAAGGCACAAGAGCAAGTTACAGGACTATAGACTGAAGTTGAAAAAATCATTTTCTGCTACAATCTGGCCATTACTCTCTACTAACCACTTCCTACTAAAAACTATGAACTATCTCTGGTCTCCCTGGCGTATGAAATATATTCAAGCAAATAAAAAAGAAGATGGCTGTGTCTTCTGCAAAGTACAGAATATGCCTGACAACGAAGAAAACCTGATCGTCCATCGCGGCGAACGAGCCTATGTGATCATGAACCGCTTCCCGTACACGAGTGGACATATTCTGGTAATCCCCTACCTGCATGAGGACAACCTCGAAGTTTTAGATGCAGCAACCCGTGCTGAAATGATGGAATTGGTCACCAAAACAATGACCGTCTTGCGTGGCATCTACAACCCGCAAGGCTTCAACTTCGGCGCAAATATCGGTTCGGCTGCTGGCGCGGGAATCGCGCCGCACGTCCACTTACACATTGTTCCGCGCTGGAACGGTGATACGAACTTCATGTCATCGCTTGGCGAAACACGTGTCTTACCCGAGGCTTTAGAAGAAACCTACCGGCATGTACGTGATGGTTGGGGAAAGTAAGCTAGAAGTTTCAAACAAGAAGTTTATAGGTCAAACGAATGAGATTAGAAAAAGCAATTCTTTTGGGTATTATTTTCGCCATTTTACTTTCAGGCTGTATGAATAATTCACCCATCCCATTGACGAGCACACCCACACCCGTTAAAAAAGCACCTATCGCAGCATCTCTCGACGAACCACCCACGCCCATCCCTACTGCAACAGCGACATCTATCCCCATTTTACAGCCGCTAAACGAGCCCTTCAGCTACGGCCCCAATGCCGAAGATTTCCCCGAAGGCATCAATCCGCTAACAGGACGACCTGTTCCTGACCCGGAACAACTCAAAGAACCCGCCCTACTGATTTCTATTCCACATTTTCCATCTGTAGCGCGCCCACAAGCAGGCATCTCCTTTGCGCCCTGGGTTTTTGAATTCCTGATCGCCGAAGGCACCACTCGTTTTTTGGCAACATTCTACGGAGAAATGCCCTATCAAGAAACACCCATCATCGGGGATTGCGAAGTTCGCAAAGAGCCTTTCGTACAAAGCGATCTTATTTTAGGCAATTTCATCTGGCTCGATAAGAACGAGAACGGCATTCAGGATGTCGATGAGCGCGGCATGGGCGGAATCTGTGTCAAACTACTGGACGCAAATGGAAATGTGCTCGAAGAAACCAGTAGCGACTCCAACGGCTATTATGGCTTCAACGTCAGTGCGGGGATGGATATGCATATCGAAGTGGTGCTGCCGCCAGATATGACCTTCACTCTTCAGGATGTGGGATTTGACGATCTGGATAGCGACATCAACCCTGAGACGGGACGTTCAACGGTATCTAGCATCGGGGCAGACGAACGCAATCTTGACGTGGGCCTGCTTCCATCCGAGGACGTTTTCGCGAAAAATAACGAGGTCGAACTTACCTTCGGCGAACAAGTTGGCCCCGTCCGCTCTGGACGCCTGGTCTACATCCCCATCCATGAATCCTTCCAATATAGCTGTCTGATCTTCGCGGGTGCAACATGGCAAATCGAAGATCTGATACCGCGCTGCGCAACAGTTTATGGTATCGGCGATGGTGCTGGTGGTTTCCTTGAGATTGAGCGCATGAAACGTATCTCGGCGGAAAACGCCGAAGGCTTGCACAGCAACTTCAACTATGCGGGAAATATCTTCTCAGAAATCCCGCCTGAAGGCGGCTTACCTGCAAAAGAATTAGATATTTTTACTTCTCTTTTGAACCAATCCAAATGGGTCTATGATCCATTGCATCAGGGATGGTTGCGTTATGTCGGTGATGTTAGCGAAAACCCAACATTCCACCCTGAAATTGACCGACTCACTGGGCGAGAACTCATCTTCCAAAACGTGATACTACTCGAAGTCGAACATACCGTGTGGGCACCTCGTGTCATCGAAATGTCTCTAGGTTCAGGGCTAATCGGTAATGCAACGCTCTTCCGTGACGGACAAAAGTACGATATCCGCTGGAGTACCTACGCCACAGAGTATTCACAAAAGATAGGGAAGCGAAATCCGCTCCGTTTTGTAGACAAAGACAACAATCCTGTTGCACTGCACCCCGGGCATACATGGCTTTTCATCAGCACTCCTTATAGCATTCTTGAAGAAAGTGCCGACCAACTCTGGAAACTGCGCATCTACTCACCGGAAGGCGCAGGAGAGTATTAGAAAGGCTACCTTGAGAAAATCACTCATCCTCACCTTCATTACTTTCATATTGGTCGGTTGTTCCACCGAAATACCACATCCAACACTAGCACCCGCCTCACCAATTCCAAGCCTGGCGCAAACGATTGCACCCAGTTCTGCCCCCACCGCGACAGCGACCATCACCCCTACGCCCCAGCCGCGCCTAAGTATGCAAGACTATGGTATTGAAATTGAAGATTTCCCTGCCAACTACAATCCCCTCACTGCGCTCGAAGTCTCTGAGCCTGCACTACTCGGCCTACCCGCCGTCCTGATTTCGATCAGCAATATTCCCAACACGGCACGCCCTCAAGCAGGCGTCAGCACAGCCTCGTGGATTTTCGAGTATTACATCGGCGAAGCCAGCACGCGCTTTTTGGGTGTTTTCTACGGCGAGTATCCGCGCCGCGTGGCAAACGTGACCGGCGACTGCCCCATCAACGAGGAGATTTTCGTCCCCGATGAGGTTTGGGTCGGCGACCGCGTTTGGCTCGACGAAAACCAAGACGGCAACCAAAATGACTGGGAACTCGGTATCGGCGGAGTCTGTGTACGTCTCTATGACGGCGACAAACACATCGCCAGCACATCCACGAATAGCAACGGCTACTACGCCTTTAATCTCCCCAACACAGACTCTTACACCATCCAATTTGACATCCCCGATGACTACGAAATGACCCAAGCCAATCTTGGTTATGAAGAATTGGATAGCGACGGGCAAAGCGTCAGTATCCAAACAGACGTCACCGACACGAACGTGGATTTAGGCTTGGTACTGCTAAAAACTCCTGTGGCGACCCCATCACCCGTCGTGACCGGCACACCTCCGGGCTGGTATCTGCCCATCGACGCCTATGTCGGCCCAATCCGCTCGGGGCGGCTGACCTATGCCCACATCAACAAGATGTTCTACAACAGTTGTCTGATCTTCGCCAGCGCAGCCGCTGATATTCTGGCGCAGCTTGATCCCTGCTGGCTAATCTATGGCGTCGACCAAACCACGCCCAACAGTGGATTACTGAATATCGGCAAGATGCGCGAGCTTGCCGAAGAACAGGCACTTAACGGAAAAAAGCCAAATTACAGTGGAAATTTCTTTAGCGAGAACCTGCCCAATATCCAGAGCGATCCGGCGACCTATCTGCATGTTTACTACCATCAATATCTGCAATCCGCGTGGGAGTATGATCCGCTCTCGCAATCCTATTTACGATATACTGATGACATGGATGGAATGGGCATCCTGCACCCTGCCACCGACCGCCTGACTGGTAGACAGCAATCCTTTGAAAATGTGATCATTTTGCAAGCCGAGCACGACGTTTTTCGGCACAACCAACTCGACATCAATTTAAGTGCCGGGCAAGGCGGTTTTGCCTGGCTACTGCGTGATGGCGAAATGATGCGCATACGCTGGTCAACAGGCAACCGCGCCCGGGAAAAAACCAGCGGAATCCGTCGCCCACTCCATTTTATGGGTGCACAGGGCAACCCCGTCGCGTTGCGCCCCGGCAGAACGTGGATCCATTTGATGACACCGGCATCGTATCTTGAAGGTTTTGACACTGGCGTATGGCAAGCAAACTTTGTACAACATTTTGACCCATCCAATAATTAATATATTGCAATTCAATTACGCTATAGACTTATCGAATGTTTTTTTTATATAATGGCATAAAAGTGAGTTTTATGAAGTCAAAATTCTTTCAAAAAACCAAAGCCTTCAATAATCCATTCAAGATCGCGATCATGATAACGCTCATCGCGCTGATTATTTCTTTGGCGCTAGAGTGGTTATTCACCCAAACTATCACCACCACGACGATGTTAATTACGATCCCGGTGGCCTTCTTGTTGACCTATATACTCACCGGTATCATGCTTCGTTACCAACGATTGTTAGACGAAAAAAATGCCCTGTTACATAAAATGACGTATGATTTGCAGTGTGCCAATGAAACGATGGCAGCCCAAAACACAGATTTGGATTCTTTTGCACAAACTGTTGCACACGAATTAAAAAACCCCTTAGCGGTTATTCTGGGCTATAGTTATCTTCTAGGAAAAAAAGAGTACCAGGAAAATCCTACAACTCTCGAAGAGATTGGTGAACGAATCACAGAAACCAGCCTAAAAATGAACAGCATCATCGAGGAGATATTGCTACTCGCTAGCCTACGCCAAAACTGCGGATTCCGGTGAAATCATCCACTGATTCCGGTTTATGTCGTCCACTTT
>ERZ890953.1188-NODE-1188-length-13468-cov-14.444494_pt1 | contig 13468 bp, 15 predicted proteins | sample MGYA00521264_ERZ890953 | MGnify/ENA primary metagenome ERZ890953 (study PRJEB32303, sample SAMEA104408629) | aquatic metagenome | biome: Brackish water; feature: Chemocline; material: water | place: Baltic Sea | collected 2014-10-26T21:54:00 | depth 200 m ... | reverse complement strand
ACAAAAAAGAAGGGCAGAGCCAAGGACAGGGGAAGGGACAGGGGAAGGGACAGGGCCAAGATGGGGACGAGACTCCTGGAGGTGATGGGCAAGGACAGGGGCAAGACGGGGACGAGACTCCTCCGGGCCAGCAAGGGCCTGAGAGCAAAGGTGCCGGTGGTCATCACTACATGGATGATCCGCATCATGTGACGGAGTTCGGGAACAAAGCCAAAGAGGCACTGGCCGAGGCCGCCAGCGGGAAAGAGACGCATTTGATGGACAACAATGCTGCTTTGGGGGACGCAGCGAAAGGTATCCAGGACCGTGAGGACCGTGACATCAAAAGCGGGGAAGCCATCTGGCGTCCCTATCAGCCGGGTCTGGACATCATCGAGATCGTCAAACCCTCCCGCAATGGAAAAAACTACGATCTGGCACAGACGCAGCGGTTGCTGGATGAAACCCGGCAACAGTCTTCTTTTTTGCTGTCCCGGTTGCGTACCGTGGTCCGTGCCATGGAGATTCAGGGCACGGTTCATGGGGTGCCCAGAGGGATCGATTTCTCAGAGCAATTCCTGGTGGACTCCTTCGCCAGCCTGAAGGGCGGGGATATGCCAGGCCGCCCTTATTACGACAAAGACATTATCCCAGACACGTCCATGGCGGCGGTGCTTACCCTGGACGAGTCCGGTTCGATGTGCGGGGAGTTGGAAGAAGCAACCAAGATCATGTGCTCGGTGTGCTATCCCCTGGATGCGCTGGGGTGTCCTACCATGGCGTGTGGTGTGCGGAACGGTCCCGGGGGATATGGGTTCAGGAATCACGACAAACCAGCGGGTTCCGTCAACCCTGATGACAAAGGAAACTACCACCGATACAATGGTGTGTTTCACGACATCTTCAAGCTGTGGCATGAGAAATTCACCGCTGTCAAATGGCGCATGTCCCGCACGGTAGCCACTGGATCCACACCCCTGGCTGACGGCATCCAGTTTGCTCTCGAGGCCATTGCCCAGCGGCGTGAGGGACACCGGTTCGTTTTTGTGGTGACGGACGGGCATCCCGACGGTGGGCACGCTCCTGTGATCAAACGGCAATGCCGTCTGGCCAAAAAGTTCAACATTCATATCATCGGGGTAGGTTGCGGATCAGGTGCCACTTTCGTTAAAAACCTGTTCCCCGATCATGTTTATGCTGATCGCATCGAGGACATCCCCAGGGAGCTGATCAAAAAACTGAATCAACTGGTTCATCACAGAATCGCGGGGCAAAGCCAGGCCGTGCGGTTGTCATCGTTGCGGTAGGTTCAAAAACAAACCTCTCGGGTAAAAGACTGAGGAGGTTGTAATGCCCAAATTTCCACCCGTAGTTGTACGCAAAACCAAACACAAACAGCCCAAGTATCAGCTTTACCAGCCTGGGTTTAACGAAAAGTCATCTTTCTGGTTGCCCGGGAAATGGATGACGGTTCCGCAAGATGTGTGGGAAACCAAAAGGGATGCCCACAAGGAAGCATACGGTAACCTCAATCCAGACAACATGAGCAAACCAGCGATGCATGGGGGCAAACACACCCCCACGGCACCAAAGGACATGACACCGTTCCAGAAGCAGGCCTGGGAATTCTACAGTGGAACCGCTGAACTGTATGGCAGGGACACGGACGGGGAAATCCAGTCCATCGCCATCACGGTGGCCGCAGGGAAAATCCATCCTGAAAGCCTGGAAGGCATCCGCAAAAAGAAATGGAAGGTCATCCCCAAGGTGGAACGGGGTGGGGAAAGGGACCAGGTCGCTTTGTACGGCATCCCCACCAATGTCCTGACCGACGACACAGAGATCGTGGACATCACAGCAAACGCTGTGGAACAAAACCTCAAGGCCACCACCGAGATGTTCGACGGTCTGATCGATGCCATCAACGGGAAATGCAATGTTGATGGACCAGGATTGCAACCCGGCCCTGATTTCAGCATCCCCCTCGCCATAACATTACTCCTGGAGGTGGAGACGCTTATTATCCAGGATGCATTTTACACGTTCAGGACGGGCAAGCAGATTCCGTATCTGGATCAGGCTTCTGAGAAGGATCGGTACGCAGATTACAGGCGCAAGTTGCAGGATGCCCTGGAGGTCACATTTGAGGAGCATTACCAGAGCGCCAAGACCAACCACAACGAGCATCAGCGCAGGAACCTGGAACGGTCAGGTGGCAAACAGGGTTATGTGCTGCCTGTGTTCCATGAGGATGGCACGTATGAACCTTGGGGGGACAAGGATGTTCCTGATCCCTCGTATGATCCCTGGGCAACTGTAACCTCAACCCCGTAGCTCAGTAGCCACCAGCCTGGCGTAGGTAGGGTGATGGAAACACGTCAGGACAAAATCTCTCGTTTCAACGATGCCCTTTTAGCGACCCCTCTTGTGGAAGTGGGGCACCATGATAATCGATTCAAATACTGGGGCGAGTGGAGTTCCATCTCGCACTCCATCGAGAAAATACTGGATGGACAGGATTTGAATTTCGTCCAGTACCATCAGCTTGTCCTGGGACCTCAAACCTTTTGCACATCGAAACCCCAACATCACGTCTGGGAGTTGGGGGATTACTGGATTACTGTGAAGGACGGGGATGTGTTGTTCTACCATCCCGCTGGTACAGACCCCCAGACGGTCTACAAGGCATTGCAGGACTACAGGGACCGGATGGGGCTATCCCTGGTCCCCAAGCGGGAGAGGGACGCACTGGCCGCACTGGGGGGCGCACTGGGCATTAAACACTACGTCCAGATCCCACGGATGGAACATCCTGAGCTGGTCCAGTTCGTTCGGGATTCCCTTGCATGTCAGGTGTTCACATCGAATCAAATCGGGGACTCCCCGAGGGATGCGGGCATGGTGTTCATTTGCTTGGCGTTTGGTGCCCATTCAATGCCCGACGAAATGAGTGCCATCGTGGATCCGCTCCTCCCCTCTAAACCTGGGGATGAGCCGCAGCCCACGTACAAACCAGGGAAACCAGAATATCCACAGCCGCCCCCACCCCCGGAAAAACCCGAGATTGTACGGCCTGATTCTGAGAAAATTAAAAAGATTGAACTGGACATCACGTTCAACTACTCGCAACCCGAGAAACTACAAGAGTACAAACAGACATTTGAGGATGAGAACAGACACAGGGCACACGAATACAAAGCCGCACATGAAGCATGGGAGACAGGGGAAATGGAGGCCCACCGGAAAGCGTGTGCTGAGATCGATGCACAGTATGAGAAAACCCTGGTGGAATGGGACAAGGGGAACGATGGGTTGCGGGATGCGCAGCATGTTTGGGCTGTGGCCAAGGAACGATACAAGATTGCCTGGGATGCTTTTTTCATACAGTATGCAAGGGAATTCGGGGTGCTGTGGGAGTTTTACAGCAAGGCACTTCCACGGGGTATCAATGGGTACCCGATGTTCGCATCGCATCATGTCATGCACAAGGATGACTGGGAGCGTGCACGTAAAGCGATCATCCGGGAACAGAGCCGCATGGATGAATTGGAGGTGTAGTCACAAGAGGGTTTCCGTGAGTAAGTAAAGAAAACCACGGGAGCAAAACAATGCAAAGCAACTTGAAAGAGGTACCAGCAGAGATTCTGTTGGCGGCAGAAGCAGGATTCAAACTGGCACTCAAGGAACTGGCCAAGGATCTTGGGGACCTGAGGGACCGGGCAGAACCGGACATCACCCACAAGGACTTGGTGGTGACCCTGCAGATGGAGATGGCCGAGATCAAGGTGGGCCATGACACTGACAAGGCACCAACCTCATCGATTCCATTCCTTGCAGTTCTGGGTGTGCTGACCAAGCGCATGGGTGCCACGCGTGATGACGCCTTGAAAATGGTCAAGGACAGCCTGGTCGAGGCAATGACGTTGGACAAGGACGCCACCCAGATCATGTTCCAGGAGACCGGCGTGCAGGAAGCTGTGGACAAGTTCAAGGCTGAGATCGTGTCCAAGCTGGACCGCACCCCTGTCAAAAAGTCCGTCAAGGCCAGTGGGGTCACTGTCGTGGTAGCCGCAGGAAAAAAGCTCTGATGCAAGCAACCCACTACGAGGGTGTGGATGGCCAGACCCTCATCTCAGTCACATTCGAACGTCAGGCACCTGATGCAGCGGTTCCTACCATCGAGGCAATTTTCTGGCTCATCAATCACCAAAGCTACGCTGTCCGCAGGGACATCGGTATTCTTGCTGTCATGTCCATCACGGACACGAAAACAAGGAGCACCGTGGAACTGTCCGACGACGAAATGGTGCTGGTGATGCAATCCGCAGCGGATCATGCCGCGGAGGTGATTCAGGAAGAGCTAGGCGACTGACACGCATCCCCCGCATTTCCCCCCTGTTATCGGATCCTCCAAAAGAAAACGGGCACCCGTTAGGGTACCCGTTTTCAGATGAGTTGGAGGCGCCGGGAATCGAACCCGGGTCCAAAAAGGGTCAAGGCAGGCCGCTACGAGTCATAGGCCAATCCGTTAATACGGCCTCGGCTGGTGGATTCCGAATCCGTCCGAGGTTCGGTCCCTTCTGTTTATTTCACCGTAACCCCCGCAGGGACGGGGTTTGGGCTAACCCAGCGTGAAGTGAGGCTAGGTGACGCTACCCCTTTTGATTACACCCCTGGGGCCGGGACGGGAAACCACAGCTTATGCAGCCATGGCCTCCTGGTAGCCGTTGTCGTTGGCAATTGAACTTGACGTTGAATTTTTACCGGGTACCTCGTCACTCCCGGGCTCGCTGCCTGTTCTATCATCCTCCCTGTCGAAGCCAGTTCGCCCCCATGGGGTCATCTGTACTACGTCACAATACATTATTTGGAGCCCCCTCCAAACGCTTTTCCCAAAGTAAGGTACCCGTGTGCCCAGAAAAGCAGATCCTCCATCACGCAAACCCGAGGCATCTCCTGGTTGCAGTTCATCAGGGGAGGCTGGTTTGACACACACGCCTCAACAAGTTCCCGTGCATCTTTCCGGGGTTTGCTGAAAAGGATGACCAACTCAGCTTCGTGTCCCCGGACGGACTCCTTTGTCTGAAAAGGTTTCCATCCCTGCTCTGTTTTCAGCAATGCAAAGGGTTGTTTCATGTCTCCCTCAAGGGGTCGGTGTGAAAACCAGGAGGCCATTTCCCATCGATGATGGCGTGGACCTCTTTGGCAATCAGGATCCAGGGGTCCAGGTTTTTGTCGGATGCTATGCCGAACATCGTTTTTAGGTACCTGGCCGTTTGATCCACAAAGTCGCAATCCCCCTTGTGGAACATCAGCACGATTTTGGTGGCCTCGGTTTGACACTCGTTGGAGGGAACCTTGTACCGGAGGATGATTTGCGCTGTCAGGTACGCATTGACGCGTTTTTTCTCGTTCGTTGTTCCCGCCATCTCCCACCATGTCTCGATGCAATCGGATACAAAAGGAAACTGTTTTCGTTTGCCCATGGTCTGAGATTATACCGTGCGGGGAAAACCGCTGCTACAGCAGTTTCAAATGCCCTGTGATGTGAGCGACGTCCTCAGATTTGACAGGCCCAATGGCTACCGCTGCCATCCCGATGTTTTCATCATCGATGAGGGAACAGGGCAAACCAGCACGGGTGGCCGCTTCGTAAACCTGTTCTAGTTCATGTGCGTTGGGGGCACCCAGAACGACCTTGGTGAACTTGCCTTTGATCCAGGGCAACACAGCATCATCCCAGTCCCATCCTTCCGCGGTGCCCAACCTGAATTCGTCAAACCCTGTTTCTTGAAGCATGGCAAAAAAGATGCCCATGGATGCATGAGCGCCCATGGCAATCATCTGGCCTTTGGATATGCCCAGGTCCTTTCGGACAATGATGTATTGCTTGATCATAGCGGGAGGTGAGGGATTCGAACCCCCGGAGGCTATTAACCTCAACGGTTTTCAAGACCGCCGCCTTCAACCACTCGGCCAACCTCCCATGTGTTATTTCACGATGTGTACTTTCCGACCAATCGCTGTGTAGTCCATCCTGGTACGGATGGGGTTCCTCATCCCATGCATGCTTTCATGCGGTGCAGGCCACACCCGGCGGATAACAGGGAATCGGAACTGCATGAGTGCATGTCGGTTCATCACAGCCAGAAACCTTGCTCGTTCTTTTTCCAGTGCGTTCATCGATCCTCACAAAAACCTACGGGGCAAACCCGGTTGCTCCCTTCCAGGCCTGACCGGGACATGCCCCGTAGGAACTGCGTTTCTACTGTACCTCGATTACCCTCCCGGCACCCACCGTCCGGCCGCCCTCACGGATAGCGAAGTTCATGCCGGGTTCCATCCCCGTGGGCTTGCCCAGGGTGAACACGATGGTTGCGCGCTCCCCAGGCATGACCAGGTCGGCACCACGGATCTCGTCCAGGGTGCCCGTGACGTCCGTGGTCCCGAAAAAGAACTGCGGACGGTAGCCGGGACCGAACGGGGTCTTCCGGCCACCCTCTGCCGCGGACAGGGCCAGGAACTCAGCCACGCCCTTGGTGTGGGGCTTGATGCTGCCAGGCCATGCCAGCACCTGACCACGCTCCACCTCGTCACGCTCGACCCCGCGGAGCAGGCAACCCACGTTCAGCCCTGCGACCGCTGCCGGGATGTCGTGGTAGAACATCTGGATGCCGGTGACCACCACCTCACGCTCGTCGTCCGTGACACCCACGATCTCGACCTTGTCGCCCTTCTTGATGCTTCCCCGGTTCACACGCCCGGTAACCACGGTGCCGCGACCCTTGATGGTGTGCACGTCCTCGATGGGCATCATGAACGGGCTGTCCACATCCCTCGGGGGATCCGGGATGTTCTCGTCCATGGCCTTGACCAGATCCCGGATGGCATCGCACGCGGGGTCATCAAACCGACCTTCCTGCGCGGCCTCCAGGGCCTTGAACGCGGAACCCTTGATCATGGCGACGTCTCGGAACCCCTGGGACTCCAGCATCTCCTGCGCCTCCATCTCGACCAACTCAACCAGCTCCGGGTCAGCGATGTCGATCTTGTTCAGGAATGCCACCATGTACTTGACACCCACCTGGGATGCCAACAGAGCGTGTTCACGCGTCTGCTGCTGCGGTCCCTGAGAGGTATCGATCAACATGACAGCCCCGTCCATCTGGGACGCGCCGACGATCATGTTCTTGATGTAGTCAGCGTGCCCGGGGCAATCGATGTGCGCGTAGTGACGCTTGTCGGACTCGTACTCGACATGGGCCGTGTTGATCGTGACACCGCGCTCCTTCTCTTCAGGGGCCTTGTCGATGTCATCGAACTTCATCACCCTCCCGGACCCCTGATCATGCGCCTGGATGATGGTGATCGCAGCGGTCAGGGTGGTCTTTCCGTGATCGATGTGTCCAATGGTTCCTACGTTGACGTGCGTCTTCTCCATTTCCTTACTCTTTCCCCTCAAGGGGGGGTAACCAGGGCACCCTTCAAATCACCCCCAGGTTGGGTCCGTGTCCCGAGGGAGGATGCGGTATGCCAACCGCAAACTATAAGTCCTACGCGGCTCCACGGATAATGGAGCCCCCCATTAGCGGAGGATGAGGGATTCGAACCCCCGGGCCCCTTGCGGAACCGCTCGCTTTCGAGGCGAGTGCCATCGACCAGACTCGACCAATCCTCCAATTGTGGATGAACGTGGGCGCACCTTTGTAACTACACTACAATGCGGGTGAAACCCAGATGTTTGACATGTGGGAAACTAACGCCTTTTGACATGGGGGCTCAAAAAGGGAATCACGAATGCAGTCAGTTCTTTTCCGATGACTGCCATGAGATCCTGGTGTGTCTCTTGTATCGCACTTGTCATCGAGTGATTGTCGATACCTATCGGAACACAGGGCCCCTGGATTTCAACCACAATCCGGTTGATGTATTTACCCGAGGATTTCCCACACCGGCAAGCACGCTCCTCATGGATCAGTTTGATCACATCATGACATTCACGACACATGATGAGTTTCATAAGATTCCTTACGCCCCTGACAAGTTCTCTTACCCTGTCCTACGCATAACTACACGTAATGACACCCCCGCAGGTTGGCACCCGATGTGCAATATCACACGGCATGATTGTTAAATTTGATTGCGGCTGTATAGGCCTGGCAGACGTTCCCGGTGACCCCGAGGGACATTCATTCATCCTGAAACCCTGTGACTTGGGCCGGGAGGACCCTAGCGGACCCTGCCTGGATTGGCGGGACATGGATGGCAAATCCTATGTGAGATTGCCGGACAAAGATGCCCTGGTTCTCTTGGGGGAAATATGCACATTAGTACGGGACGGTCACAATTTCAGGGCCATTAAAAGGTTGATTTCTTAAAAGGAATTGTCATATTAGGGGGTATGAGAATCCCTGTAAAAAAGCCTGTTTGGCTGGACGCAAACACCTGGGTTTGTTTCAACCATCTTCCTGCAGCTAAGTTCCCCAGAACACAGGAGACATGCTGGTACGGTAACTGTAAAGCTGACCGGCCAGCGAACCCACCACCCCTACCAAAGCCAAAGCCGGAATTGACACTGGTTCCTGATGTGCCCGTGGCAGGGGGGCCCTCTGAAAAAGAGATCAAACGAGGAGCAACTCAGAGCATCCCCTGCTCTTGCTGCGGTGCCACCCTGTGGAGACGTGCAAAGGACATTACAGGTTCCAAAACCGGGACGTTCTTTTGTGACCGTGAGTGCAGCTCGAAATACCGCAAACAAGAAACATCCCCAGAGTTGGCTACCGTTTCTTCTGCTTCTTAGGATCTGGGTTGACCCCGGATCCCCCGCACTTGGCGCAATCGCCTGAGGTCTCACAGGTCGGACAATCCCGTTCTTTTTCAGTGCCCCAATCCACGCGGCCTTTCCCTCCACAGGTTTGACAGATGCGTTTCCCGTTGCAATGCGGGCAAGGGTTTCGCTCAATCTTGCGTGCTCGTTTGATGCGGTCCCAGACTTCACCGCTGGTGAACAGGTCCAGGTATCTGCGGGAATCCTCCACGTACCCAGGGACTAGCTCGATGATGTTGGCTTTTTTCTGAAGGTACAGGGCCAGGGGGCTGTGTGTGGCCACGATGACCTGAAGGTTGTTGGCTGTGGCAAACCGGATCCACATGTTGGCTTCGGTGATGGCGTCCAGGCTGCGGGTAGGCTCGTCCATCAGGAACGTGGGGGTTTTGCGTTTTCGGGGAGCCCTCCCATTGAGCATGCACTCAATGACAGCCTGCCGTTTTTCAGAGAGGTTGGCTTTCCACTCAACCGGGGGGAACTCACGTTTGCCCAGGGCTTTGCCGAACACGTTGAGCCTGAACATGGTGGTTTGTCCGTCGGACCCACTGAACAGTGTGTTTTGCAGGCCCAGTGCACCGAAATCCCAGTTGAATTCACCGTGGCTGATGCCCACCTGTTGTGCCGGGTGGAAATACATCACAGGGCTGCCGTCATGATAAGGGACAGCGCCTCCCAGGTATTTGCCGTCGTTGCCATACACGGTGCGGGAAGACTCACCCGTGACCACCTGGGTGAACCCTTGCTCACAATGGAGGTGTCTTGCCATGCAAGACAGGATGGTACTTTTCCCGGAACCGTTGGGGCCGAACAAGATGTTGAGTCCACGGGTGAAAGGGATGCTGGTTTTCCCTTTGAGGAAATCCACATTGTCCCACCAGTGGATGCAGGTTTTCTCGGGGTCCGTGATGAGCAGTTCGTGGATCATACAGGTACTACGGTATTTCGATGAAACCTGAGCTTACGGATAGCCTCAGAGGGGCTTGAACCCTCGTCTCCGACGTGAGAGGCCGGTATCCTGGGCCAACTAGACGATGAGGCCATAAATTGTGGAAGGAGGGGATTCGAACACACATTCCACAGAGCCCACGTCGGGATTCGAACCCGAGACATCCTGCTTACCAAGCAGGTACTCTACCAACTGAGCTACGAGGGCGTTACAAGGGGGGATTCTGGTTCACTGAACCAGAATGTTACGCTGTCAATTTAGGTCTGATTTGCTCTCTCATTTCGAGCAGGGCCAGCAACCCCCGGATTACCACGACCCACAGGGTTTCCCCGTGCATGTGGAAGTCCTCTTCGATCTCATCTTCCATGTTCATGACCCGGACGTGGAAATTCCAGCCAAAGGGTGCGTGGACGTTCTGGGTGGTGCCCAGGTTGATTTCCACACCGGGCAGTTCCTGAACCAGTTCCTGGATGCGGGTCAGAATGAACGCCAGCCCGCTGTCCCCCTGTACAGCCAGTGGGGTGAAAGGTGCCTGTGCGCTTTCCTGCCTGATGTGGTTGCAGATCGGGTTAGCATGTTCCCGACAGAAATCCAGCATGTCCTGGATGACCCTGACAGATCGCTTGTACCGGTCCCCACCATCGGCTTTATCCCCATACCGCTCGTCGTGCTTTTCGAAGATGGGGTGCATGTTGAATGTCTTTTTCATACGTCCTCTACGTGGAATTGCAGGAAGTGGAGCCGGTGATGGGAATCGAACCCGCAACCTTGGCCTTACAAGGACCCTGCTCTGCCATTGAGCTACACCGGCGTTTCTACGTACGTACTGTACTCACATGTTGAAAGATTGTAACACCCCACCCATTCATCCGCCCACATCTTACGGGCAACCTCCAGGTGTTCATAGGAGGCACCCAGGGTCCACCCGTCGTTCCTGATGAACACCAGGAGGGGTAGCACCCCGTCCTCCTTGCAGGCACGGTCTGGGGGCTTTGTCTCACCCTCTGCATTGATGACCACGCGGGTAGGACCATGAAGACTCAGGTTAGATTTGATTGATTCGATGTCCATGTTGGTACTACGCGGAGTCCGTGAAAACTGAGCCTCCCTTGCAGGCTCTGAAGGTCCCCGTGACATCAGGGTGGGAGGCATCCTTATCCAAATTCCAGGGAAGTAGTCTAGTCTTCCCGGGCTGGCCCTGGGTTCAGGCAGGGGACCGAGACTAAATCGGTGCTTTCCTGTTCCGTGGTGGAGGACGAGGGAGTTGAACCCCCACAGCCGTTAGGCGTCTGATTTACAGTCAGGTGGACTCAGCCGCATGTCCTGGGTGGCCCTCCATGTTGGTACTACGATGAGATGTGAGAAATTGAGCCACCCGCCGGAATCGAACCGGCGACCTGCGGTTTACGAAACCGCTGCTCTGCCAACTGAGCTAGGGTGGCAAAAATGCTGCTGCATGTCTCTCTTCATCATCCCTTAAAAACCTTCCTGAGAGATCCGTGAGGGGGTTTTCTTTATCGGATGACTTCTCCCTGATGCAGCAACAAGTGCCCGAGGAGGGACTTGAACCCTCACTCCCTTGCGGGAACGGGATTTTGAATCCCGCGCGTCTACCAATTCCACCACTCGGGCTTAAACGGATATTTCCTGCTGAACCTCTGTACGCTCTTGATCTGTCATGGACCACCAAAGCTCGTCCAGTTCCTCAAGGATGTCGTCCTCCTCATCTTCCGTGAGGGTGCCCGTTGCCCGTTTTGCCAACAAGGCTCTGTCCATTTCCAGGTATTTGTCTTTCACTGATTGGGATGCCATGTTTTCACTCCTGATGCGAGGAAGGGGACTTGAACCCCTACGTCAAAGACACTGGCACCTAAAGCCAGCGCGTCTACCAGTTCCGCCATCCTCGCTTATACTCCTTAACTTAACAAAACAGTACCCGGGGCGGGATTCGAACCCGCACGCCCGAAGGCCCAGGATTTTAAGTCCTAGAAGTCTACCAGTTCCAGCACCCGGGCATAGGGAAAGACTGGGGACTCGAACCCCGGCACGGTCTTGCCTACCCGCCAGCCTGCCGTTCTGACTGGCCTGCCTTTCCATGGTGGAAGATGGTGGATTCGAACCACCGAAGCCGTTTGGCAACAGATTTACAGTCTGTTCTCGTTGACCGCTTGAGTAATCTTCCAAAGTGGGCCCTCGCAGAATTGAACTGCGGACACGGTGCTAGGGGGCGGACTCGAACCGCCGACACGGAGATTTTCAGTCTCCTGCTACTACCAACTGAGCTACCCCAGCTATTTTATGTTGTGCTTTCTCATCCTCAATTTCAGCATGACAATTTCGGCACAACAACTCGCATTTCTTTACTTCGGCTACCAAATCATCCCATTTCCGACACATCCCATAGTTCGAGATGCTGAATCTTTTAGTGGCTGGATCTTTATGATGGAAATCCAAAGCTCTGTTGCATTTGTCATAACCACATCGGTTACAACTACCCCCAAGCATTTCCACCAAAGCAGCCTTCCTCTCTTTCCGTGCTTTTCGTTGCCAGCGCCGAAATTTCCGCGAGCCTACTAGGGGACGTTGTTCGGGATCCCCGCTCAGCTTTTTCCGGTTCCCACTGCCAAAGGGGGAACAACTCAAACAATATTTGCGCCGTTGGAAATTACGCTGTTTACCATCCACCATCATCTGTGAAGGGAATTCTGCACCGCAACTTTTACATTTTTTCATGGCCACCTCTGTTAGAGGTAGCTATAGAAGTATTAGTGGGGGTGCTCTACCGACTGAGCTAAGGACCCAGGTACGCCCCCCATTGCGGGGGGCCTGGTTTGATCTACTACGGTAGGGGGTTGCTGCTAGGCGCGGGGCCGCATGTTGCTGTCGCCATTGCCCAGGGTCTTGGTAGCCCGCTCCTGCACCATCTCGATGAGGCTGGCCAGCGGGGTTCCAGCGAACACCTTGGAAACGACCTCGACCAGATCCTTGCCGCCCACAAACTGCTGAACGGACATGGCCTCGGCCACCTTGATGAGGGTTTCCTGGTTGCCCAGGGCCAGCAGGGACTCGCTGAAACCGGATTCCACGGCCTTGAGCTGCTCCACGCGGGCCGCGGTCTCCTTGGCCAGCCATGCTTCCCGCAATGCCTGGGTGGCCTGCTGGACAGCGTAGGTGGCATCGGTGCCCATCTTGGTCCGTGCGATGTCAGCCTGGACGCGGGCGTCTTCCACAGCGTCGATTTCCTTCTGCTGCTCAAGCTCCTTGGCCGACTTATCGATGGTGGCCTGGATCCGGGCCAGGTTGAGGGTCAGCACCCGTGCGATCTCTTCCTCGGACAGGGAGGCAGCGTGGATTGCGGTTGCTGCCTTGGCCTCAGCTTCGGCCTGCTTGAGCGCCTCACGGCGCTTGGTGGCCTCGAGCCTGCGCTCATCCCGGCTCAGTTCGATGCTCTGCTGGACGACCTCGTGCTGTGCGCCCACCAGCATCTGCTGGATGGTCTCGTCGCCCACAGATACCGTCAGGACCTCGACATCGTAGACCCGCATGTTGTTCTCAGTGAAAAACATGCCGGAACGCTCACGCACCCCGTCGTCACCTTCCGCGGCTTCGGGCTTGGTGCCCAGGATGGTATCCCGGATGAAAGCCTCCGCACGGTGGGTGAAATCGCTGATCTTGACCGTGTGCAGGGCACCCTTGAGGACGCTGCGGATGTGGTC
>ERZ890953.1186-NODE-1186-length-13474-cov-3.536255_pt1 | contig 13474 bp, 11 predicted proteins | sample MGYA00521264_ERZ890953 | MGnify/ENA primary metagenome ERZ890953 (study PRJEB32303, sample SAMEA104408629) | aquatic metagenome | biome: Brackish water; feature: Chemocline; material: water | place: Baltic Sea | collected 2014-10-26T21:54:00 | depth 200 m ... | reverse complement strand
CCGACTGGATAAACTCTCACTGAAGATTTAATTAGTTTTAAAACATTTTTTTCATTTTCAAAATTCCGAGTAGTACACACATACCCAGCCGGTTTATTCAACATAAAAGTAACAAATGTTTTTTCCTGCTTGATAAGCTTTCCGTCAAACTCAACAATGTCCTTGCCCGGAGAAACCTTACTCCCAAGTTCTGTTACAACCTTACCATTTACTTCGACACGCCCATCCAAAATAAACTGCTCCGCCTTTCGTCGCGAAGCAACCCCCTGATCAGCTAAAAACTTTTGTAATCTTATCTCCATAATTATTCTTTTCTTTTTAAATCACTAAGACTAAGTTCATCACTCGACTTATTGTCACGTCGAGGGTCTCTGCTTCGACCTTGTCTTTTTTCAGCAGCTTCATCTGCCTTTTTTGTTACATTATCCGCCTTGGACTGTTCTCTTCTGTGGTCTTTTAAGCACTCCTTACAAAAAAGTGGCTTATCTGGATTTGGATTAAAATTGATCTTTGTTTTTTGACCACAACTATCACAAGTAACAATGTTGATAATTTCTTCACCATCAGCTGTTTTTGGTTTTTCTCTCTCTGGCTTCGGCTCTTTCCTCGCCTCCGGCTTTCGTTCTTCTCTTTTTTCTTCAACTTTCCTAACTGGGCCAGAAGTTCTAGCTGGTGGCCTTGAAGGTCTAGACACAGGAGCTTTTGACTCTGTTTTCTTTTCTGCTTCAGGCTCGGGCTCTTTTTCTACATTAAGCTGAGACAAGAAATCAATCTTCTTGTCCGTCACCTCTTTTATTTGTTTTTCAATTAACTCTTTTTCTAATTTTTCTACCATGGCCTCGGTTTCTACGCCACTCCAAGTTGCAATCTTATCTTCAACAATGTCGGCACTGGTAGAATAATTTTCTCGCGTCAAACGAATTACCTCATCTGTACTATGTGTTTCTTTTGAAATAGGTGGCAACGTCGACGCACTAAAAGGTTCTGACGCAACACCATTTATCATTAACTTCAAATAAATTGTAAACTTTGGTAAATTGACCAAATCTTCCTCAATAAATTTAGGTGTAAACTCTTTGACCAAGAAGTCAGCGTCTTCGGCACCAACCCGAAAACAAATGATTGTTCCCACATTACCAAATACAGCAGGTTTTACAACCTCACCCAGCTGTTCAATGTATTGGTGGGCAATCGTCAAGTTCAAGCGATATTTTCTGGCCTCTGACAAAATATTAGCAAATGACTCAGTTGCAAAGTTTTGGAATTCATCCACGTACAGATAAAAGTCATTTCTCTCCTCTTCCGGGATATCTACACGACTCATAGCCGCCAATTGAATCTTGGTAATAATCATGGCGCCCAAAAGACTTGAAGCATCCTCACCAATTCTACCTTTTGAAAGATTAAGAATGATAATCTTTTTTGAATCCATGGCCTTTCGAAGATCAATAGATGAATGAGTTTGACCAACGATATTTCTAATAAGTGAAGTTGAAAGAAACTGACCAACCTTATTCTGAATCGGCGCAATAGCTTCAGTCAAAAATTGCTGGTTGTATTTTGAAAATTCATCTACCCAAAAAGCTTTAATAACTGGATCCTGAATCTTGGCAATTACTTTTTTCCGATAATCATTGTCAATTAACATCCTATTTACACCAAGCAAAGTACTTTCAGGAAAATCAAGTAAAGCTAAAATGGTATTTCTAAGTAAATATTCCAAACGAGGCCCCCAACTATCTGCCCAAATCTTTTTGAATACACCAACTAAACCAGAGGCCACCAAATGACGGTGACGCGGTTCAACCTGCTCCAAAACATTAAAGGCAACTGGATGCTCAATATCAGCCGGATTAATATAAATCACATCCTTCAAACGTTCTGGGGGAATACAATCAATTATCTTTTCAGCTGTGTCGCCATGGGGATCTACATAACAAACGCCAGAACCATTTATCACATCAGAATAAACCATGTTCTCTAAAAGAACAGATTTTCCCATACCTGTTTTTCCGATAACATACATGTGTCGGCGACGGTCATCTTGCCTAATCCCAAAACGCTGTCCCTCATTACGGAAGTTGGTTTTGGCAAAAACTGTTATTGGATCTGTCATATTTAAGCCAGTGGTAAATTACTTGGTATATCTTTTGAATCTTTATCTTCTTCTATTTTATTCTCTACTTCAACGACAGGCTCTTCTTCTTTGTTAGCAGCCACCTCCTCTGGTGTAAGTGGAGTGTAGGCATCATCTCTTCGATCTCTATATTGATCAACAATTATGTCTTCCACGCCAAAGCCAGAACCAACCTCTGGAGCATCTTCTGGTCTATCAGTAAAATCAGTCGCTGTTTTTCCACCAGACATTTCATTCATTAATTTTTCCTTTCGCGCTTTGTCAGCCAAGCCTGTCTTGTCAATGGCAAATCTTTCTTCAAAATAATCATTATCATAATCAATAACTGGTTCTACAGCATCTTCCTCTAAAATTTCAACAGGAATCTCCTCTACGGATTTAGGCTTAAGGTCATCCATTGGCAACCCAATAGGGGCACTTCCACGTTTTGCATCAATCTTGGCTACAAGAGGTGCCTTAACCTCGATATATGGAAAATGCCACATAGTTGCCAGCTCTTCAACTGACAAAGTATATGTACCAACTGTAGTATCTGGATTTCTTTCCTTATAAGCTGCAAAAATCCTATTTTGTAAATAAGCTAATCTGTATTTTGCAAACAATAATCTAGCTGCTGTTTTATTTTTTCCTGGTTTCAGAGCATTTAACCCAGTACTTGTATATTGTTTTATTGCCCCCATTACACCAGAAACACCTAAGCCTTTTTTGAAAACTTCCTTTTTTCCAAAATAGCAATATCGAACCTTACAATCAAAATTAATCTTATCAATTTTGTCTGCAATAGACTCTACTTCTTGCTTCTCAATCGGTGTTAAACGGTTAATATCAAATTTATCCTTGGCCTCTGCAGCCGGGTCAGCTAACGGACTGCCAGTTAATTGTTCAGAGGCAATCTGAGCAACGCTAAGAGGTACATTCAAAATCTTGTCTATAATCGTATTGCTCGACTTCTCAGGAATACTCATGATCTTGTTAATAGCTTTTCTACCAGCCTCCATCCAGTCATTATCAGCAGGAACAATAATAATTTGAAACCAAATCTGTTCTCCTGGACCAATTGTATTCATAATTTCTAATAAAGCAGCCATTGGATCCTTAAACTCTTTATCAACCTCCTCCAAAAAATCTTTGTATGAACGAAGAGGATAATAATCTTTATTTACCATCACCAAATCAGTCCCCCAAATATTAAATTCATCATTTGGAAAAGTTGGATTAAGATCTTTTAGATAATCCTCTACCTCTGTGATCTCTGCATCTGGATATTGAGAATAAATTGAAGCTTCTACCAAATTTCTAAAAGGAGTTGGCGACATAACGATAAATTGCACATAGCCATCAATACTCACAATTTCAAAACTAAAACCAAGCTGATACTTGCCCTCAAAAACTTTTTCACCCCATTCTAATGGTGTGTGCGCACCAGCTATGGTTGCAAAAATGTTTTCTACAGCTCTTGGTGTTTGAATATTATTCTTTGGGATATCAATAGCCAAATATACAAATGTTTGCTTCCCTCCCCACCGGGCTGCGTCAAAATACTTCATTGAAATCCACGCACCATATAATAGCGCCACCAACAATAAAACCCAACCACCATTAATAAAAAAGTGCCACATAATAATATGAAGTGGTTGTGTTCCTAGGTTACTAATCCAGCTCCAATCAAGGGCTATTTCAAAATCAGAAAATTCAAACATATAACCAGATTTCTAGTTTTGATTATTCTTCGTAAACTGTCTATATTATACAACATTTTTGATTAAACAAAAAGAAAAACCAGTGTGTAAGCCTGGTTTTTCTTTTATATGTGAGTTTGTAGTAACTTATTTTCTTAAAGAGAATTTATTCGCACCTACTTTTTCGAATTTATCTTTGTTAATCAAAGTTAAGTAGATTGTTGATTTGTTCACTTTTCGTTGTTTAAGTACTTCTTCGTAAATCTCATCCTTTGTCATTGGATGATCAGATTTTCGGAGAACCGATTCAATGATTTCAGCCACTGTTCCAGTCTTATACCCCCATTCTTTCAAAGCGTAAATTCCTCTTCCAATCAAGACATATTTATCATTTGCGATTAATTCGTTGTGCACAGTAGCGGCACAGATGTTCTTGTGGTCAAAATTTGCTTCGTTAATTTTTTCGGCAATATCTCGAAAATGTAAAGGCTCGTTTTGTTTTTGGAAAATTAACAAAATTTTATCTCCTAATTTCTTCGGCCCGATATTTTCCCAGCCAGCTAAGCCCCATTGATCAAGAATATTCTTCTCGACAAGAGTACTAGCGTTTAGATATGATTCTAAAACTTGTTTTAATTCCAATTGACTATGTTTAGATAGATAGTTTTCAATAGAAGCTTTTAGGTCTTCAGTTAAGTTATCCTCTGCAACACGCACGATTTCTTCGTGACTGTGCAATTTCTTTTCAGATTCCACCTGCTTTGCTACTTCTGCTAACAAATCAACAACCTGATTGATATCAAATTCTTTAAGATACCAAACGGGATGAAGATCATCATTGGAAGATTGCTTACCAGCTGATGCAAATAAATGATCAACTACAAACAAAAATGCATTTGTGTGGAAAAAATCAAAATCATGTTTTTGCCTAGCATGTTCAGACAATAAATTATCTTCACGTGCTAAACCACCATTTCTTTCTAAGTAACCAGTAAAGTCTGTTTCAAGAACGTTTAACTGATCTGCAAATTCTGAAGCTTCCTTTAGTTCTGTTAACTTTCGGATTGCTTCTTTTTCAATTTGTCTTACACGCTCTCTAGTAATACTATAAAAATCTCCAATTTGTTTTAGAGTAGACTTCTTCTCTAAATCACTAGTAAGATGATAACGTCTCTTTAAAATCTCTTGCTCACGTTCTGATAATTTAGAAAGCAAGCTAACTAGTAATTCTTGGAAATTAATTGTAGTTGTTGCGTTTTGCATATTACGATATTGAACTAACAAGCGTGTCCATGTTTATATTTACGAGTAAAGTATAACATTATTTATATAACCTGTCAAGAAAATTGTATAATATGAACAATAATTGACTAAAATTAGACAAATATACTATATAATAATTTCCTCACATGTCAACTGTTCAAATTAGATTACCGTTTTTTTAATCTTTTGTCAAGAAGAAAAGACAAAGTAACTAGAAACTAGTAACTTGCCACTAGTAATTGAGAAAGCCTCTTGCCCCTGGCTTTAGCTAGGGAAGATAGGTTGATAAAATCAATCGCATCGTCTCTTTGTATTTACTAGCTGCTAATGCCTCGTTCCTTTTCCCCAGTGATCATTTTCATCTTCTCTATCCTCTTGCCTTTATTAGTATTAATTAGCATATTCGCATCAATTCATAAAAGAAACCGCCCACCTCGAATGCTCGAAGTGGGCGGGTTTGTAGCCGGGTGAATGGCTACGGGCGGCGAACCTTGAACTTGCCGACATGACGGCACAAGGTCGTGGGCGAGCACTTCGCTTCCGAAAGCGGCGTGTCACCAAAGACCTCGAAGAGGACGTGACACTCGATGCGAAGGCAATCACCTCCCTTTTCGATGAAGACCATCGGCCCCTTCGTCCGTCCTTCGAAGATGACGGTTTCAGGCTGAGCCTTGGTGGAAATCGTCATCAAGTAGGAGCACGACGAGGCGCCGCACGTGGGCTCTGTCTCGATGACGAAGCCGTCCTGCTCAACGGTACGAGACTCAGCCTCGTACCAAGCGAAGGACCCCTTCTCCTCGGAGAAGGCCGTGTTGGGGTTAAGGATGAGAACTCCAAGGAAAGCAAGGGCGAAGACACGAGCGAACTGCTTCACGAGCAGCCTCAAAGTAATTCACGTCCCCTATGGAACAAAGAAAGTATAGCATATTTTTAATATTTTGTCAACAATTAACCATAGATCATGAAACATAGAACAGAGAACATAAATAGCCAGGCAAGAGAGATAAGCACAATCACATATTTCTCTTTTCCCGCCAAAGGAGGATCAGCCTATGGCTGACACTATATGTCGTACCGAAATGACAGTGAGGGTTTTAGAGAAGAAAATAACTAAAAAAAGACCGAGGCAACGCCTCGGCTTTTTAATATATATTTTTTTGTTTACCCTTACCCCTTAATTCCTAATTCTTTATTCCTGTCTTTCTATTTTTTCTTCCACTTCTCGAAAATTACCAATAATGGACTAGCCAAGAAGATTGAACTATATGTACCTACCAAAATACCAATCACTAAAGCTAAAACAAAGAACTTGATTGACGCTCCCCCAAAGAAGAAAACCATCAACAGAACTATCAAAGTAGTAACTGAAGTATTAATAGATCGAGATAATGTCTCATTAACACTTCTATTTACAATGCTTTCAAAATTTGTTTTTACTAATCTTCCTAGATTTTCACGAATTCTATCAAATACAACGATACTATCATTTACAGAATAACCTAGAATAGTTAAGAGAGCGGCCACAAATGGCAAGCCTACCTCTACACCAAAATATTTTCCAAGAATAGCAAAGACACCGAGAACAATTACAATATCATGAACAAGAGCGATGATTGCAATAACACCATACTTCCATGACTTTACAGGCCAAGAAACTTTTCTAAAAGCCCAGGCCACATAAAGAACAATCGCGATAATAACAAGTGCAATTGCTTCAAATGCTTTTGTTTTTAATTCTTCACCAATGGCTGGGCCAATCGCTTCAAAACGCTCCTCCTGAATATTTTCAGGATAAAGCTCTTCTAACTTAGAGACAATCTGTTGATGAGTGTCTTCTTCTATAACTTGAAAACGAATCAACATGTTTTGAGCGCCAGTTGATTGAACAACAATTTCTCCACCAAGGTCTAGATCACTTAAAGCAGCTGCTACATCTGTATTAGCTGGTCGCTCTGCATTAAATTTAACCTCTAACAAACTACCACCAGTAAATTCAATTCCTAAATCTAGCCCCCAAGCACCAACAAAGACGATGCTCAAGATTACCAAGATTGAAGATATTGATAACCAAATTTTTCTGTTTTGAATGATTTGAAACATATTTATAATTACTAATTTACTTTCTATTTTTCTTAACTCCGTACCACCATAGATTGCGCCCCTTTGTATTTTTGCCAACTGTTAATCTCATAAGTTGTTTTGTAATAACAATAGCTGAGAACATACTCAACATAACACCAATACCAAGTGTAAGCGCAAAACCTTTAATCATACTTGAGCCGAACCAGATCAAAATCACACAAGTAAGCAAGGTTGATACATTTCCATCTCTAATAGAAGACCACGCTCTCTTGAAAGCTTCGTCTGTTGCAGAGCCTAGAGCTTTTCCTGTTTTTAATTCTTCTTTTAGTCTTTCAAAAATCAGTACATTAGCATCAACGGCCATACCAATCGACAGAATCACACCAGCAATACCAGCCAAAGTTAATGTAACTGGAATAGCTTTGAAAACAAACAGAAGAACGATTCCGTAAATAAACAAAGCACCAACGGCTAGCAATCCCGGTAATCGGTAATAACCGATCATGAACAACATAACAAGTATAAGCCCAATCAAACCAGCGATCAAACTTCTTTGCAATGATTCATTTCCTAAACTCGCGCCAATTGTTTGTTGACTAACTAAAGCAATTGGCACTGGAAGAGCACCAGCGTTTAGACGTTGAGATAATTCTTTTGCTTCTGGAATTGTGAAATCACCTTCGATCACAGCCTCACCATCTTTGATAGCTGTGTTAACTCTTGGCGCACTAATAATTTGTCCATCCAAGAAAATAGCAATTTGTTTACCAATGTTTCTATCTGTTAATTCTCCAAATAAATCAGCCCCTTCTTTGTCAAATTTAATCGCCACCATTGGAATAGTTGTGTTCTGATTAAATTGAACAGCAGCTGATTCTAATTGGGTTCCAGACAAACCAGTATCTTTCCAAGGATCTGTTGGAGGTAAAATATCTGACTCTGACATCTTGTCAATAAACACTTCTGCCAATCTATATTCAACCAATGGTCGAGTGTCTTCTTTGAAAATCAAGTGATAACCAAAATCTGTTTCTACTACATCAGAGATAGTCCCCTTTTCCATGGCAAAAACTGCTTCTTCAAAAGGAGCTACCATCATGCCATTTGTAAACCAACCCAAGTCACCACCCAGTTCAGCAGCACCTGGCTCTGTTGAATTCTTCTTTACCAATTCAACAAAATTATCTGTTGTAATTTTTTCTTTTAACTCATTAATCTTGGCCAAAGCTTCTTCTTTTGTAGTCTCCTGTTCACAACGAGTTGCTCCAGCGTAACAAATCAATAAATGATTCGCCTTTACTTCTTCGCCAGACTCTCTAAAATCATTTACTTTCAAAATATGATAACCATCTGCATTTTCAATCGGCTCTGGATAAACTTCACCAACTTGGATTGATTGTGCTTTTTCAAACAAAAATGCGTAAGGACTTTTTTCTAAAACCCAACCAAGATCTCCCTTGGTTTCTTTCTGAAGTTCATTTTCTGTAAAATTTACAACCACTTCAGAAAACTCTTGTCCTGATCTAGCCGCACTAACAGCAATAGAGGCTGTCTCTTTTGCTTTTGCGTTATAATCTTTCAATTCTTTTGCTTCTTCTTTTGTCAACTCTCTGGCTGGCGTATCATTTTCTTCTTTAAACTCAAGCAAAGGAGTTTTTCCAATCATCTTGATAGCTTCATTTACATCGCTTACACCCGCAAGCTCTGCAATAATCCGCCATTTACCTTGAGCCTTATTAATCTGAACAACTGGTTCAGAAACACCAAAGGCATTTACTCGACGTTCAATCACATCTCTAACACCGTCCACTGCACTTCCACGATCATCTTCATCAATCTTAGAAACATCTGCCTCGTAAACAAGATGAGTACCACCTTGAAGATCAAGACCTAAATGAAAAGGAGCGACATCAAATAAAGTAATCTCAGCTCCAGTCTTTTCATTAAACTTATTAACGATTTGTGGGAAATCAAACAAAGCAAGAAAAACAGTAAGCACCAAAATAATGGCGACAGTTAATCGAACCTTCGTTGTACTTTGCATTTTGGCCATATAAAAATTATTACGTTGACATGCGGAATTTGATCTAAACGATTAAGGATTTAGCTTATTACCATTTATATCAAGACAACACACAACTTTTTCAACATTATGATGTCTATATTCTATCGTAAAACACCTAAAATTGCAATGTATTTGTTAACAAACTTAAATTTGACAAAATAAAGGTTAAATGATAATCTCAAAAATGTTCGTAGCGCAAAATCTAACCGAGAGGTACCTCATGAGAAGAATCACGATTGATCTTCCCCCAGATCTTCTGGGGAACCCCAGAGGAAAACTGGTGGTTCATCTTGATGAAGAACCGCCCGAGCCGCACTTCAACATCGGAAACTTCATCATGGTCCAAGGCCAGCTGTATGAAGTGATCTACATGTATCGGCTCGTTTCGAGCCCAATGACGTGGCGGTACGTTCTCGAAGAGAGACACAGCGTCTTCAGCAGCCTCGAAGACGATCTCTGGCTGCATCTGAATCAAAGCTGCTGCCTCGGACACCAGATTCCACGTGTCCCAGAGTTTCTCTTCAAAACGATGTTCGAAGCGATCATCTTCTTTCAAGACCTCCCTCTGATCGGAGCAACACAAGAATTCGATGGTTCAAGCCTAGAAGAGGAAGGACAATGCCTCAGTTCAGGAGAAGTCGTTGATGACGACATCATGAGCCTTCGCGCCGCTCTCGAGAGAATGGTACACAGCCACCCGGATATAAGGATCAAGGTCGTGCAAAGAACTCTGCCTCTGGCGGAAACTCTTGAAGAATTCCTGGCCATGGAAATGGCCGCGGACGACATGAACATCAGTGAACCAGAAGAACTTCCTGACGATCTCCGAGACATCGTTGATGGAGTCAACGCTTTCTTACGAGAAACAGACCCCGATCCCGGAATATAGATTCCCTGGGGGTTCGCAACACTGCGAACTCCCGTTTTTTTATTTAAATTTTTGACAAAAAATATCTTTAATGATTAAATCATATGTCAAGTTGTGGACCAACAATGACTGAACCGACAAGGAGACACCATGAAACCCTGCATCTGTGCAATTGCTCTCGGAGGCATACTCGGCCTCGTCGTAACGTACTTCCTCTCCCGCTTCATCTACAAGAACGAAGCATGCCCCATCTCCCTCTTGGGAGGCCTGGGAATCCCGGCACTTGCGGGCTTCTTCCTCTGGGGAGAGAACTACACGTTCCGTCTGGCCGCACTGATCGTGGCCGGGGTCCTCTACGCACTCTTCGCAACCATCAACATCACGAAGATCTTCCGCAAGCCGGTGCTGCGCGACGCCTACGGAAGTGACGGTTGTGGAGGACGAATCAAACGCGACGGCAGAATCTGGATGCTCGACTACGTCCAGACCTACATCTTCTCAATCGCCGGTGGGGGCGCCCTCGTCTGGGCCCTCCTCCTCGAAGCGCCACCCATGTAGCGATCGCCCCCCTTCTACTCAAAGTAGTTGGGGGTGTTTTTTTATCCTGAATTTATCGCATGATTATTGACAAAAATATACTTTAATGATTAAATAATATGTCCATTGTGGACCAGTCTAAACAACCTAAAAAAAAAGGAGGGCTCATGACTGGCTACTTTTATCTCGACATGATCGTTGTCATTGTGGCTGTAATGGGCTTCTTCTACGGGCTCTACTACCACTTCACGCACAAGTTCCGACTGTACAGCTTGTTGGGAGGACTCACCTTTCCCCCTCTGGTAGGGTGGATCATCTATGGAGAATCCTACCAAAGGCAAATGGGAGCCCTCTTCACCACAGGCATACTCTTCCTGCTACTGGCCATAAGCAGTTGGCTCAAGATCGAGATAAGCCCGTCTGTTATCGCCCACAACGATCCATCGAGCACCCCAGAAAGTCCCCTTATCACTCGACTGGACTGGGTTCAGTCAATCCTCTTCACCCTCGCCTTCGCAGCTGCTCTCATCTTGGGCATCACGCTTGAAGCGCCGCCCATGTAGCACCCCGCCCCCTTCTACTCAAAGTAGTTGGGGGTGTTTTTTTAAGTTTCAGAAAACACAAACGCAGAGTACGACCAAGTCGACTCTGCTGTTTTTATTTTAAATCTTCTTTTCAATATCCCATTTAAAAGGATTCTCTCTAATGTATTTCCGAATCTTTGATAATTCTTTTTCCGTTCTCACAACTCGATCGTAAAATCGAGATTGCCATTTAAAATTCAACCTCGGGTTGGATCTATGAATTACAAATGAGACCTTTCCTTTAAAATATCTAATCACATAACCCAACGTAACGTCCTTTGTCTCCATTGGGTTATTGTTTATTTTAGATTTGAACATTGTAGGAATTTGATTAATCAAATTCCTACCTCTTAAACACTCACCGACAAAATTCTCACCCCTTAAAAAAACAATCCCATGAAAATGATTCGGCATAATTACAAATTCGTCTAATTCAATTGGAAACCTATTTTTTAATTTTAACCATTCTTCTTTAATAATTTTGCCTGTTTCATTCAAAACCATTTCACCATCTACAATCTCACCAAAAAACTCAATCTTATCTTTTGTATTAATTGTAATAAAATAATTACCAGGCGATGAATAATCATAACCTGGTAATCTGTATTGTTTTTCTTTTTTATAATTCATTTATTTCCAGGAAGAAACTCACGCCGTAGCGTAATTCTAATCAACATTCTTTCCAAAATTAAACCTGCTCAAAAATTTCTGACTAACATTTTTCACCTGCCCCCAACTCCAATTATTTTTTTCTAATACTTCAGGGCTAATAACATGTCTCACCTCACTATCTTCTATCAAATAAACCCGCTTGTTTTCTGCCAACCGAATAAGTTCGCCCGAACCAATCTTCATCTCAGCTGTTGTCGGAGAATATCCGTGCAACACTTCTTCCCCATCCAGATAACCATCATTATCAGTATCTGGTGAGAATAAATTTGTCCCATGAATCAATTCATCTTTTTTCAAAAGATCATCACGATCACCATCAGTCTTTCCAGATTCAAAAAAATCTTTATTTGTAAAAATAGCAACTTGTTTTGAATTTTTTGTTTGATCACTCGGGAGAAAGTCATGCATGGCGGACATTATAATGTCATATGAATATTCGTAATTATGTCCCTTCTTGGTTCCAGGGTCCTGAGAAACAAAAACTTTTTTCTTTTCATTATAACCAGACAAAACAATTACGTGATAATCTGGACCACCGTTCAAAAAGTTTGGATTTTTTAATCGTTTACCATCTACTGGTAAGATAATTGGCTGCTTTTCATCTAATTGCTTTTTCATTTGCTCCAAAGTCGGATTTTCTACAACCCGAGCCTCCCAAGAAAAAAACCTATTAACCATGTCCGCCATCTGTTCTGCATTTTCATCTAGACTAGCTCCATAATACTTTTCTTTCATTTTGATAACATTCAAAATGGCTTGCGCGGCAATGGAACTGTTCAGCTCTCTATGGTGATAAAAAGAATCCACCATAACAAGCGAGGCCTCTTCACAAGCATCCTGCCACGGCTGATTCCAATCTCCAAATGGTGACTGAGAAGTAAAGTTAACAACAAGAAGGCTAGCTACAGTTGGTAACATCAGCAAACCAACCAAACCAGCCACAATTCCACCTATCATTGCATACTTTCTTTTTTTCATATGAATTAAGTATAACATATATCATAAAGCATAGAACATAGATCATGGAGCCTAAATAGCAAAAAAACACCTGTCCTCAGACAAATGTTTTTATCATGTATATCATTGAGTTATCAGTATATCCTTTATTCTTAATTCATGTTTTTACCCACAACATTTTTTATACTTTTTTCCAGAACCACACGGACAAGGATCATTCCGACCAACCTTTTCTCCTAATTCATCTTTCTGTTTCTTTACAATTGCTCCAGAGTTGTCGGCAGTCTTAACTTGTTTGTATGGGTCTGCCTGAAATTGACTTCCGCTCTTGATATTACTTAGAGTCGCATTATTATTAGCCATGATTGAGCTTGCCATTTGATTTGTCACGCCAAGTTTATAAATACTATAAACAATTTGATGTTTAATTAAGTTTTGAAGCTCCATAAACATCTGATATGTTTCTCTCTTATATTCAATCAACGGGTCTCTCTGCGCATAACCACGCAAACCAATACCTGTTCGAAGCGTAGCCACTGCATCCAAGTGATCCACCCAAAGATTATCAATGCTCCGCAATACAATCTCTCTCTCGAGCATGCGCATGTATTCTTCGTTACCAGATTGTTC
>ERZ890953.1185-NODE-1185-length-13475-cov-4.683681_pt1 | contig 13475 bp, 6 predicted proteins | sample MGYA00521264_ERZ890953 | MGnify/ENA primary metagenome ERZ890953 (study PRJEB32303, sample SAMEA104408629) | aquatic metagenome | biome: Brackish water; feature: Chemocline; material: water | place: Baltic Sea | collected 2014-10-26T21:54:00 | depth 200 m ... | reverse complement strand
GGCCCCGCCAGTACAGGTGCCGGCCAGGCAAGTGTCACCCAGGGTGCACAGGTTTCCATCGTCGCAAGGGGCAGCCTCATGGGCCGACACCTGGGAACAGGCACCGGTGGCGGGGTTGCAACTGGCGGCGAGGCAGGGTCCGTCGACTCCCTCTGGTTCCGGGCAGGAGACGATGGTTGCCGCGGCCACAACGCACTTCATGGGGAGAGCCTGGGTATCGCAGATCAGAGTACCGTTGCACAGGTCCCCATCTTCCAGGGCGGCACAGTCTGAGTCTGCGTTGCAATCGCAGGCCAGCGGGGTGCCAGCGCACTCGCCGTCGCCACACTGGTCGCCCACAGTGCAGGGGTCAGCATCATCGCAGGGGCCGAAGACGTAGGGATGGTCACACCCTCCCTGGGGCGTGCAGAGGTCTTCGGTGCAGGGGTTCTGGTCATCGCAGAGGACGGGGTCGCCGACGCAGGCACCGGCTTCGCAGTGGTCGGCGACGGTGCAGGGATTGCCGTCTTTGCACTCACCCTGGTCGAGGGCGGTATTCTGGCAGCCCTCTTCACCGAGGCAGATATCTGCGGTGCATTCATTGGCATCATCGCAGGTCAATTCGTCGACGTCACCGTCACAGTTGTCGTCGAGGCCGTTGCAGGTTTCCGCAGACGGGACCTGGGCATCGCATGCCAGCAAGCCAGCCTCGGCGCAAGCTCGTTTCCCGCCGCAGGTGCCAAACTCGTTATCCACAGCACAGGGCGTCCAGAGGGCCAGGGCAACGGACTTCCCGGTGCAAGGGCACTCCCCGGCGTCGGCCACGCACTGCTGTGTGTCGATGCCGTCAACGGTAGTGGTATTCAGGCAGGAGAATCCCCACGGGCAGTCGTCATCTGAGTTGCAGATGCCGCCGCAGAAGGCCCCGGCATCGTCGTAGTCAACGCAAACGTCCTCGGCACCGCCAATGCTTTTGCAATCGGCTCCGCTGGCGCAAGGACGGCAGAGGTTGGCATGGGTGGAGACGCAGATGTACACGACATCCGGAACGGTGCCGGCGACCTGCTGGCACTCCCAGCCGGGCGGGCATTCAGCCTCGCATGATTGCGAGCAGACTCCCTCCCCCAGGTGCTCTACGCACCACCCTGACAGGCACTCTTCGTTGCCGCTGCACTTGTCGAGGAAGCAGCCGTCCCCGGGCTGGCAGCCTGGTTCCGTGAGGTCTGGCAAATCGTAGAGGGGGAACTGGTCAAAGGTCTGGTCCGCGCCGACGAGATCTGCGACATCTGGAGCGTCGATTGATGTCGCATGATAGGGGTTGGCCAGGTGGTCCTCGGCGTTTGCCGTGTCCGGAGTATCCTGGCCTGCGGTAACTGGGTTACCCGTGCCTGAGCAGGCGACTAGCAAGAGCAGAGGCAGGTAGAGATGATTGCGCATGGGAACTCCTTCTAGATCAGCGGATGTACCATTCATAGCGATAGCTGACGCCGACACTACAGTGGCAATTCTGGTGGTCGGAGCCGATGGCAGCTTTGGTGCCATGCGAGCCATCGGGGTTGGCGGTACAGCCGCCGCAACCACAGCACTGACGTTGGGGATCGGGGTAGGTGTCCTTTTTGAAAATTGCTCCGACCTCAAGATTGTAGGGCTCTCCGGTGTAGTCCATCTGGAGGCCCATACCGCAATTGCTGTTGTTAGCCCAGCGGTAATGGGCGGAGAGACGGAATCCATCCTGGGCGTTACCGCAGCCACCGTAGTAGGAGTTTGAATAGAGTTCATCGGCCTGATTGGTGAAGGAGTCCCAAAGTGCTGCCTGTCCGCTAGAGAGGATACCGGAGGTCTGTTTCCGACCATCCCCGGAATACCCGCTGTTGCAGCCGCCGGTGGCATTGGCGCTCTCGCTCCCCATGCTGACGTCGTAGAAGCTCTGGTAGGTCTTGGTGCCGTCCAGCTTCCAACTGCGCCAGCCCTTGATGGCACCGCCTTCGCCGACGTTATGATCCCGGACGATGAGCAGCAGTTGCGTTCCCGGGAGTGTTGTTGCCGCTTTGCTCTTGTAGTCATTGGACCAGCGGTTTGAGAAGTTACCGCTCTCGTCGTGGGTAGTCCAGATGGCATCGGGGAGGTAGGCCATGTGTCCGTCGGAGGTATTGAGGTTCATGACCAGAGTCCAGCCGCCATTGTCCTGTTGCATCTCGCACCAGCCATTGAACTCCCCGGCACCGCCCAGTCCGTCCGGGTCGATGGCGTAGACGCCTGACGGAGCGTTGGGCTGAGAGGCCTTCACCGCGGCACAGCTGGTCTGGATGTCTGGTACGCAGATGCCGGCTTGGCACTTCCCGTCCCCCGGGCAGGGCGTGTCGTTGGCTACCGGTGCGTGAACACAGCCCGAGTCCGGGTCGCAGGAATCGTCGGTGCACGTGTTCTGGTCGTCGCAATCGAGGCTGCCGGCCCCGGGCTGGCAGCCTTTGCCCGCACAAGTATCTTGCAGGGTGCACGGATTGCCGTCGTCACAGGGTGCGGCGTTGGCCGTGAAGACACAGCCGACCTGTTGGTCACAGGAATCCTCGGTACAGATGTTGATATCATCGCAGACCACGGCAACTCCGCCGCCACAGGAACCCTGATGGCAGAATTCGTCGGCGGTGCAGGCATTGGCATCGTTGCAGGGCAGATTGTTGAAGACGTGGACACAGCCGGAGTCGGGGGTGCAGCTATCGGTTGTGCAGGGATTCAGGTCATCGCAATCCAGTGCCGGACCGGGTAGGCAAGCACCGCCCCCACACTGGTCCTTGTCAGTGCAGGCATTGGCATCGTCACAAGGTGCGTTGTTGTTGGGGAAGATGCACCCTGAATCGGGATCGCAGCTGTCGTCGGTACAAGGCTCGTTATCATTGCAGGTGATGGCCGGTCCAGGCAGACACCAGCCGTTCTTGCACTTGTCGCCATTGGTGCAGGCATTACTGTCATCGCAGTCGTTGGCGTTGGGGGTGAAGGTGCAACCATCGCTGGGGTCGCAGGCATCGTTGGTGCAGGGATTGCCGTCGTTGCAGGCCAACTGGCCCCCGCCAATGCACTCGCCGAGGTGGCAATGGTCACCGGTGGTGCAGACATCGCCATCGTTGCACGGGGCCTGATTGAGCAGGTGGAGGCAACCACTGGCCGGGTTGCAGCTGTCGGTGGTGCAGACGTTATCGTCATCGCAGTTGGTGAGTCCGGAGGGGACACACTTCCCGGCCTGGCAACTCCCGCCAATAGTGCAGGCGTTGTCATCGTCGCAGGCGTCGTCGTTGGGGCTCTGGACACAGCCGACTTCGGGGTCGCAGGAATCGGCAGTGCAGGGGTTCTGATCATCGCAGACCAGGAGGTCACCCCCGGCGACGCATTCACCGTTGGCGCAGGTATCGCCCAGGGTGCAGACGTTGCCGTCATTGCACGGGTCGGTGTTGGGAACGAAGACGCAGCCGTCGTCAGAGTCGCAGCTGTCATCCGTGCAGGGGTTGTCATCTTTGCACAGGGCGGCCGCGCCGGCGACGCAGGTCCCGGCATCACAATGGTCGCCGACGGTGCAGGCATCACCGTCAACGCAGGCATAGCCGTCGTGGTCAGCGACGAGGGAGCACTTTGCGGTGGCCGGATCACAGGTCGCGGCCAGACAGATTGCGTCCTTGCCCACGGGGGGCGCCTGGCAGGTCACTACGGTATTCTGGTCGACCCGGCATTGATAGGGCAGGGAGGTGGTGTCACAGACCAGGGTGCCAGTGCAGAGGTCGCCGTCGTCAAAAGCCTGGCAGTCGCTGTCGTTCTGGCAGGTGCAGTTGACGCTGACGCCAGCGCAGCTGCCACCGCTGCACTCGTCGGCGACGGTGCAGGGGTCCTGGTCGTCGCAGTCGCCTTGATTGTTCACATACTGGCACCCACCCAGCCCATCGCAGCTGTCGTCGGTGCAGGGGTTAGAGTCGTCGCAGGAGATGAGGCTACCCTCACAGACTCCCGCATTACAGTGATCGCCGACGGTGCAAACATCGCCATCTTTGCATTCGCCGGCACTCAGGGGCACGTACTGGCAACCTTCCTCGCCGAGACAGGTATCGTCGGTGCACTCGTTGCCGTCATCGCAGGTTTCTTCGTCCATATCGCCGTCGCAATCATCGTCAAGCCCATTGCAAATCTCCTCAGCGGGAACTGCTGCGTCGCAACTTGTCAGTCCGGCCTCCTGGCAGAATCGCTTGCCGGGGCAGAGGCCGAATTCGTTGTCCACCTCACAGGGCGTCCAGAGGGACAGTTCGACGGACTTCCCGGTGCAGGGACATTCGCCGGCATCGGCCACACATTGTTGGGTGTTGATGCCGTCGACGGTGGCTGTCTCCAGACAGGAGAATCCCCAGGGACAATCGTCATCGGCGGTGCATATGCCACCGCAGAAGGAGCCCGCCGCCGCGTAGTCGACACAGACATCATCGGCACCGCCGATGCTCTTGCAGTCGGCTCCGCTGGCGCAGGGTCGGCAGAGGTTGGCGTGGATAGAGACACAGATGTAGACGACATCTGGGACGGTGCCGGCAACCTGCTGACACCCCCAGCCTGGCGGGCATTCGTCCTGGCAGGCCTGGGAGCAGATTCCCTCACCGAGGTGCTCGACGCACCAGCCGGAGAGGCAATCGTCGTTGCTATCGCACTTGTCCATGAAGCAGCCTTCACCAGGCAGACAACCAGGCTGGATAGCATCGGGAGCATCGGGAAAGGAGAAATCGAACTCGTCGGCGGCCTGGCGGGCATCGAAGTCGGAGGGGAGGTCCGGAGGGGCGACGTCGAAAGGAGCGCTATCGCCCTGTCTGGAGGAATCTGCAGGTGCGATGCCATCCGCTTCAACGATTCCAGTGCCGGTGGAACAGGCAGCCAAGAGTAGCAGTGTCGCAGCAATCAGGCAGAATCTAATGGTCATGGTTCGACTCCTTGGAGTATGTGGCCCGAACTCCGGCGCCCATTCTACCGCGAAGCGCCCGCGCAAGCAAAGTGCCTTGACAGGGCAGAGCACCATTGGTTTACTCGGGTCCAAACCACTGTCGGGCGAGGCAAGCAGGGATGATACGCAAGAAGAAGAGTACTACCACCAGGACTTTTGGCGTGGGCAAGCGCGAGAGTCACGATGCCAGTGATTTCTACGCTCGCTTCCGCTCCCCGATAATCAGCGACGACAGTGCGGTTGAGCGGTGCCGGGTTGTGGACACTGTCTTCTGCGGTGATGCCCGGGACATGCGGGATGTCAACGACAACTCGGTGGCGCTGGTGGTGACCTCACCGCCATACTTTGCGGGAAAGGCTTACGAAACCGACCTGGGGCAGGGTCACATACCGGGAACCTACCTGGAGTACTTGAAGATGTTGCGGGACGTCTTCGCCGAGTGCAAGCGGGTGCTGGAGCCCGGTGGCCGCATGGCCGTGAACGTGGCGAACCTGGGCCGCAAGCCTTATCGTTCGCTCTCTGCGGATGTGATCCACATTCTGCAGGACGATTTGCAGTTGCTGTTGCGCGGCGAGATCTTGTGGCTCAAGGGTGATGGCGCTTCGGGCAACTGCGCCTGGGGCTCCTTCGCCAGCGCCTCCAACCCGGTGTTGCGCGATCTCTCGGAGCGGGTCATCGTGGCCTGCAAGGGCCGTTTCGACCGCGCCATTCCCCGGAAGAAGCGGGAGACCCAGGGTCTTCCCTTCGAGAATTCAGTCTCCAAAGAGGAATTCATGGCCGGAACCCTTGATGTCTGGAAGATTCGTCCGGAGAGTGCCCGGCGGGTGGGCCATCCTGCGCCCTTTCCAGTGGAATTGCCCGAGAAGTGCATTCAGCTCTTCACGTACGTGGGCGACACGGTGCTGGACCCCTTCCTGGGCTCGGGATCGTCGGCCATTGCTGCGGCTCGTACCGGCCGACATTTCATCGGCTACGACACTGACCCCGAATATGCTGCACTGGCGGTGGCCCGGGTGGTGGCTGAGACGGAAGGGCATGCAGGGCTGACGGTTTCCTATCAGTCCGGCACGGGGCAAATCTTGAACACATGATAGCCCCATGGTACCAGCTCCACGTACAGTCCAGGGCGCCGCATTTCCTCGCCAAATCTCTCGTATTGTTGTTCGTTGACGCGGTCTTCCAATAGCCAGTTTCGACCCTCGAGGTCGGCCCAGGGGAGGGGGATACGGGCCTGGCTGGGCTGGTCGGACATGTTGACGACGATAACGAATCGCTCCTCATCTGTCTCGCGCAGCCAGGCCAGTAGTTGCTTGTGGCTGGAGTTATCCGGCCATCCCCAGCAGCGCAAGATCTGATGTCTTCCGCGCCTGAATGCGGGGTGGGTGCGCACATCGCTCAGGCGCCTGTGGAAGGCAGCCAGTTCCATATCGGCGGGCTCGTCCCTGCGGCGACCGAGCTGAACGGGGAGGCGCACCCGGCGTCCCTCAAGCTGGCCTTCGTGGACCAGCAGCGGGCCTGGCATAAGGGCTGCAGTCACTGCTGCTGAGCGCACCCTAGCTGCGGCAAAGGTCGCGGCGGCGCGGGGTTCGTCGTGATTCTCGGTGAATTTGACCAGCCGGTGGCAGAATCTGGCAGTTCTCTCCAGATGTTGCTCAATCTCCTGTGGGTCATCGTCCCGCAGCAGGTCATAGAAGGTCTTGTCGTAGGCCCAGTCGAAGCCCAGTTCCAAGAGACGATGCTCGCGTTCCCAGTAGGCCTCAGCCATGAACTTGAAGTCGGGGTCCACGGCCCTGGCGGCAGCCATGGTGTCGGTCCAGAACTCAGTCTCCAGCGGCTCGCCCGCGACTTTGCCCCAGGTGCGCTGGAAGTCGTCATCAAGGAGCAGCATGGCCATGTCGCAGCGCACACCGTCACAGACGGTGGCCAGCCGGCGCATCAACTGTGCGGCTTCCAGGCGCATGGCGGTCGAGAAGGCGTTGAGTTGAGCCGTGTCCGTCCAGGGCGGAAAGTAGGGGTCACGGCCATGTGCGACGCAATGGTTGCCGGCCTTGAAAGTGCCACTGGGGCAGTTGCCGGACTTCTTTGCCACAGTGAGGAGGCACTCAGGAGCCTCAGTGACCCACCGGTGATCCACGGCAACGTGGTTGGGGACGTAGTCAAGCAGGAGGCCGATATTGCGGGTCCGTAGCGCCGCCCGGGCCTGGGCCAACCCCGCTTCGCCCCCCAGGCGGTCGGCAACGACGTAATCCTTGATTGCATAGGCCGAACCTACAACATCGTCGGTGGTGAGGCCGGGGAGTGCTTTGCCCAGTTCATCTTGCAGACCGATGTGCTGGCGGGCGATCTTCCGGCTGGCGCCGCTGCGCTGCCAGACTCCCATGAGCCAGACATAGTCGAGTTGGAGTTCAGCCAGTTGGTCCCAGATGGAATCGGGGACGTTGGCAAGGTTGACATTCTTGCCTGCCTGCGCCGAGAGGTCGACTAACCACACCCAAGTGTTGATCTCGTAAATGACCGGTTGCTCAGGTTTCATGGTGTCACCCCCCTTTGCCTCGTAGCGTAAGTCTCGCGCCGCACCGGCCCGGAAGCAACGGCGAAGTGTGACGCGTTGTCTTGACTGATGGCCGCCGTGTCCGCAGAATCGGACTTCGGAGGTGTTGGCAATGAGATGGTGGCTATGGGCCGTAGTAGTGCTCACTGGTTTTCTGGCGATTTCGTGCGGTCAGGATAGTGCCTCGGAGGATGTCCTGGATGTCCCGCCTGACGTGGTGGCCGCCGATGTTTCTGAGTTGCTGGCTGACGTCGCTGAGGAGGGGGACCTCCCCGGGGAGGTGGCAGATCTGGCTGTGGAGATGACAGATATTGCGGCGGAGGTGGCAGATCTCGTTGAGCCCTTGGCTTGCGTACCGGGGATTACCGAGCAACCGCTGCTGGGGTTGGCCGATGACACCTTCGAAATCGGCCCCTATCTGATGGACGCCCGGCCGCAGAGCATTGTCGTGGCCTGGCGTACCCTGGACCCGGCGGTGGGAACGGTGACCTTCGGGCCGGCGGAGACGCTGGCGGCGGCGGTCACCGAGGAGGAGGCCACTCGCTACCATCAGATCCGGCTGGAGGGGTTGGTGCCGGGGACGCGCTACAGCTATCAGGTTTCCATTCCTGACCTCGAATCGGCGATTCACCAATTCGTGACTCCCACAAACGGCCAGCCGGCGCGCTTCGTGGTTTGGGGTGACAACCAGGACGGCAAGGAGACCTTTGCTCTGCTCCAACCGCAGATTCTGGCCCGTGCCCCCCATGCCGTGCTGGGCGTCGGAGACCACATTTCACAGGGGATCAATGAATGGCTCTGGTTGGAGCAGCTTTTCGGACCGGCCCGGGCGCTCTTTCACGAGGTCCCCTTTTACGCGGCCATAGGCAACCACGAGGACAACGCCAGCTTCTGGTACGAGTTCTTCGCCTATCCCGCGGCCGATGTGCCCGAGGACGAGTTCAGCGAATCCTACTACAGCTTCACCTTCGGCAGTGTCTTCTTCCTGGTGATCAATACGAATACGGTCTTCTTCCCCATCGGTGAGGTGGACACTCCCATATCCGCCTGGATTCGGGAGCAGGTGGCCTCGCCTGCGGCGCAGAACGCGACCTGGCGAATTGCCTATGGGCATGAGCCGGGTATCACTGAGAGTTGGAGTGCGGGCAATTGCGGCTATGATGGATACAAACCGGTGCGCAACTGGTTTCTGCCGTTCATCGCCGAGCATGGTTTCCACCTCTACCTGGCCGGCCACACGCATGCCTATGAGCGGGCGCAGTTTGACAACGGCCTGGTGCAGATCATCACCGGCGGTGGCGGCGGCGGTTTGGACGAATGGTGCAAGGACTTCCCGGAGACCAGCGTGGTCTACCAGAATCACCACATCCTCGCCATCGATGCCGATTGCGACCACCTGCGTGTCGAGGCGGAAGACCTCAACGGCAAGATCTTCGACTGGGTAGAGTTGGATGCCAACCAACCGGGCGTGCTGGTGGACCAGGGGCCTGCCGATGACTTGCCGGAGTTGATTGTCAGTCTTGATTCACCGACCCGCACGCCTGAGTAGTTCCCGGTAGTTCCAAAGGCGGCGCCGTCATCACTGACGGCGCTGTGTTCCCCCGCGTACTTGCAAACCGATGGCAGATGTGCCAGAAATGGCCCGAGTTCTGGGACTGCTTAGGAGATGGGCGATGGCGAACGAAGAGACATTGGTGAAGTCGAGAAGCCTGCGGGAGCGCTGGATGCGCCTACGCAATTTCCAGTCCAACGACTTCTGGGCCATGGTCTTCGCACGTCCTTTGACTATTCTTTTCCTGTTGCCGGTGGCTGACATGGCCTGGGTGACGCCCAACTTGATTACGTGGAGCAGCGTCGTTGCGAAGCTGGCCGGACTCGGTGTGCTGGTCTGGCTACCCGACTACTGGGGTGGCGTGGGCGGTGCCCTGCTGGTGAATCTGGGGTTGGTGCTGGACAACATGGACGGGACGCTGGCCCGCTATCGGGGCAACAGCAGCTACCTGGGCTACTACCTCGATAAGACCGTGGATATCATCTGCCTGGCTGGGCTGTTTGTTGCGATTGCCCTGCGCGTTTACTGGGTGACGGCGGACCTGCTGGATCTGCTGCTGCCGCTCACCGCCTTTGCCGGGGCCTCGGTGGCGGCCTACTGCAAGTGGATCTACTCGCGGGTCGAAACAGACATTCAACTCATCGAGCATCGCCAGGCGGGGACCCTAGAGGAGTTTGCCCGCTCCCGGGCCGAGCAGAACCCCTTCATTCCGCCACCCGAGCGCACCTTCGCCGAGTGGATCCGTTTCGTTGGGCGGGCCTTCTGGTCGATTATCTACTTCAACGAAGTTGATATCTTCTTCTTTCTGCTCCTGGCCATGGTGCTCAATCAGGCATGGCTCTTCACGCAGGTGATGGCAGGGGTTTACACCCTCGGACTGCTGGTGGGGCCGGTTCACTTCTATTTCAAGCTACGGGGTCGCATCGGCCGTTTGAGTCAGGGGGCCTGACACTCTGGCGGCTTTGTTGGGTGGCCCGCCATTTCACCTTTTGGTTCTTCTAAGGATTTTGCAACGCTGTTGACTCCGCGGATCTGACCGGATAATCTGGAGGAAATGAGGCTTTCGGGGACTTGTCAGGACAGGGGGACGCAATGCGGAGCGAGAGATTTCTGCTTTTGCAGATCGTGCTGAGTGTAGTGCTTGTTTGTGGCAACCTGGGGTGTAGTGGCAGCAGCAGCACCGCCGCTGACCCCGATGTTAGTGCAGAGGTTACCGCTGACTGTCCGGCAGACTCCGAGTTGGTGGGCGATGTCTGCGCTAGCGAGCAACAGGTGGCATGTGGTGCGGTAGCGGTGCCCGGCAATGCCCACGCGGTAGAGGAAGAGGTGACGATATCCTACACCGACGCTAACGGGTGGACCGAGCCTGCTGACTGTGCGTGGGAGTGTGATGCGGGCTTCGGACTGGTGGATGGGCAGTGTCTCGACACCCAGGACGTGCCCTGTGCGGAGATTGAGGCACCGGCCAATGCGCACCAGGTGGACGGCGTGGTGACCATCACCTACGCCGACGCCGACGGCTGGACCGAACCCGCTGACTGTGCCTGGGAATGTGATGCCGACTTCGACCTCTTGGTGGACGCCTGCATCAGCGAGCAGGTGGTTGATTGTGCAGACATCGAGGCCCCGGCCAATGCGCATCAGGTGGACGGCGAAGTGACCATCACATACGCCGATGCCGATGGCTGGACCGAACCCGCTGACTGTGCCTGGGAATGTGACGCCGACTTCGACCTCCTCGACGAAGCGTGCGTCAACGAGCAGACGGTTGCCTGTGCCGACATTGAGGCTCCGGGCAACGCGCATCAGGTCGACGCCGAGGTGACCATCGCTTTTTCCGATGCGGACGGTTGGGCCGCACCGGCAGATTGCGCCTGGGAGTGCGATGCGGACTTTGACCTGGTGGAAGACGCGTGCATCAACGAACAGACCGTTGCCTGCGCTGATATCAGCGCACCCGACCATGCGCACCAGGTGGACGGGGAAGTAACTATCGCCTTTACCGATGCCGCGGGCTGGGCCGAGCCGGCCAACTGTGGCTGGGAGTGTGACGGGAACTACGATTTGGTTGATGGCAACTGCATTGACGAGCAGTTCGTTGCCTGCGCCGCCATTGTGCCGCCCGACAACGCCCACCAGGTGGTTGCGGCAGTGGCCATTTCCTACACCGATGCCAACGGTTGGACCGAGCCCGCCCCGTGCGATTGGGAGTGTGATGCGGAATTCGATCTTGATGCCGAATCGTGCATCAACGAGCAGACCGTCGATTGTGCGGATGTGGCACCGCCTGACAACGCCCACCAGTTGGAGGGTACTGTGACCATCTCCTACACTGATGCCGGAGGATGGACCGAGCCCGCCAACTGTGCCTGGGAATGTGATGTCGACTTTGACCTGCTGGCCGACGCCTGCATCGACGAGCAGTTGGTTGACTGCGCTGATATCACACCGCCGGCAAACGCCCATCAGGTGGAAGGTGAGGTGAGCATCTTGTACACCGATGCCGACGGTTGGACGGTACCGGCAGACTGTGCGTGGGAGTGTGACGCCGATTTTGACCTCCTGGTGGACGATTGTGTCGACGAGCAGAGCGTTGATTGTGCTGACATCGCTCCTCCCGCCAATGCCCATCAGGTGGAAGGAGATGTGACTATCACTTACACCGCTGCCAATGGCTGGACGATTCCCGCTGACTGTGGTTGGGAATGTGACGTGGACTTCGACCTGCAGGCGGGGGATTGCATTGACCACAAGTTTGTCGACTGTGCTGACATCGAACCGCCAGCCAACGCTCACCAGATCGACTCGGCCGTGACAATTACCTTTACCACCGCCAACGGCTGGACAGCACCTGCGGATTGCCAGTGGGACTGTGATCTGGGCTATCTCACCGATGATGGCCTGGCCTGCGACATCTGCGACAACGACATCGGTTACTACGCTTTTGGCCTGGAGGAAGACTGCAATCTAGCGTCCTGGGAGGATCAGGGGACCGAGTATGGCGGCGGCAACGAATTAGAGATGCTGGAAGACGGTGCGGGCGGGGCCTATCTGCTTTGGGCTCACGCGACCCTGGGTAAGCCGGATATCCGTATCCAGCGCATCGGCCCGGACGGCGCGGTGGTTGCAGGGTGGCCGGCGGAAGGTCTGGTCGTCTGCGATGACGAAGCGGCCCAGGATGGGCTAGTACTGACCACTGACGGAGCGGGTGGCGTCTTCGTGGCATGGCGTGATACCCGCCACCCCCGGCCTTCGATCTACGTGCACAGGGTGCTGGCCAATGGCACCATTGCCCCCGACTGGCCAGCCAACGGCCTGCTGGTCGAGGAAGCGGGCGACTCTCAGGAGATGCGTGAGCCACAACTCGCCACCGACGCTTCGGGAGGGGCCTACATCACCTGGTGGGGCTACAATGGGAATAAGAACTTCGGCTTCATCATGGTGCGTCGGGTGGCCGGGGAAGGCACCTGGCCCGCGGGCTGGGATGCATCCAAGATACTCACTCCAATCGGCAGCGCCGAGGTCTCCTTTGCCGTACCTGACGGCACCGGTGGTGTGTACATCACGTGGGCGAGTTGGCCCAACTGCCGGGTGACCCGCATCGCGGCTAACGGGGAGATGTCCCCGGGCTGGGGCGGCAACGGTATCGTGGTGGCCACAGGCGCTGTGGGCCCTTACTGCATGCCTCCCGTATCTGACGGTAGCGGCGGCGTGCTCCTTTCCTGGTACAACGGTGGCGGTTTGGAGGTGGGCTACGACGTCTTTGTCCAGCGGATCAAGGGGGACAAGACGCTTGTGTGGGCCGACGGCAATCCCTCTGGCGGCGTCAAGGTGTCGGGGGGGACCTTCCATGAAACGGAGCCCACAGTTGCCGCAGACGGCAATGGCGGGGCCTTTCTCGTGTGGGAGGACCGGAGGGCTGGCGTTGACTTCTTCGACGCCACCAAGCAAGAGATTTACGCTGCCCATATTCTGAGTACGGGGGCACGGGATCCGGCCTGGCCCGCATACTGGCTGCGCCTCGGCGCCACCGATATCGGCCTGCAACGACTGCCCCGCATTATGGCGGATGGTGCCGGCGGAGCATACGCACTCTGGGAGAATGTGCCGCCGGGGCAGTTTGCCGTGCCGGAAGTGCGGCTTGTCCGGGTTGCGGGTGACGGCACCTTCGTTGCCGGTTGGGCGGAGAATGGGATTGTGCTGGCTGCGGAGTTGAATGGTTCGATGTATGACTGGCGCCTGGTGTCCGACAGCGAACTGGGGGCCATTGCGGGGTGGATTCTGGGAGCGCAGGGGAGCTACCACGTCATGGCAACCCGGGTCTTTAACAATGGCGTTGCCCCACTGCAGTAGCCAGGCTTCGGCCTGAAACGCCCTGATCGATCACCAAAATAGATAGATCACCTCGATTGCCCCTTGCGGGGCAC
>ERZ890953.1184-NODE-1184-length-13475-cov-6.471684_pt1 | contig 13475 bp, 14 predicted proteins | sample MGYA00521264_ERZ890953 | MGnify/ENA primary metagenome ERZ890953 (study PRJEB32303, sample SAMEA104408629) | aquatic metagenome | biome: Brackish water; feature: Chemocline; material: water | place: Baltic Sea | collected 2014-10-26T21:54:00 | depth 200 m ... | reverse complement strand
CTTTCCTTAACAGTGCAGCTAGGTTAAGTTGCACTTATGAGTTGAATTCGGGAATATAAAAAGGAGCTTGAATCTAAGTTTCATAGAGTTAGTTCTGAATAGTTAACAGTTTTTCAATTTTCCTTTTTGTATGGAACCTGACTTTCCATTAATGTTTAGCTGAAATGACTTGCGTAAAAAAAATAAAGCAGGAATCTGAATGCTAACTATACTTGGTATTTTACTAAACAAACTATTAAGAGAGGGAAGTAACATGCCAGGAATAAGGGATATGCTAAACGAAATTAGACGCGTTCTACCTGAAGGTGAAACTGTTCCTTTTCAAACCTTAGCAAGGCCGGCTGATTTTACGGCTAAGCGTCAAGGTAATGAGGTGATATTCACAATTAAGGGTAAAAAGGATAAACCTAATGATGTTACTATTGATTTTGCTGAATTTCAGGAAGTGCTGTGTTTACTTCGTCAAAAAACTGATGGTGTGGAATTTGGAAATATACAAAAATATGTAATTGGACATGCTAATTGCACTGTAAATACCATAGATGGTCATATAGCACATTTTTTTTATGGTATACCTAAAGGAGGAACGCATACAAGGCGAGCTACATATATAGCGCCTGTACTTTCTAGAGCCGAACTGATTAAGCACCATAAAGGGAGTGGTCCACAAAAGATTTCACTAAATGGGAAGAAGATTGAATAAATTTCATGAAATAAAATGGTTTTAAAACACTACTGAATCGTGGAATAGCTTATTCAAATAAAAAGCATAACCAGTTAAAATTATAGCTAAGATTTCAAGCCATTCTCCTACCGTTTTAAAGTAAAATGCCGTAAGTCACTAGTAATATAATCACAGGATAAGTATTTAATTAATATTTATTTGGAGGAAAGATATGAGTTATATTGATCGTTTAATATCAAATTGTGAAGAAGCAAAAAAGGCAAAAAGCATAAATGAATTTATATTTGATAATACTGGTGAATTCGATAAATTTTTCTCTGAATTAAAACATATTGATACTGCCATTTACATAATTGAACAAATTGGTGGTGACCCGCAGAAAACTTTTGAAAAGCTATTATCGTATAAAAAAACTAGAGAAAGATCTTGTCCAGCAATGAACGCCCCTTCAAAAATAATGTATGTAGGATCTTCAACTACTGGTGTGGGTAAAAGGTTAAAGCAACATATTGGAGAAGGGCATAAAGGGACGTATGCTCTGCACTTAAGTCACTGGTTTGATGGCAAGTATGTTATTACTGTTAAACAGTACAATATAGCACGCGAAGTGCTTCAAATTATTGAGGATAATATATCAGATAAACTAAGTCCTGCATTTGGAAAACAAGGAGGTAATAATAAGTAAATTATATTCAGATAGCTGCCCTTTGATTTTTGCTGAAAAGCTACAATTTTTAATACCTTTCAAGAGATTGCCGTAACTGCTCAGTTACTACATCTTTCAACCAGACTGGGTAAATAACTTTTACCTGACTGCCAAAACCCAGTAGCCAGGTTAGAAAATTATAGTTATATGGAATATTGTAAGCAGTAATCCTCGAGTGTTCAGCTCTCTCACCAGGTTTTTTCGGAGTCAGTATCTCAAATTTTGTAGGATATATTCTTTCCTGCTTAACTGGATGAAAGTGAACTTCAGACATGTGTTGGGCTGGCTGTCCAAAAAACTCAAGAGTCAACGTTGATATATTCTGATGGCCATCAAGCACTATAGGTGGCTTTCTATTTTCGTTTATTTCTTCGGCATCATACGAAATCCAGTCAGGCCTTTGCATGGTCACTTTATTTTCAGCTTCATCATCATAATCAATAGATATGCCAGAAAATCGGTGAAGAGCGTATTCTTCATAAAAGCCTTCTTCTTCAGTCTTGCACACTACATATAAAACCCTTTCCTGCCTAACCAGGCGAACAGGCCAGTAGGTTGTCGCTTTTCCGTTCAGGTAGGATGCTTTAAATGAGCACTCCAGAAATAGTGCTTTGCAAATTTCTTCGGCATCTGCCCCCGGTTTAGGTGGATATAATGACTGGTATCTTGGTGTTATTTCAATTTTAGATAGCCAGTTTTTATGAAACTGACCTTCTGCCTGATTAAGCTCATCAGTTGAGTATGAAAGCGTATATGCAACAGTATCCTCAAGGAAGCCGAAGTCTTCCTTTCCCATGGTTTTTTGCATAAGCTCTGCGAAAGCCATATTTAAAGAAGATATCGCGACATCGCCTTTTACAGAATAATACTTGGCTTTTTTTGACAAATTATTAAATTCGCTTTTATAACTACAGCCTGGTTTTAGCGTATAAAAGTGATCGGGTTTGGTACTTTCTGGAATTGTAAAGCCAATGGCTCCTGGGTATTGTTCCATGAGAATTTCCAGGGCGCGTGATAACGATCGTCTTAATGAGGAATTTCTATTTTTTTCACTCTTACTCTTCGGTTTAAGTTCTGTTGGTAATCCATTATTACTCCGAGCCCAATCTAATAAACTAGGACTATCTGAATAGCTGTCAGCTATAGAAATAGGAATTCCTTTACTATCACTATTAAAAGAATCTTGTAGATAATCGAATACCAACGCTGCTATTTGATCTTGTTTGCTTGGCATAACATTCCATTTAAGATGAGTAACTTCCACTCTTTTATAGTCTATAAATGAAAAAATGGGAAAAAAGAAGTCTTTCACCACAAAAATAGAATGTAAAAATATTGGGACTGAAATATCAGTCCCAACAAAACTATTACTGATTTAAATAAGTACGAATACCACCACTTTTTAACTTATCAGTCAGTAATTTAGGAGATAACTTGGATGATTTTGGTACTTCAATGTAATTCTCAATATCATCTTTGGTTCCTCCACAAGAGATGAACCCCACCCTATTTTTATCAGTAGGTGTTACAACCAAATACAGAATACCTTCCTGAAGTTCCAGACCTTTAGGTAGACTTATTTTTTTCATCCGTGAGAAATTACACAATAATTTAATCTTTTTACTAGTTTTATTGAAACTAATATCTGATTCTTTGTTAATCTCATTGATACTAAAGTCCTGATCCAGGAAATTTAAATATTCACTCATTAAATTAACTACAACTTCTTGTTTTTCATTTTTAGTCATCATTATGTTAATTAGCCTCATTAATTAAGAGAATGATAATTTTAAAATGCCCTTAGGACAGTTTTTGTACATCACTAAACCTAAATTAAGCACACTCGGTAGGCTTTGAGAGATAACTTTTATGGCTTAAAAAAGCTATAGGGCTGATAGATCAGCCCCATGAAAAATGCTTAATGAATTAGATATTTACGAATGTGGCTATTTTTTAACTTTCCAGTCAGTAAATTTTTAGGCGCGTCCGGCGAAGAAAAAGATTTAATAAATTTCTTAATCTCATTTTTTGTACCACCACGACTGGTAAACCCAACATTATTTCTTTTAGTAGGTGTGACAACTAAATATAAAATACCTTCCTGAGGTTTAAAGGTATTTGGGATTTTGATATTGGGTAATCTGGAAAAATTACAAAATATTTTTATCTTTTTACCCGTTTCAGGAACACAAATATCTACATCAGAATTACCTGTATTAACAATATGTTCATGACCTAAATAATTCAGGTAGTCACTGACTAAATTAACACCAAGGTTATGTTTTTGAATAGTAGTTAGCGGCATATCAATAATCCTCATTAATTAACAGAGTGAATATTGTCTACCTGCTCATGGACAACTCCTGTCCATCACTGGTGGTATAACTCTTAACATCAGAAATTCATCCACATCTCAGTTTTTATCTGATCGTCAAAGTTCTTAGCAGTAGTAGTGTTCTACAGGAGCTCATTGACAATGTCTGTCCTTTGGATTTGTAGAATAGATATCAGCAGACCTTAATTATCTCATTCTGCTCAACAGGCTGCGTTCCAGCCTGTGGTGTTTTTTAACAACTTAAATTAATTACTTTTTAGGCACTGTTTGGGGGAAATCTAATTTTCAAGTCATACAGTGCCTGAAGAATTCGTTTTAATTTTTTAATTGAGGAGAATTTAAAGCATTATGAATAAACTAAAATTAACAACTCAAAGTTCAAAAGGTACAGCGGCAAAACAAGGTAGATATACCAATGTTCCGCTATTATTTACGTTAAATATATTATTGAAAATCGGTGGCTATGAGAAATGGTCAGAAACAAAAAATAATTTTGTGAAGGAACAGCTTGTACATCAAATAATACCAGGTTCTGAGTTAACTCTGGATAAATACGGTCGTCCATCTAAACAGAAACTTTCCAGGTTGTTATTGGAGCAGGAAAAAACGACTATAAACCTGAATTCCAGGGTTGAGAAAAAACTAAAGCAACTAAGTGTAGACTTTACGTTAGATAAGGTTGAAATAGATGTCATACGCTTACTTTATTACACCCGAAGTAACCAGGCATTATTCGAAAGTACAAAGCTGATAGCCGAATCTGGTTTTACTTATCGAAAATTTTATCACTATGCCTCTATATTACTGGATTTAAAGGTCGATGAGATAAAACAGGTCATCAAGAAAAACTTACCATTGATTAATATCCAGATTAGCAAATGCCCTGAAGGTGGTGGAAGACTTAATGATTTCACTTTAAAAGATAATATTTTCAACATGATTGAGGTTGAGCAAACTATCAATAATCCTGTTGACTGGTTGATGGGAGAAGTCCAGCAGTATCAGCCACGTTCTCTGGACACTGCTGAGGTTTTTGATTTAGAGCAGGATGTTAATCTGCTAACAAATTACCTGACTAATGTTTTGCAGCAAAAAACTAAATCAGTCAATATTTTACTCTTAGGCCAGTCTCAGGATGATTGCAGAAGGCTGGCCGAATCAGTCGTTGCAAATGCCAGTGGCCAGATTATTGAAATTAAAAGTCAGAAGTTTGACATTGACGATTCATTTTCACCCCCGGTAGAAATTATCAGTGAAGTCAGGTTTGACCATAACCTGCAGGTGCAGCATTTATTCGGTAAAAGTGAAGGCTCGGTCATTTTGTTCGAAGATGCATTCGATTACCTGTTCAGGCTCGATTCCTTTGGAAATAATATCAAACCGGATCAGTTAGTTGAGAATACCGTACCGATTATCTGGACGCTGAAAGATACCATTATGCTGGAAGATGAACTGATTCATCAGTTTGATATGGTACTGGATGTCAGACTTTCTCATAAGCATGCAAGGCGACAATTAGTCGACCAGTACCTGGCGGATTTTAAACTGGATAATCGCTGGCTAGATAACCTGGCTGGAAATAATAATGTAACGGAAAATATTATTAAAAAAATCAGTAAAGTGGCCACAACTTTAAACCTGAATGACACTGTAAAAACACAGGCTCTCATGGACAGGCTGATTGAAAATGTTTTAGGGGAAAAGTCAGGCAAAAGCTCTTATAACAGTGACACTAACAGTGAGCAATTTGACGTTTCTTTACTCAATGCTGATATTGATATGCAGGAACTAGCACAGGGACTCAATAACTCTTCCGAGGGCAGGATTATTCTTTCTGGTCCACCAGGTACGGGGAAAACGGCTTTTGCTAAATATATAGCACATGCTACCGGTCGAAACCTGATAATCAAAACAGGTTCTTCTTTATTGAGTCGTTGGATAGGCGAAACTGAGAAAAGTATAGCTAAAGCATTTGCTGATGCTGCTCATCAAAATGCAGTGTTGCTGATAGACGAAGCCGATTCATTTTTATCTAGCCGTGAAAATGTTAGTCATCAATGGGAGGCGAGTATGACCAACGAGTTTTTGGTTCAGATGGAAAATTTTAGTGGCATCATGATTGCCTGTACAAATTTTAAACAGCAGTTAGACAGTGCAGTTCAGCGGCGTTTTGATATTAAGGTGGAGCTCGATTTCATGACGGCTGAACAGATACAAAAAATGTTATTTTCAATGGTCAGTAATTCTGTTGATGAAATTAAAGCATTACCTGTTCAGGGGTCTGATGAATTTTTTGAGCAACGACTCAACCAGTTGACTAATATCACTCCGGGTGATTTCAACTCGGTACGTCGAAGACATAAGGTGTTAGGTAATGCCGTTACGCTCAATTCACTGATGAGCGGTTTAGCCGCTGAGTCCAAAGCCAAGCCAGGCTTTAATCAGTCATCCAGGGCGATTGGATTCACCACCGCCATTTAGTTTTTATGCCCGCCTGTATTTCAAACAGGCGGGAAAATTAAAACTTAACGAACCAGAATGACGGACAACCCGGGTGTGTAAGTTTTTTTATAAAGAAGAGTCAGGTAAGAAAACGTTTTAGCACAAAAAAAGAGACATCTTCTGCAAGAAGATAACCGGTTATTCAAAACATAAAGAGAGATGTTTCCAATGAGATACGGACTTTTAGTCACCGATTCAGGTGAAAGTTGTTTAGGAACAGGGAAATATATTAAAAATCATTTCGGGTATTCATCGGATAATATTGATGATGCCGAAACTTACATTTCATTTGACCATGCAGCCGAACGCATTGAAGAATTAAATGCCACCAATGCCACTCGGGTTCGGAGTCCGTTATGGGAAATGACTATCGCACCTACCTATGAAATTATGGCGGTTACAGTCTTTCTGGTTGAAGGGTGGAGCAAAGATGACGAGTGAGCGTGTTGTGTCCAGAAACCATGGGAAGTAGTTTCGCTCATTTCACCGAACAAAGGGTTAGCAGCTAAAACAATAGCCAGGACTGGATTTAATCAGCATGCCAGGTAACGGCTTAACTGTAACAATTTGGTTTTATTTTCCGCCTGGCTCGTACAGGCGTAAATAATTTCAACTACACTCAACACATTCTGGATCAATAAAAATGTGTTTTCACAAATGACTACACGTCAATAAAAAATGGAGAAAATTAAATGTCAAATATGCAAATAGTCGATGAACTGAAAATTACTTTTCAAAACAAATTTTTAGATCCTGATTCATTTTATAACCTTATAGAGCAACTTTTTGTTAATGAAGGGTATAACAATCAGGACTTCGTCCTTGAACAAATGGAACGTTTCTATCATGAAGCTGATTTTCATTGGCCACGAGATTTTGCCTTAATGACATCGGCATTAGTGAATTGCTCAAATAAAAGCGCGAAAATATTAGGGCGAAAGTTGCTTGATGAGTTATATGATCAATGCCGGGAATCGTTAGAAGCATTGAATGGACTTGTTTCTGAAATTGAGCGGGATATCAAAATGAGGGATAACCCGGATATGCAGAGTTTCTTTAAAAAAGTGCTGGATTCGGTTGAATTGAGCGAAGAAGAGTATACCAAAATTGACCAGATATTAAGTCATGAATCGGTTTCTGCAGATAATAGAAGTATCGAAAAAGCCCAGAGGTATAATTTATATGCTGATTTACAATTTAGACATAAAGACTATGAATCAGCCAAAATGGACATGATCGAAGCTACAAAATATGATCCTGAGAATTCGATTTTATGGGGGCGGGCAGGATTCGCAGCTAAAAAAAATGGAAATCTATTTGAATCAATAAAATACTATTCAAAAGCCGTAGAGTTAGATCCACTTTATACGACGGGGTTTGGGAACCTGGGATGGATTAATTTAAAATTACGTAACTATGAAGAATCCGCTAAATACTATAAAAGAGTATTAGTGATAAATCCTGACTCATTTTTAGCTGCATCCCATCTTTCTGAGCTCTATTTTTTGCAAAGAGATGTCGACAATTGCAAATATTATATGCAGGTATTTGATGAGATTCTTGATGATATGGATCTTCGGTTTATGTCAGAGAAAACAAAAGAAACAATAGAACGCACCATGACAGATCACTGCAAGTACAGAACATACTTCAAATCTATTCAAGAGAATTGAGCACTGAATGAGTCAGGAGATTTTTTTAATCAATCATTCACGCTCAAAATATACCTATTAAGGAGCCACCATGGCAAGGGATTATATAAGACCGGAAATTACCGCATCCGACTTCAAATTATTTCAGGCCGGTAAGTGCATAATGATTAATCCTTCAAAATCAGATGTTGCACGGGCATTGAAAAAAACTGAGAAGGGTTGCAGTAGGAACAAGCTGCCTCTTCAAGAGGCACAGGCCGCCTGGCAGGCCGTTAACGAACAGCAGTCGAATACGGCTGGTGCGGGTCAATGGACCTGCTCCAAAAGGTCGAAATACAGCTTACAGGGGACTGTTTTACAGGTAGTTAGATTAACAGATGATCTTGTCGGGCTGTATTGTGATCGCCAGGAAGTTAAGCCCGGAAAATCGTCCTACTACCCGGTAAAAGTCTATGATGAGAAAACCAGACGGGTTAACTCAATTCTTTGGCTAAGCACTGTTTTACACGTGTTCTGGATGAATTTAGCGGATGAGGAAATTGATCATATTGAGCGAGACTTCGTTTATACGGTTATGGCGAATGAAGCTCTATTTGGCGCGGGGGTCTCCACTTCAAGTTCCAAAAAATTAAATCGTAGAAAGGCAGAGCTACGCCGGAACATGTTGGATGTTTTATTTCGTGGTACTTCACCAAAATTTGTATCCGAGTACCAGCAAAATTGTTTGAGGATCGCCCAAGAATTACGCAACGATGGCAAACAAAGCATAACCTGGAGTCAGTTCAAAAAAAAGGAGCCATCGATAGTAGCAAAATATCAACCTGAATTACTGACACTGGTTGAACATAACCAGCTTAATATAGAACAACTTGAGTCTATTAAAATTGAAACCTCTTATGTGTTATCTTTTTCACTATGGACTGGAATGCAGCGTCTTTTTAATGAGCCGCAAATTGCGTTAGCCATGCGCAACCCTGGACTTCACCGGGAGTTCAGTAATCGAGGGGGAAGCTATAAAGAAGTTTCTGATCAATTGAAAAAAGCAGCCGGATTTACCCAGCATCCTGGTACGGCGACTACTATTGGTTGGTTAAGAGTGCACGTTGATGATGAAAACAAGCTCTGCTTTATTGATGAGGTTCAGTCGGACACTCTTGAAGCTGCGCGAGAGATCGATAACGATGCTGCCAGGGCATTCTTAAAGCAAAGCTCTGACTGGCATATTCATGGTTTTGCAACCCTTTATCATTGGGCCAGAGATATCGGCTACCGTGTGGCTATTCACAGCAGGGAATCTGCCGCAGAGAAACCGGGTATGACCTTGAGTGAGCGAAAGTGGAATACCTATTACCGGCCCATCATTAAACGCTTCAAGCTCCAGAGTGAGTCTGTTAAAAGCTATCCAGCGAAAATCTGGATACAACCAGAGGCGTGAGTCATAAATCTATTCAATTGAATTCCACTTTGAAAATATGAGCAGCGAGGCTAATAGCAATCATATAGATAGGCAAGAAAATTTCTTTTCGGGTTAAATTTCTTACCCGGTTGCGACTTAATACAGCAGGAATCTATTACAGTAATATTTATATAGTTTCCGAATAACATAAATTTTTACACCATTAGAAGCTAGAAAATTAAATCGTAGGGAATCAATGAATCACATTTTTAACTGAAACCATAGTTCAAGTTTTACACGATACGAGGGATACAATGCCACCACTTTATATTGATATAAAAAATGAAATTCAGGCCGGACATTTAGAACCATACTGGACGACCAGTGAGCTGATCGATAAGACCTCTCTTACAAATGCTTACCGGGATTCAACATTGAGAACAGATCCGGCTAATCGATCAATCTCTGCACCGGGACAGAACCTGGGAACCGGGCACAATGTTAACCGGAATCATCCAATTTATTTGCGGGTAGGTCGTCGAGGTCGTTCTTTGCTTTACTGTTTACCAGAACATTTATAAATAAATAGAGAAAGGGGAATAATCATGCATGAAATCATCTGTCCACACTGCAAGAAAGCATTCAAAATTGACGAAGCCGGGTACGCGGACATTCTTAAGCAGGTTCGTGACAAAGATTTCGAGCAGCAGTTGCATGAGCGGCTTGAGTTAGCCGAGCAGGAAAAGCGGAATGCCGTTGAGCTAGCCAAGATTGAGGTTAGCAGCGAATTGCAGAAAACTGCTACAGCCAAGGATGCCGAAATTCAGGGACTGAAGGCGAAACTTGATGCTGGTGAGGTCGAGCTGAAATTAGCAGTGACCGAGGCTCTAAGCACTATAGAAAGAGAACGCGACACGCTTGCTAACGAATTACTGCAGACGAAGCGTGATAATCAGGCTGCTTCAAAGCTAGCCGAGGCAACGCTTAACAAAGAGCTACAGGAGACAGCAGCAAAGAAGGAGACAGAGATTCAGGATCTGAAGGCAAAGCTCGGCACCAGCGAAGTTGCTCACAAGCTAGCAATCACTGAAGCAGTCAGTGCGGTCGAAAGGGAGCGCGATGAACTGAATAACCGGCTTAAGCGGGCTGAGCTTGAAAAGGAACTCGCCGAGAAGTCGCTTAAGGACAAGTACGAGACGCAGATCAAGGATCGAGACGATTCGATCGAGCGCCTCCGGGATATGAAGTCTCGCCTGTCAACCAAGATGGTTGGAGAAACTCTAGAACAGCACTGCGAGACCGAGTTTAACCGGATTCGAGCGACAGCGTTCCCAAGGGCTTATTTTGAAAAAGACAACGATGCAAGTACTGGCAGTAAGGGTGACTACATCTTTCGAGACTTGGGCGAGACTGGTACAGAGATCGTCTCAATCATGTTCGAAATGAAGAACGAGAGCGATACCACCGCAACCAAGAAAAAAAACGAGGACTTTCTAAAGGAGCTAGATAAAGATCGCAGTCAAAAGGGTTGCGAGTATGCGGTATTGGTGTCACTGCTCGAACCAGAAAGTGAGCTCTACAATACCGGGATTGTAGACGTGTTTCACCGCTACCCGAAGATGTATGTCGTCCGGCCGCAGTTCTTTCTTCCAATCATTACGCTGTTGAGGAACGCAGCGATGAACTCGCTTGAGTACAAGACTGAACTTGCTCTCGTTAAGTCTCAAAATGTCGATATCACAAACTTCGAGAACGATCTCGAAACATTCAAGACCGCATTCGGAAAGAACTATGATCTTGCCTCCAGGCGCTTCAAAACTGCAATCGATGAGATTGATAAATCAATCGACCACCTGCAGAAGACTAAGGAAGCCTTGGTCGGAACGGATCGGAACCTTCGTCTTGCAAATGACAAGGCTCAGGACGTAACGATTAAGAAGTTGACTCGATCCAACCCAACGATGGCAGACAAGTTCCGGGAACTAAAGAATCAAGACCCTTCCGATACTGGGTGATTCGGTCGATTGAAGCCCTGGACATGAATAGAAAAAGCTTTGGTTTTGTGAGGGCAAGGTATATCGCTATTTGGTGGCAAAGTCATGAGTACAGGGGGGGGCGGTGTCAACATACTTTTCGCCAGGTCACCTCATTTATACAACGTGCTGCGCACTTCGTAAAAATGCTTAGATGTTATGCACAAAAAATTATAAAAAGGAGAAAACATGGCTATTGAATTTCCAGATATACATGCAACAGATCCAGATACTTTCGGTATTACTTTCCCCATAGATTCTGATGGCGAGAGAATACTATGTTTAGTAACAACTGATGCTCTTCAAGATATAAATCCCAGTAATGCAACTGATACACCAGAAAATCAGTTCAATGATAATAAATATAGTTTTCAGTCAATAGCTGAACAAAAGATACAAACTGGTGAGGTCGCAAATGGTCGAATCTTTATTGACGGTAAAGATGTACGTTAATGTGTATTAGTTGTATTTGTTGTATTAGTTGTATTAGTTCAGACCCAATCGAGACTGCGACTTAAATCACTGTTTCTGTATAAACTGATTATACCTAAAGATCAAGACAATCCTTGTCTTGATCTTTCAACCATTAAATCAAGCAACTTCCCCAAAAAACTTTAATCCCTCAATATTTTTAAACTTCAAATCATCCTTACTTATAATTCCATTCTTTAATTCATCTCTCAAATTCACCAACAATTTTCCTAAAATATTTTTTCCCTCAAACACTCCTTCATCATTTAAAACACATCCCCAAAATCTATCCTTATGGGAATCCTCAATAATTTCCTTATCCCCTAAACTCAATAACAAACCACCAAACTTTTCCCAATTACATTTCAACTTCATTCTCAAACACCAATCCATAATATCCACTCTTACCTCATCCCAATCTAATCTTGTAAATTCACTCCTATACTTTTTACTCTTCATTTTTGCACTCATTGGGGACCTCTCCCTTTGAATCAACCTTTGAATCTCACCATTTTTATTAAACCTGCAAGCTTGATACAAAGCCTCTGAAGTCAAAAACTCATTTCCACCAACCCTTATTGAATACCCTGAACACATATTTGATAATCCTCCAAAACTTTCCTTAGTTTTTCTGAATGAAACACAAGAATTTTTTTCATAACTCATACATTCAAAATTTATATAAACCATTCTTTACTTACTCCTATCAGCCAGCTTTGCGGGATGTAGAGTTTATCGATGGGTTAGGACATAACTTGTCTTAAGGTAAGTCTAGAATTCTGGGTTCAACAAAAAATGAGGATCGATAAATGTCTGATGTCTTGCTAATAGGTAAAAAGCCTGAATCAAAAGTTGGAGAAGAGTATTTTTTACACAGTGGTGATTGGTGGTATGAACTTCTGGATGTTATCAATGGGTTGCCAGAAGAATCTTTTCCAGTAGAAAAATATTTTTACCGGGATTTGTTTATAGCGCCAGCTACCCCTCATCTCGATGCTGAGAATGCAGCAAAACTTGCTGATGAGTTGAATAAGTTTATAGAAAGTGGTGAGGCTCTTACTGTCCTTATTAATCACTACAATACTGATGAAATTATGCTTGATTATTTTGAGGGCGATGAAGAGGAAAAGGAGTATTGTGCTGATGAAAGGTTACAGCAACTTAAGGCCATGCTTCAATTCTTGAAAGCCAGTGGTGGATGTCATGCTAAATGGTATATAGGGAATGAAGATCAGGAGTGGTATGAAGATATGGTTGTTCCGGAATAGCCTGGTCAGGGGAGAGCTGGAGTACACATGGCAGGGATGCCAATGCTATACCTTGATGAATAAAGATAATGTAAGAAAAAAATAGGGTCAGGTACAAATTAAAGTATCACCTCGCTCTAAATGAAGGGTTTCGGATAGATTTTAAGGGTTTTCAATTTGATTTCGTATGACTGGTTTAGTCCGTTGGCACTTTGTATGAATTCATGATAGGTCAGACAAACAACTGGTAACGTTGAATAAAAGTGGATGATATTCTGAGTAAATATTTTTTAAAAAATTATTCGGGGAGTGCCAGATTTTTAAACTTCCTGGTTTCCCCATACCGGACAAAGTAGGTAACAGAATCTTCGGTTTACAGTTAGGTAAGAGATATTAATTAGTGCCTGAACGAAAAAACATAAGTTCTTAAAATCAAATGAAAAATCGG
>ERZ890953.1182-NODE-1182-length-13496-cov-7.877018_pt1 | contig 13496 bp, 15 predicted proteins | sample MGYA00521264_ERZ890953 | MGnify/ENA primary metagenome ERZ890953 (study PRJEB32303, sample SAMEA104408629) | aquatic metagenome | biome: Brackish water; feature: Chemocline; material: water | place: Baltic Sea | collected 2014-10-26T21:54:00 | depth 200 m ... | reverse complement strand
AAAGAAGGGGCATCAACTGTTGATATTACAACATTACCTTCTACCGTTCAACAAAACATTCAGAATCAACTAGGTAAAGATACTAAGTTCTTACCTCAGTCGGTGGTGAACACATACATGACTGAGGATACTGGAACTACCACTAACCAGTTTAGTGTTCTAAACACTGATGAGAAACAGGCTCTTGGTATTCCGTCTCATGCGATTGTTCAAAAAGAATCAACTACTGGCAAGTTAACAATTAATAACTTGAAAACTAATGAGCAGGTGAAAATTCCAGAAGGAATGAATCCTACCTATGATAGCACTGGTAGGATTGTTGAGTTTGTTCCAATTAAAGGTTCTAAAGCTTACAATGAAGCAAAAGACGCTGAACAAAGACAAGCCACTATATACGAAGGTACAGTAGAGTCAGCCAACACTGTTATTGGTAAAGTTGAAGAAGCATTAACCATTGTAGATGAGGAGTGGTTCGCTACAGGTCTTGCGGCACAGGCCACAGGTTGGATTGGTGGCACAGAAGGTCTAAGCTTACAATCTAAATACAATACGATCAACGCTATTATGGGTTTTGAAGAGTTGCGTAAAATGAGAGCTGAATCTAAGACAGGTGGTGCTCTTGGCCAGGTAACTGAGCTCGAGCTTAAATTGTTGCAGTCAACTACAGCTGAATTGAATAAAGATTTAAAAGCTAATGTTCAGAAAACACACTTAACTCAAGTCAAGAAGAAATATCTTCGAGTGGTGATTAAAGCTGGTTTTTATGAAAACGCTAAAGACTTCGGTTACGCGCCAGCTGCACCTTTGTATGAAGATGGTAAATTAACTAATTGGAAAGTGATGGGTAGACTTATCCCTGATAAAGAAATGAAAGACATTCTTCCAAACAAAGAGTACAACAAACTTAGAGCGATTACTGGTAAGAAAAAACAGCAATCACCTTTCTTCAAATAAAGGATTAATATGATCATTGACATTCCTTCTAATGTAAACACAGTTAGATTAGCTGACGGCCAGTGGGTCGATGTACCTGAAGAAGAACGTAAAATTGAGAGTTCTGCTCTATGGAATGACGGAGAAGAGTTTGCCCAAGAGGTAGAAGCTCAACCTGTTGTAGACGCTCCTGTTGTAGACGCTCCTGTTGTAGAACAACCCGTTGTAGAAGCTCAACCTGCTTATGAACCTGATCTTCCTTTTGAGCAGATTCAAGCTATTAATAATAAGTATGAGAACAAGCTTAATAACTTGAATCAACTTAAACAAGAGAATGAAGGTGATGCGCTTATGCAACGTCAGTATGACACACTGCTTGCCAACATGCCTCAAGAGAAATATAAAGAACAACAACAAGCGGAGCTTGACTATTTAAAGCTTAAAACAGCTAAGAATAAAGCTAGTGAACAAGATGCACCTATTGAAGACCCTATTGGTGGTATGGAAGCATCAGCTACCTCTTTTGGTATTTCTAGTTATAAGTTTGTAGAACCTTTAGGAATGTTGGCTGTTCTCGGTGAAGACTTAGAAAATAAAGTAAGAGACCTTGTTGGCGCTGAACAAGTGCATGGTACTCGTAAGTGGTTTGCTGAGAATCAAAAGACTATTGCTGATCTTGAAAGACGAATGGGGCATAAAGAGGGTGATATTTTCACACCAGCTAACATTGGCTCAATGGGCTTTAACCTTGCAGGTATAGCACTTCCTTTCCTTAAAGGTACTAAATTTGTAGCGCCAGGCTTAACTACCACAACCACAAAAGAAGTTGTTAGCACTCAATTAGCACACGACTTACGGATTGCTACTGGTTATGAAACTGGCGCTGAATTTGCTAAAGGTGTTGCGGAAGGTGAAACCTATGGTGAGTCTGCACAACGAGGTACTACAGCAGGTGTTATCACTATGACTGGTGGTAAACTGATTGGTGCGATTATTAACAAAATCCCTGCCCTAGGTGGTGAAGGTAAGTTATACACCCGTTTTAAAGAAAACCTTGATATGACCGCTCAGGAAGAGCTATCATATCTTGATAAGTACGCTAAGATGATGGGTATTGACGCTCAAACAATGAACGAGGGTCAAAAAGCAACAGCGATTGCCTTCGGAAACCCAAATGCTAGAGAAATTCTATACCAAGGGCTAACTAAAAGTGACGCAAACAACCTACATTCACAATTCAACAAGTATGCTAAATCTCTTGGTGATGACCTACAGTCTAAAATTGATAAGGCTGATGAGGTAGGTGTCCAAACTCTTGTGAATGAGGTTGATACACTTAGAGGTCAAGCGTGGGATGAATTTGATAATATTATCAAATCACATTACGGTGATGTATCTGTACCACTAAAGAAACATCCAGAGGCAGTTTCTTTATTCAAACAACTTGCGGCTAATGACCAGGAAGCTCTAGCGATGCTTTACGAAGGTAAGATAAACTTACCAATGTTAAAGAAATTAAAATCTAATTTCTTTAACAGGTTTATTAAAAACAAACCATCAAGAGACTTGACTCAAGCTGAAAGAGATATTTACGTCAAAAATACAGAAATTTATGGCGATTTAAATGCTTTATATAAAGAGTATTTACCAGAAACAATGCACGATAGCTACGACACATTGGCTAAGCTTGAGAAAATTAAAGCGCAAGCTAATGTTAAAAAGCTTTTCTCAAGATTTAAGTACGAAGATAGCAACATCGAGCAAAAACACCTTGATACAATCGTACGTGAGATGAAGGCTAAGAGAAAAGGTAGCTCGTACGATTCATTCATTTCCCTGATGGGTAAAAGAAGTGAAGCTTCAAATAAAGTAGAAGGTCAGTTAGTTAGCAATATCTTAGATAAGCAGACGAAAGATGGTTTTGTCAACTTCATGAAAGTGTATGAAAATGTTGATAAGCTACAGTTCAAGACACCTCAAGGTAAGGCTCTTCAATCATTGATGAAAGAATATAAAGACGTATTCGCCAATGTTGAGAAAGTATCTAAAACGGTTCTAAGTAAAGAAGGTGGTGAAAACACACTAACTATGAACCCAGTAATAAGAGCAGCCTATAGTATTCATTCTTTCGCATTTAAAAACACTGCACAATGGTTAGGTCTAACTAAGGGTGCTAGGATGCACTATGTAGTTAAGAACCTACCAAAAGTTCTTGATATGGACACTATGCCAAAAGGCTACACGTTGAGAGAACAAAGAGGTGCGATTATGTTCTCAAGATTTGTTAATCAATTGAAAAGTATTAGTGAGCAAGGTGCTGAAGAGTTTGAAATCGGTCAAAAAGGTGGTTACTACGAATCTAGTCAAATGATTGGTGAGACAGGTGCTGGACGGATGATCGATGAAGACGCTGCTCGTCTCGCGGCCGAGAGACAGATTGGTGATATGGTTGTACCAAGTGAAGCTCGTAGAGTTTTCTCTGAAGGCGATATTACAGATGCAGCTAATGTCAAAAAGACTTGGGAAAAGACGCAATGGTATTTTGACCAGGTTGATGACAGTTGGAAGTTCCACCTTGACGGTAAAGACGTTAAGATTAACGCTGGTAAAGACAAGTTCTTCACTGAAGGTCAACATAAATTAAAAGACCTTATCGATATGCCACAGTTGTATGAAGCATACCCAGAAATAGCTGATAGAGCCGTGTATATTACATCAATGGTGGATAGACGTACCCTTGGGTATTACTCACCTTCTGATGGTACAATCGGATTAAACAGACAGTATGATTGGACACAAAACGGTACTGTAAAACCTATTAAAAACATCAAAGAGACTTTAGTACACGAGATTCAACACGCTATCCAAGGTTTAGAAGGTTTCGCTAAAGGTGGTAATACTGGTAACTTAACTTACCAGCAGTACCTATCTTTACACGGTGAAGTTGAAGCAAGAGCCTTAACTGTCGGGCAAGTTGGTAAATACCCTAAAGCACTTTATAAAGAGGAATACTTCAAATCCAGACCTGTTGGTCACGGCTCAATTGGTGAGGTAGTCTCGAAACCTCTATTAACAGACCAACCAAATTACAGAGGTACACCTCCTGGTTCTGGTGAAGCTGTTGAGAAGATTTACCCTAAGAAAGGTGTTTTTGACGATTAATCTTTCAAAAAAGGATATATTTTAGACTCGACCTTCAGGTACGCCTCTTCTGGTGTACCTGAGTCGAGAAACATATTCTCCAATTGATTATCCTTTTCCACCCTAAACAACCAAGAAGATAACCTGTCTGATTTGTCAGCCTCTATCTTCTCAACTGTAATCTGTAACTTAGGGTTCATCCTCTCGTAGTGTTCCGCAAGACCGTGTAAGTCGATACTTGCGAACAGATCAACTGCGCGTAGTTCCATTTTTAAGCTCCTTCAATTCCATCTCTAACTGGTGTTTAGCCACTGCGTCTCTAGTAGTAGCGATTTGTTTTTCAAGTTTAACTACCCTAGGGTCGCCAACCACACACTTATGAAGGTGCATAGATAAGCCACGTTGGCTAGTGAACTTTCTTTCACATTGTTTACATTCAAACATCATTTCTCCTTTTTAAATACTTTCTTATGTTCGTCTTCGATCAACTTACTAACCTCAGCACGTTTGGTTCGTAGCGTACCACTGCAAAGCTCTTTTAGTTTTTCAAATACCTCGGGTGTTACTGTGATATGTTCGTCTTTCTTAATCATAATTGCTCCTTTACGTCTTCTATAGAATCAGCTACAAATGCAACACCACCTGCTTTATTTATTAGGTCGATGTGTAAGATTTGCAAGTTGGTTACGTTTTTCTTTTTACCTTTATCTTTTACTTCAATACCGTAAAACTTACCTTGGTTACTACAAGCGAGTAAGTCTGGCACACCACTTTTGTTTGCCTTAATTACCTTCACAACGTAATAACCTTTTCCTTCAAGGTATTTAGTTATCTGCTTTTGTACGTCTCTCTCCATCAAATGCCTCCTTTTCTTCTTGCTCTAAATCGAAGAGCATATCAGCAGCTGCTTCTTTCATAGCTGCTCGCCAGTCATCACCTTTTGATAGTACCGCCGTTGCAATCTCACCGTTTCTACCGTAGTAATACGCAACCGCGTGGTAGCTGTCTTCCCAAAAAAGTCCAATAAATTTATCTTCGTTTATCAGGTGGTTTTTAATTTTAATTAATCTCATATTTTTATCCTTTTAAGTTATCTAATAGTTGTTGTTGAGTTGCGTCTTTCTGACTCAACGTTTTCATTAATTTATATTCAATATCACCAACAGTAATATGAATACACCTCACATTATCTTTCTGTCCTTGACGATGCAGTCGTTTGTTAAACTGCTGATACAACTCAAGTGACCATGTAAAACCGTACCATATTAATGTCTTCCCTCCTTTTTGTAGATTTAATCCATGACCTGCTGATGCAGGGTGGGCGAGTAGAAGTTTTATCTCACCTCTGTTCCACTGCTCCACAGCCACCCCTTCTTTGTCTAACACAACAGCGTCAGGGAATTTCTTTTTAAGCGCTGTAAGCTCATGTTTGTAGTTGTAGCCTACAAGTAAGTTCTCGTCAGGGCTACTATCAATAATCTCTTGAAGGGTGTCAAGCTTCAGCTCGTGGAAGTGATGTATTTGACCATCCTCCCCGTAAACATTACCACTACAAAATTGTAGAAGTTTATTTGAAAGAGTGGCTGCACTCATTGCAGTAATTAACTCACCGTCAAGGTCGAGCAACATTTCCTTCTCAAACTCTTTATATTGTTTAAGAAGCTTACCGCTAAGTTTGTTTTCTAAGACTGTTGGTATGAAGTCTGGCAGTTCAAGGTAGTCCTCACTGCTCATACTGATCGCAACGTCTTTAATAAGACTCTGAATCTTAGCGGGGGCGTAAGGGTTAATCTCGTAAGACCAACCCATGAAGTCTTTTGTAAAGTATCTGTTTCTAAACGCTGTTATGTTTTTACCAAGACGCTCACCTCGATCAAGTAAATATATCTGACTCCACAAGTCCATATATCCGTTTGGAGAGGGTGTACCTGTTAAGAGAACCATCTTGTCGATTAGATGCAGAACCTTCTTCAGTGCCTTAAATCTTTGCGATGAGTAGGACTTAAACGATGAGCTCTCGTCAATAACCACCATATCAAAATCCCACTTACCTTTTGTTGCCTCAATTAAAGCTTTAACGTTCTCTCTGTTGATTAAGTAAATGTCACTAGATTCTTTCAAACCTTTCAACATATTGGCGCTACCGCCAGACAGGTTAGTGAAGCTCATATACTTAGTGTGCTCCCAGTTCTGCGCCTCCTGCACCCACACACTATTACAAACGCGTAACGGGGCAATGACTAGAACCTTCTCAACATCTTTGTAAATCAACTCCTCAATAGCTGTTAGGGTAGTAATTGTTTTACCAAGACCCATGTCAAGAAACAAGGCAGAGTTTTTGTGCTCTAAGATGTGCTTCACACCTTTATGTTGATATTCGTGTAAGTCGCTTTTATTTAACACCCTAAGTCCTCTAATTTACTGTTTGCTTCATCGATGTACCATTGGTAATTTAAGTCCGCAGGAATCTCATCTGGTAAGTCCATCATAGGTTTCGCACCATCTGTCTTAGGCACTTTGTTACCGTTAGTTACATAAGACAGATAACCTGTACTCTGCGTTGAGTAGTACCAGCGCACCACCTTACCAAGGTACTCACCATCGTACTCTCCCCCACCTTTAACTGTACGCCCAGACACGAACTCGTTAATGTCTTTGCAAGTCATAATAGTTTGTGACAAGGGTGTAGCGTTAAGTAAATACTCTCTAATAGCCTCGAATACAATAGGAGTTGAGCGCCCTTTCATTAGACTTGTTTTTGTATAAAGACCTTTAGCTTTAACGTAGCCATCGTAAACAGCCACATAATTATTCACGTCTTTAGCGTACAGACCTTTGTACTCACCGTGCTCCATAACCATACCTGTGTCTATCTCCCAATCAGCGATAATCGCTTGTGCCAGTTGGAGTTTACTTCTCTCACAATAATACTCAACACCATCTGTGTTTGACGATACAACTCTAAACCCTCTCTTATGTAGTTGTTCAATCAACATCAACAACATTAGTTGGCCTGTTAACGTAACTTGTAACATTAAGTCTGGTGAATAAAGCTTAGAATACTTTGAGCCTAGCTTACCAAAAGAGCCGTTGAGAACAATCTTGAGACCTTCATTTACTGTCTTATCTCCTGACTTTTTGGCCGCGAGTCTGGTGTCATAAATCTTTCGATACACATCAAGAAACTTCCTACCAAACTGTTTAGGGTAGAAGCCAAATTCCAAAATCATAGAGGGGTAGTATGAGGCAACGTCTGCGTTTCTAAGTACAAAATGTTTGTTGCTCTCAACTACAAGTCTCTTCTCCTGTGAGTGTAAGCCACCAATACCTATCTTGTAGGTTGTATCACCGATCACAATTTTCCTGTTGGATAACTCCCTAGGCATCTTAACTGAACCGTTCGCTCCAACTTCAAACCTCACAGCCGTAATGTCTGTTAGAAGTTCATTCAAGTCCTCTGTTTCAAAATAGACGCAAGACGGTGGCTTATATGTAGCTCGATAGTTCTTAGGAAGTTCAGGTGCTTTACCTTTGTACCTCAACTCTTTAACAAACACAGCTTCAGCGATTTGAGCATCAGACTTTGATCTAAGGTCAGTTCTGTACTGTGCGCTTAACTCACCACGCAGGTCAATACGGTGCTTAATACTGTGATACAAGTCGATAGTTGTATCAAGGTCGTTCTCACAATAGGCGTTAAGAGTTTTAATCTCTGAGTCTTTTAGTGGGATATGTGGGTCAAAGGGTAAGTCCCATAACTTCTTGCTACCAAGACGAGTGCCGTAGTTCTTCAATGAAATCATCACAGCAGGGGCAGGTTCTTTGATATCGATGTGATCCCAGTCCTCTGTCATCTCTACTATGCGCCAGTGAGGTACACGGTCTTGGATTAACTTCTTTGACTTGTTGTACAAGTCCTTACAAGAGTCACCGTTCAACATACACTGGATCAACGGCATATCATACCGAGATGAGTTGTAACCGAATGAGATGTAAGAACGCAACACCTTATGGATGCCTCGTTTATCTTGAGGGGCTAGTTTAGTTTGCGTATCAAATGTAATAAGCTTTCCGCTTTCTAAACCTTTGATAGCCAATAAGAAGTAGTTTGGATAAACTTCAATATCCAAGCAAATTAGTTTTTTCATTTTTGTCCTTTTTTAGTGTGGAACACTTAGTTAATAAAATACTCACAAAGAAGAATATGGAGGGAGATTGTGTGTGCATTGACTAGATGCGATACCATATTCTTCTTTGTGAATACTAAGGGGAGTTGCCTCCCCAAAGAGTTTACAAGTCGTCTAACTCATCAAACTCGCCAGCGTCAGCTACTTTCGCGCCGTCACCGAAGCTATCACCTTCTTTAACAAACTGAACACCCATCAAGTTAGCGTTAATACGCTTACCGAAGTTGTTGTTCTGCGCCCAACAGTTGATAAGAGCATTTACATAACAACCTGCGTAAATGATGTCGTCCTCCTCTAGGATTGGAGAACGTTCTCTATCAATTACAGTTGGTCGTTTGTTGTTAGACGCTTTAACCGCCCACATACCTTGATAACCATCGTATCCTTTTTCTTCAAATACTTCATCACCGTCTTTGATGAACAACTTAGATTCTGGTACTTTAAGCTTGTTGTCGCTTTTGCAAGCTTCAATCGAGGCCATAATTGCATCGTAAGTAGCTGTATCTGTTTTAGGGAATAAGAAGGTAGCTTCATACTTACCTTCTTTACCATCGAACACACTCTTTGAGTATAGTGATGGGAAACTTAGTCTTGCGTTTTTAATCATTAAATTTGACATATTTTTTATCCTTGTAGTTATATTTATATTTTAACTGCTAACAAGCTTGTCTTGCTAACAGGTAGTATTATATCATAGTTTTCTTTAAGAAAGTTAAATTTTATTAAAGAATTAATCTTTTAAATTAACTTCATTACCTAGTAATTGTAAATCTTGTAGTGCTAACTCAAGCTTAGTTCTAATGAACTTCTCTCTGTCTGATCTAGGGTATTCAATTATCTCGTTAATTTCATTAAGAAAGCCTAGGATGCAGTCGAGTTTCTGTTTACATAAGTCATCATCGTGGTATTTCATCTATTCTCCTCGTTTATTCTGGCGCAGATATAACGTAATCTTCACCAAGTGGTTTAACTCTGTATTCATCATCCTCGAACCACATAGGTGCTGTATCTCCCATGTCTTCCCAATGTTTAACCTTAGTATCACAGCATAATACTGCTAACTTCTGTATCGGAAACCCCTCAGCCCACTTGTGGATTAGTTCTGCGTGTTTATGTTGTCTCATCTTCACTCTCCTTGATAAGTCTAATCAATTCAGCATTGATTTCTGTTTGTACTTTCTGGTCTATAAGAAGCAGTTTTACTTTGGCTTCAAGCTCAAATATTCTTGCCCATGCTAATTCACTCATAATTATTCTCCTTACATCCCTTCAAAACTGTCACTAACACTGGTGATGGACTCTCGCTTATCTGAGTTTGGTGCTAACACCACATCACCTTCAGGTACATACCACGAGTCGCCAATGTCAACCATCAGGCGTTTACCAAGCTTCAGCGCTTGAGTTGGTGTGATGATAGACTTCTTAAACCCATCTTCACCAAACTCTTTAGCTAACAGCTCCTCAGCTTCAGACTTGTTTCTCCAAGTCTTGTTCTTACGAGACTTAACTAACTTGTAGCCCTTGATCGGCTCACCGTGCTCCATCCTCTCAAGCGCTACTGCGTTAACTGCCTTGATAAACCCTGTGATTAAGGCTTCATTGTCCAGGATTCTCTTGATGTGATCGATCGATATTTTGTCTGCTTGACCATCGATATCTTCAATCCCATCAAACGCACCTTTAACAACTGACTCAACATGAGTAGCAAGTGCCGTACAATCCACTTGATGAGAACACCACTTACAGGCTTTATCATTAGGGCTGAACTCTACATTATCCGCTAAAATTTTCTTAGCTATCTCTTGTGCGTGTGTTCTAAAGTCTTCAAGCATCTTTCTACTTAAAGTCCAAGCAGAGATGTGACCTGCTCTTGTTTGTACAATGTGCAGGGTGATCTCTTCAATGTCGTGAAACTCAAGATAATCAACTGCACCAACAGCGTACAACATCATCTGAGTGTTGTCTTCAGCGTGTACAATATTGCGACCTGTTTTTAGGTCAACAACGTGCAAAGAACTGCCGTCAACGATAGTGCAATCGGAAGTACCAAACTGGTTTTGTGAAATGCTAGAAAGGTTAAAAGTCTCCTCCACCAACACTTCACTTGTTTTAGTGTACAAACTACGACAGTAGTCTGTGTAATCTTCTGCAACATCTAATCTCTCCTTATCAACTGTAAAACCAACACCATCTTCTATTAGTGTTTGTCCAACCTCAATGTTCTCACCCTTCAGTAACTGTTCACCAATATAGTGTACTTCCGTACCCCATCTCGCCGCGGAATTTGATTTGTTCTCATAACCCTCAGAAGCTTTGACTGAGGCTGTGCAGGTTAACCATCTACTACTTGAAGATGGACTTAATCTAGCGTGCTTCATGATAAGCTCGACAAGTCTTTATTGAAGGCAACTAAGTCTTCTAACTTGATGTCGGCCATCTTCTCACCGTACTTCTTAATCACCTCTTTCACCCTAGCTGAACCGTGTTTCTTAGCCAGCTCTTTAGCTAACTCAAACACTGCACTAGGTTTTAGTTCTGCTTTAGGTGTTTCCTTTTTAACTGTTGCCTTTTTAGGGGTTGTTACTTTAGGTGCTTGCTCTGTAACAAGTAGTTTCAAGTACTGGATTGCTTCAGTTACATCTTCGTTGTTGTTAATTTCAATTGTTATTTTCATCGTTTTATCCTTTTATTGTTGTTGTCGAATTTCTATTATACCTTAAATAAACTTAAAGTTCATCAAAATGTGAAATAATAAGTTCATCCTCATCTGTGCTATACGGTAATAGCGTGACGTTGTAGACTTTTTTAGGAGTTCCGTTAATCCTCACACTCGTTCTCTTGTTACCGATAAAGTGATCTGTTAGTAGCTCTTCATACTTACCAATATCAATAGCTGGGATTTCCTGCAAGTGGTCTGTGAAAAACTCTTTAACATCGTGTTTCTTTTTGTAATAATACTTATCGCCTTTAAGTATTACTTCTCCATCATCTCTTGCTGACGCTTTCGTTTGTTTGATAAACAGTTCTGCGATGTCGTATAACAACACATCAAGGTCGTTGTTAGTTGGGAGTCTGTATTTAGCCTGTAAAGCCCTTAATTCATCCTTACCCTTGTCATCATATATAGTTTCCATAAAACGCCCTAGGATGTAAGATTTCGTAACCTGAGTGTATCTATCACTATCTCTCAAGAAGACTTCTGATCCCATGATGGTGTGTTTCATCTCATCTTTGCGTAATTCCACTTGTAAAAAACGGTTGTATAACTCATCGGAGTTATTTCTAGTGGCCGTCTTGTGTGTAGAGGTTAACGCTGTGAAGTGAAGGGGCAGTATCTGCGTGCCACCACTACCAAACTGATCGATGTGTATCTCTTTGTCTAAGTCCTTGATCTCTGCCTCCAGAGGGGTGTTAGCCTCATCGATAAGGAGTAACGCGCTGTTCTTAATCCCGCTAATAACACCACCACCTACACCCTTGTTACCTCTCATGCCATTGAGAAGACGGTTCATCGTTATTTTCTGGAAGCCGAGCATTGTGAAAATCTCTGACTTACCACTGTTGGATGGTGCAACCAGCATCAACCTGTTCAGCTTCTGTTCTTTTAGTTTCACCGTTAAAGCAATAAGTTCAATGATGTCATCTAACTTACCGTTCCAAATCTCATAAGCAAAGTCGTTAATAATCTCTTCGTCATGGATGTAACCTTTAACATCGATAAGCGGGTTTTTACGCACCATCAGATAAGGTAGTTTGGTAGCGTCTATGTCCTCAACACTAAACTCAATGTTCTTGTCTAGTGTGTATTCTGGCAAAACTTTAACATCAGAAATTGCAACCAGGTTGTTTTTAAGAGCATCGATCTCTTCCTTGGTGTACTTAAACGACTTCAACATTGTGCCAAGTGCCTGTGCTCCAACCTCTTCCACAATTCTGTCACCGCATTTAACAACGTATTTGTTCTGGCATAAATAAACACAACATTCAGAAGGGTTGTCCACCTCTTCAACTGTTGCCTTTAGGAAATTGTTTCTAAACGTTGATGCCTGTGTAACCTTCCATGTGTCTTTAGGGTTAGCGGTGTTATGCTCCTTAATTTTCTTATTAAGTTTTTGTCCGATCTCTTCAGCAACTGTTTTCCTATCCATCCCACGTTTTCTAAGTGGAATCTCACCGCTTTCAATTTTTTCAGCGATAGCGTGAATGTCCTCAAGGCTATCAATCTTTTTAATAAGATTATCAAGCTCAATGTTTTTGACCTCACCAACAATTGATCTGAGTGTGCGATAGTCCATCTGGTTAGGAATCAAGTGACCGTTATCCCACTTACTACGTGTGAAGTCCTCATTGTTTTTATCTGACTGCTCACCAAACACTAAAAACTTGTTAAGTCCCTCTTCACCACCTTCGTATCTGTCGTATAAACACATACCAACCTGTAACCAAACGTCATACTCAAGTTCAGGGGGCAAGGTGTTTAACAAGCTGTCAACCTCTTCCTCTGGCATATTGTCTTCTTTAGTCGCCAGTGTTAAACCCATCTCGTCATAGTCGTTATCTCGTTTCTCACCCCTATCTCGCATATTTAGCGTTGTTAAGAAACTATCGTTCCAAGCGTTAACGATAAACTCGTCAAACTCATCAGCCCAAGCGTAACTAGCCAACTCTCCTTGTTTGTTCTCTACTGTTGTCCCTACAATCGGGATGACTGACTGATAACCTGCGTAAATGTCTAACGCTGGATAGTCTTTAGTGCTACCAACGAGCTTATCAGGGTATTGATTATAAAAGGCGTAGTGTTCACCGCCTGAAGGTGTCGTGGCAAAAGGTTCTGCTGTTAAATTGTTATCTTTGATAAATTTACTCATAGACGCTCCTTCGTCTTGATACTTATCGTTGTCAACAATGATTATGCCTTTAGGGATAATTCCCACGTAACCCGTTGCAGTGTGTTCGTAAGGTTCGTTCTCTCGCTCCTGGTAACTCCCTTTTCTGTGAGCGTGTTTTTTATGCTTTGTTGACTTTTGTAAAATAAAGCCAAGTTCTTGATATTGTTTATAACTGTTTTCTAACATTCTTTCTCCTTTTTTGTGTAAATTTGGTGTGGTACAGCTTAAAAACGGTTTGGATACATGCTAAACCCTTATGTAGCAAGGGTTTGAGTGTCCTGTGCCCCTGTGTCCCTTAATTTTACATTACTACCTGTATATATTATTTTTTTTTATTTTTTTTTAT
>ERZ890953.1179-NODE-1179-length-13513-cov-20.152400_pt1 | contig 13513 bp, 19 predicted proteins | sample MGYA00521264_ERZ890953 | MGnify/ENA primary metagenome ERZ890953 (study PRJEB32303, sample SAMEA104408629) | aquatic metagenome | biome: Brackish water; feature: Chemocline; material: water | place: Baltic Sea | collected 2014-10-26T21:54:00 | depth 200 m ... | reverse complement strand
TGTTAAAGCCTCGAATACCTCATCTAAGTATTCTTCTTGCTCGTCTTGGTCTAAAGTGTCTTCAGAGTTATCTAATAGTGTCATATTAGCGTCTTTTAATAGTTCATCTACTAAGTTATTATCTTGTATAATCATTTAATCCCCTATGTTTAATCCAGTAACTTTCAATCTAGTTCCTAGTTGCTTGGTAGCAATATACCTTTGCATCAAAGCTAGCCTATAATCAACTTGCTTTAATGTCATACCTTTACATAATTGTAGTATCTTGTATTCTGTTTCGGTACTCATCTTGTAAGCTCCCTTATAATCTTTTCTATTTGTGTGGTGGATAACCCACCATCACTATATATATCATCCATTTGATACCCTTTCTTTTATGTCATTGTATGCTTTAATAGTATCCATTAATCCTATTAATGTAAATCCGAGTATCTTTGTACCGTCTTCATGAGTGTATTCCAAGTGTCTAGTATTCCCATATAATTTAATAACGTATTTCATTAATACAACCTTTCTATTTTATAGTTGTAGTTCTTTAGCATATAACTATTTACTGTATTGATTAACTTTTGATATGCTTCCTCTATGTTCCTACAGATAAAGACTCTCTTGCTATTATCTGTTCCATATATTACAAATGACATTTATAACCCTTTATAGTATATATTATTATAAGCCTGTACAGTCTCAACAAGAGATATTAAGCTGCTTCCATAGAGTAAAGTGTTGTCTTTATGCTTGTACTCTAGTAACCTTCCAGATGGATAATTTCTGATTGTATATTTAATTGCCATTATTTATCTCCTTGCTATTGTTAAGCATTTGCTTAGTTCTCTATCTGTTAGTATCCAGCTGTTAACTTGATTGTCTGTTAGTGTTCCATCTTTATGTATAGAGTCTTTGTGGTTATTAAATAGCATTCTAATAGCTGGTCTATCATTCAGGAAATTAAGCTTATTAATTTCAATTCTTAAATATATCTCTTGCATAAATTCATTCTTTAACATGGTATTAACCTCTCATTCTGTCTAGCATAATTGCTAAATGGTTATAATAGTTATTGCAGTATGCAAGATGTTTAGCTTCTGGAATACTATCAACGCTATGCAGCTCTTTAATGTCTTCTAAAATCCTGCAATCATTCCATGCTACAAAATCGAAAGGTAATCCCTGAAGATAATCTGCGAATCTATCAATTTTATTTGGATAGTTATGGATATTGCTTGGATAGTTAGCTACCCTGTTAAACTCACTAAATATAAAGTTTAGTTGTTCTTCATGGCTTAGCTCGTTTACGCATTCATGTACGTTATCATAAACATACTCCTCAAATCTGCTTCTGTATTCTTTAGTGTTAGTCTTAATCATTTTATATCCTTTTTGTTTATACTCTTTAGAGTGTATATATTAGTCACCACTAATAAGGTTTAAGTTAATACTTAATAAGCTACACTTGATGTAGCCTATAAATATTAATGTAATGGAAGTTCCAATCTTCTTTTTATTTCTTTTATTTCTTTAATGGTGGGTTTGTTGTTTTGATATACACTTTTGTATTCTATACCTCTAACATTTACTTCTATGCAGTATCTTCTAAACTCTGTTCTTGAACTATATACTTCTATACCTTCTACTTTGTTTGTGAATGTTTTCATCAGTTTATACATTATTATCTTTTTCCTTTTTGTTTATAGTGTTGTTACACTTTGTTTAAAGCTTTAAGCTTAACTCGTTCCGTTTTCTTATTGTTAGTATCGCATATAATTGTTATGATGTATATATTTTAGAGTATATTTGTAAAAGAAATTGTATATGTGTGTAGTATGGTAACAGTTAGATATATTGAGCTGAATTGTATATATAGTATAGTGTTTCAGAAGTTGTAAGAGATGGTTAATAGTAATGTATAGATAGTGTATTGAGTGGGTATATTATTGTTTTAATAATGGATAGCTAGAATGTGAATAACTTTACAAAACCAAATCCCAATAACCTCTACAATACCCTAAACAAGGGACCAAAACGTATGTGAATAACATGTGAATAACTTTTATATTGATGTGAATAACTATGGCTATGGGGGTATTTGGAATTGGTCTCGAGGTGGGAAGCCTTAAATAATATTTGACCCAAAATTGACTTTTGCCCTAAACAATATTTCACCCAAAATTGACTTACACAAAACCAATAAACTCCCCCATAACATCATCTATCTTTTCTATTAGTCTGTATAAGTATTTAGTACCTAGTTTCTCTAGTCTATAGTCTGGTATCTCTTTGAAGTGTATAATGTATTGTTTACGTATATCTCTATGTAGGTATATTGTTACTGTACTCATAAATGATGCTTCAGATGTAAAGATACCGTTAGAGTCTTTGTAGTATGCTAAGTAGCTTAGTGTTATGTTGTATAGTATTATCTTTGTAATGTTTGGCTTAACAATCTTTAGTTTCTTATACATATCTATGTAGGAATTATTTCTTGATAGCAGTATCTTATCTATCTTTGTAGAGTATTTGTTTATTATGTCTGGTGTAAGGTTAGGTACTATTCTATCTTGCTTTAGTCCTCTGTACTTAGCGTTAGGTACATAGTTGAAGAACTGTTTAGTCATATGGTATTGGTAGTTTACAACTGATAAGCCTACTTCTTTGATAGGTATGTAGGATTTGTATATTAGTTTTCTAACACAAGTAGTACATCTTATATTGAATCTTCTTAATGGTTTCTGGCAGTCAACACAATAGTCATAACTGATTGATTTACGTGCTATAAGCTTATCTACATTTCTTTTAATGTTCCAGTAGTAGTTAATATCTTCATTCATAGTGTGGTATTATATCGTAAAGGAAAACAGATGAAAGATATAATGATTAAGTTGCTAGAGGATACACAAGATAAGTTGAGTGGTAGAGATATTGTATTACAATTGTCTGCTCCAGAGGTTACTGATTATGAGAGAGGTAAGGTTCAAGGTAAAATAGAGATGCTTACTTATCTTATGAGAGAGTTAGTTGGAGATGAAGATGAAGCTTGAGTTGTATGAACCTATACACCATGATGAGCTTTATAGGATGTTGGTTTCTTTTTCTGAAGAGACATTTGATGAGGGTACTGCTAATGTAGATATGTTTGTGAAATATCATACGCATATTTATTTAGCTATAATACGAGACGAAGTGGTTGGTTTTACCTCATTTGTGATTAATGAATACTTTGGTCTCAGGACTCCTACTATTGGTAATACGTATTTATATGTTAAGCCTGAATATAGAAGAAGTAAAGCATTACACTTAATGAGTATACAAGCAGGTTTGGTAGCTAGAGACCTAAATATGCCACTAGAACATTATGTTGCTTCTAAAGAGTCTAGGCTCTTAACTAAGAGGTTAAAAGGTAGAGAACTATATACATCTTTTGAATATTCTGTAGAGGAATGTGAGAGAGTTATAAATGGTCTTAAAAATAAGGTAAGGATAAAAGAATGATGTTACTAAAGAAATTACTTGGAGAAGTTCCAATGACGTATAATAAAGGAAAAGGTAATGTTCCAGCTCCACTACCACAAATTGCTCCTACTGCTCCTGTTGAGGAAGCTAGTGTTGAGATTGATGATGCTGATGCAAAGAATAAGTTGAAGACTTCTAAGGAGTCACTAAAGATACCATTAGCTAATACAGTGAATGCTGGTTTAAAAGTCTAGGTTGATATATGGCTGAGCAAGAGATAACACTTGAGGCTAGATATACTCAATTAGAAGATGACAGGAGACCAACTACTGATACAGCTGAATTGTGTTCAAAGATGACTATTCCTTATGCTTTTATGGAGGAGGATACTACAGCACAAGATGCATTACAACGTAACTATACACAAGGTTTTGGTGCTGGATTAGTTAATCACTTGGTTGGTAAGTTAGCAGGTTCAATACTTCCTGCTAGTCAACCATTCTATAGGTTAGCTGCTACACAAGAAGCAATGGAGGCTATCGCACAAGGTAATGAAGAGGCTAAATTTAAGATAGAACAAGTTCTTGCAGAGAAAGAGAATGGTATATTAAGGTATATCAATAACTCTAACTTTAGAGGTTCATTGTATCCAGCACTTAGATTAGCTGTTGTTACTGGTAACTCATTGATTGAGAAACTAGCTGATGATGGTAAGTATAGAGTTATTAATCTACGTAACTATGTAGTTAGTAGAGATTATGCTGGTAGAGTTATAGAGCTTATTGTTAAAGAGATACTTGATAGAGAAACATTACCTGAAGATATACAAGGTAATATAGATGAGAATAAAGATAAGACTGAAGATATTGCACTGTATACTGGTGTTAAGCTTATTGATGGTAAGTATGAACTGACTCAAGAGCTTAATGGAGAGAAGATAGGAGAAGAGTCTACTATTAAAGAGTTAAGTGATAGGTTTATTGATGTTAGATGGAATAAGATTGACGGAGAAGACTATGGTAGAGGTTATGTAGAGGAATCACTAGGTACATTTATAGCTTTAGAGAAGCAAATGAAGGTATTGAATGAGAGTGCTATGGTACAGTCCAAGACTGTATTTACTGTTAACCCTAATGGTTTTACTAAATATAAGGATTTTGTTGAGGCAACTAATGGGAAGGCTATTATTGGTCAAGAATCAGATATTGGAGTCGTTAAAGTCAATAAAGCGAGTGACTTACAAATGACAGCACAACTTGTAGCTGAGATGAAAGCTGAGTTAGCAGAAGTCTTTATGAAGAATAATGTTAGACAGTCAGAGAGAACTACGGCTTATGAAGTACAACAGAAAGCTCAAGAGATTGAAGCATCATTTGGTGGGGTATACACTCACATAGCACATGATATACAGATGCCATTGATTAGAGAAGCTATGAGACACTTAAAGATAGATGCTAAAGATGATGTAGATGTTATTATTATGTCTGGTGTACAAGCACTAGGTAGAAGTGCTGAGTTGTTGAAGATAAATCAAACTATGCAAGAGTTACAGATGGCTGGTCAACTAGTAGGTCCAGAAGCTATTGCTGGTGCATTGAATGCTCAGTCTTTAGTTACAGCTATTATTGCTAATAGTGGTACAGCTAATATGAATTTGATTAAGTCTGTTACTCAACAAACAGAAGAGATTGCAGCCAGCAAACAAGAACAAATGGCTCAACAAGCTGTTATGTCTGGTACTGATGCAGGAGTTAAACAAATGGTACAAGGAGGTCAAGCATGATGAAAGTTAATTATGGTAGAGGTGAACCTGATGTTATTGTTCAAGCTACTGGAGCAGAGATTACTCCTGTAGTAGAAGAAAAGAAGGTTGATTCAAGACAAGAGTTATGGGATAAACTTGATGCTGATGGTATTGAGTATAAAAAGAATATGTCTAAGTCTAAGTTGGAAGCACTCCTTAAATAGTGTTATGGGTATAGAGTTTTTTCTGTTTTCCTCTATGCCCATTAGTATTAAAACAGATTTACTTTAAAGGAAAAAACATGGAAAACACAGAAATAGATACAAGCGAAAGAAGTCCAGAAGCACAAAAGATAATTGATGCTGAGTTAGGAATAGAAAAAGAAGTTAGTGAAGACAATGAGATTAAGCTTCCAAGTGATGATGGTCAAGATGAAGAGTATTTGTTTGCAGGTAAGTATAAGTCTGTAGAGGCATTGAAAGATGGTATAAGTAATATTGGTTCCAACTTACCTGAGTATGTTTTAAATGGGATGAGTGATGAAGCATTAGAGAAACATTATTCAGAGTTACAGAAGAATACTCCAACAGAAGAACGTGGTCGTAAGTTTGCTGAGAAGAAGAAAGAAGAGAAGGAAGTTACTAAGAAAACTCCTGATGATGTTAAGGCTACTGGTGTAAGTGATGAGCTATGGAGTGAACTTAATGAACAGTTTACTACTAATGGGAACATTACTGCTGAGCAATATGACTTGCTTAATAAGGCTGGTATTCCAGATACAGTAATTGATAGTTACTTAGATGGTATTCAAGCTAAGACTATAGCAGAGCAACAACAATTTACTAGTAAGGTATATGAGATAGCTGGTGGTGAAGAGCAATACTCTGAGATTAAAGCTTGGGCTGAAGATGGTGGTATTCCACAAGATAGACTAGCAGAGATTAGTGCTATGAAAGATTATAGAGATATAACTCTTGCTATGTATGAGATTAAATCTAAGTATGATTCTTCTGTAGGTTCAAGTTCTAATCAAACTATTAGAGCTAACAAACAGAGTAGAGGTAGTAGTGGATATTCATCTCAATCAGACTATTTAGCTGATGTTAATGACATGAAATATAAGACAGATGCTAGATTTAGAGATGCGGTAAAAGCTAAGTTGTCAAGAAGTAGCTTGACTTAGATATATAAAGTGTGATACTATTTTAATAGTGATTCAATAAAGACCCTCTTCACGTTCCCCAAAGGAACACCTGAACGAGATACCCTTGTATGAGAAATCAAACGGTAATCAAACTTAGGTGTTCTATTCCTGTAATAGAATTAACTGAACAAAATGTTTTTAACTATAAAGGAATTTAAAATGGCAACAATTGCTAGAAAATCAGATTTAGAATTAGAATTATATGCTGAAACACTTGCTGAATTTAATCGCAAGAATGTTTTTATGGAGCTTATTACAAAAAAGACTATCTCTCAAGGTAAGTCAGCTCAGTTTATTGTAGATACAGATAAAGATGCTGTACAAAGAATTAGTGCTACAACTGGTTTACCTCTTGACACTACTGGTGTAGGTGGAGTAGACGGTTATGTTAACACTCATGCTAATGGTGCTAATCAGCGTGATGGTGCTTCTGATATTTATATTACTGAACGTACTATCGTTGTTGAACGTCCTATTTTTGTACGTAAACAATACAATGCTTTTGAAGAGAAAGTAGCACACTATGATGGTAGAAGTATCATTACTGGTCAAGTAGCTCGTACAATGGCTAACTATTTAGATAGACGTATTATCGTTGAATTAGACCAAGCTTCTGATGCAGCTTCTACTGATACTCAGTATGCTTCTTCTAAGGTATATAATTCTGCTATTGCTGGTGGTGCAACTGCTGAAGCTAAAGGTGATGCACTTTTAGATGCTATCTTTGCTGGTAATGCTGCTCTTGATGGTAATGACCAAATTGGTGAAGAGAGATATTTCGTAACTAATAATGTTAATTACTACAACTTACTTCAGTCTCAAAAAGCTGTTAATCGTGACTTCAATGCTGGAGATAACGGTAGTATTTCTACTGGTAATGTATTTAAGATTGGAGATGTAACTATCTTACGTTCTAATAACCTTGCTGATGCTCTTATGCCTAGTGCTACTGGCGTATCTGGTTATGGTCAAAACATTGCTGGATTGTTATTCAACAAACGTGTAATTGGTATGGTTGAGTTAATGGGTCTACAAACTAAATCTTGGTTTGACGATGACTATGATGAAACTGTATTTAAAGCACAATTAGCTGGTGGTTGGGATGTTCTTAATCCTGGTTCACTTTGTGTTGTAACTACTGGTACTGCAAACGCATAATACCTATCTAGCTCCTTTTGGGGAGTTAGAGTAGATATTATAAAGGAATACCATGCAAGAACGAGAAGCTATAAACGAAGTATTGTTAAACATTAACGAGCTACCACTTGATGATAGTGATGTTGTTGAAGATATAAATATTGCTGTTGTTGTATCTAAAGTATTAGATATATCTAGGAAACAGATATTAGGTCAAGGTTGGAACTTCAACAGAACAACTAGAGATTTAGTTCCAAACATTGATGAGTATATTATTATTCCAAAGAGTTTCCTAGCTGTAGATGGAGCAAGTGACACTGACAATTATACAGTTAGAGATAGCAAGTTGTTTGATAAAACTAATGTATCTTTTAGGTTTACATCTCCTGTATCTTGTGAGATAATAGAAGATATAGTGTTTGATGATATTCCATATGTATTTGCTAACTATATTGTTAAGTCTGCTTCATTAATGACATACTCTAATATTGTTGGAGATGCTAATGGTGTTCAGATACGAGCCACACAACTAAATGAGGCTAAGATAAATGCTATTAGGACTGATGCTAATGAGATTGATGGGAACCTACTTACTAGCACTTATATAACTGACTTATCAGATAAAACGAGTATATAGTGTCTTTATTTAATCACAATATAAATAATCTATCTGGTGGTGTATCTCAACAAACAGAAGAGAATAGATTTGATAATCAAGTAGAGTCTATGGTTAACTTTATTCCAACTGTAGCTCAAGGTTTGAGACGTAGAAACCCACTTAACTTAGTATCAACATTAACAACTAGCTTTTCTGATAACATGGCTATACACTCTTATGATAGGGGAGATGGTGTAGAGAAGTACGGAATGATTATGTCTGATAATGGATTAGAGATATTTGATACTGATGGTGTAGCTAAAACAGTAAATGATTTTAGTGGTGCTGGAGAAACAGTACTTGAACAGTGGGCTGGTACTAACTGGGAGGATGACATCAAATTCTTAACAGTTGGAGATACTACATGGATGGTAAATAGTTCTGTTACAGTAGGCTCTTATCCTGTTACTTATGGTCAAGACCCTAACGCATTTGTTTTATCAGAAGACTATATTATAAGTGATACGACAACAGGAGCACCTTGTACTATACCAAATACAGTAGTTAGAACAATTGAGAAGCTAAGCAAGGGAACTTCTGTAGATACAAACTCTAGTGGTGTACTACAAAGTGCTATAGATAACATAGCTACTGTAGTGGAGAGAATTACTAAACAGTACTCTACCACGAGTTACGACCCCAGTGGCGGGGAGACAATTCCTGCTGGAGGCATTGATTGTGGTTCAGACAATTACGCAACACTGGATTCAACCACTACAAGTTTCTTTACATCTTCTGAGAGTTTTGCAGCAGGACATGTGTTTCCAGTAATAAGTCAACTTGACCAGTTTAATAAACATAAAGCATTCTACTGGATTAAGAAGTCGTTTGATGATGGCTCAGGACATGGTTACTCATATCAGGTAGTTCTCAACGACATTAAATACAACGCTGTTGACGGAAGTGGTCTTACGTTCAATAACACTATTGCAGCAGCAGAGAATCTAGCAAGTCTTATTAATGGAGTTGCTGGTTTTAATGCTAGAGCAGAAGGTTCAATCTTGCTTATCGAGAGCGATGATTACTTCACATTTGAAAGTGGAGATAGCTGGGGTAACCAAGCTAGTGTAGGCTGGCAAAAGAGTTTGGCTAAGATGCAGGACTTACCAGCAAGCATGGATGGATTCTCTGATGCAGAAGTTGGAACTATATCTATTACTGGTACAGATAGTGATACGTTTACAAACTACTACTTGAAGTGGGATACAGACCACTGGACTGAAACTAGAGCAGATGATGCTGGAGTAGCACTGAATTATTTAACTATGCCAGCAAAGATTGTGAGACAGAGTGATGGTACATTTGCTTTAGGGTGGAATATAGAGAACTTGTCATATGATGGCTTTAGAACCATATGGGAAGAGAGAGAAAAGGGAGATGATGATTCAAATCCTATTCCATCTTTTGTTGGTAACAAGCTAAGCAATATGTTCTTTTTAAAGAATAGACTATGCTTTACTTCTGAAGAGAATGTAATTATGTCTAAGACAGGTAGCTACTATAATTTCTTTGCTACTACAGTAATGGAAGTGTTGGATGATGACCCTATTGATGCAGCAGCAGATAGTAATAACATATCAGTAATTAGAGCAGTAAATGTAACTGGTGGAGCCGTAACTCTATGGACTGATACTGCACAGTTTATACTCACTGGTGGAGAGATATTAAGTCCTACTACCACTCGTATATCACAAACATCAAGCTATGTAGCTGATACAACTATACCACCTATAAATGTAGATAATGAAGTTATCTTTTTTAACAAGAAGGGTAATTGGTTAGAAGCATTAACATATTCTCCATCAACATTCAATAATGATAACTCTACTGCTGGTAGTATATCTTCACATATACCATCATACTTACCATCAACGATAAGCAATGTTGAGGTATCACAAAGCGAGAATCTAATACTGATGTTAAACCCACTGGAGCCTAGTTATATATATTGCTATAAGTATCATGTTCACAACAATGAAAGAAGTATGTCTGCATGGTTTAAGTGGGAATTTCCAATATCTATAAAGAAGATAAATGTATTGTCTGGTATGTTGTTTATCTTGGCAGATACAAATAGTTTATACTCACTTGAGCTTGATGTTAAGGAAATAACTGAATCATTCTTAGATAATGGCACAGCATCATATACATCAAGTGTATTGCTTTCAAGGTTTAATATAGAGACTAGACAGAAGTCACAAGCTATACGTGAGAACTTCTATATGAAGACCGTTAGGTCTAAGGTTGATGGTGATGTTGACTTTACTATAGTAAACGAGGAGAGAAATAATACTAAGACAATAGATTCTAAACACCTACAATTAGAGAGACGTATATTAGTTGGTGGACATAGTGATAAGGTTAAAATAGGATATACTACAAGTTATGATACTGGATGTGCAATTAATGTATTGAATGTTGAAGGTAGTATGAAATTAAGAAGTAGAAACTACTAAGGAGTATTAAGTGGCATTAGTTACAGAGAGTTTTAATGGAGATGGAGTTAGTGAAACCTTTACAGTAAGTAATGAGGTTTTATCTAAGAGTCATGTTAGGGTACACTACTATTATGATTTAGTAGACCATGAAGTACCTGACGATGATTGGGATTTACTTGGTAAGGGAACAGTAGTATTTGTTGATGCTCCTAGTAATGGTTATATAGTTAAGATTACTACGTCTACTGATGGTACTGGGTTAGGTACATTACCTAGTGATTTAAATACACTTACAGCATTAACACCTGACATATCTATTGTTGCTGATATTGCTAGTAATGTTACTATAGTAGCTAATGATTTAGCAGGTGTTAACAATATAGGAACAGTTGTTAGTAGTCTTCCATTGCTTAATGCTGTAAATAGCAATAAGGTAAATGTAGATAAAGTAGCTACTGATATAGTTAATGTAAATACTGTAGCAAATAATATAAGTCCTGTAGTAGCAGCTGGTACCAATATAGGAGCTATTGTAGCCTTAACAGATAACTATTCTGATATAGTTAATGCTAATGCTAATGTAGAAACAGGTATTACTAATGTTATTAATATAACACCTAATACAGTAGGAGTGTCTACAACTATATCTAGTGGCAATAATGCAGTATCATTTGGTACTATCAATATTCCATATGGTGTAGAAGTGACTATAGAGAATGATGCTGAATGGCTTATAATAGGATAAGGAATAATAATGAAAGTAAAAAATAAGAGTATAAATTTTAATGTAGATACATATAACGATATATCAAACATAGTAGATATGGATGTTAATGATGTATGTATAGTAGCTGAAGAGGGTAGAGGCGGTACTTTTATATATAGAGGTACTGGTGTATATGATGGTGGTACTATTATAAATGGATGGCATAGACAGTATGAAGGTGCTGTAAACATTAGGTGGTTTGGTGCAATATCAATAAGTAATGTAGGATATGAAAGTTTTGATAGTACTCAAAGTATTATTAATGCACTAGATGCCTCAAATGCAATATATGTTCCAAAAGGTAGATTTCTAATCACAAGCACAATAACAATACCTCAATCAAGAACCATTATAGGTGAGCATAAAAGAAAGTCTATATTTTTTATAGATAGTGACATTGATGGTTTTTGGACTCAGAGACATACTGTGATGAAAGATATTAGGGTAATGGCAACTGGGCAAATGCAGGCAGATAAAGGATGTGTTGTTGTTGGTAAATGGGATGTTGGTTTATATGGTAATGATAGTCCATTTTGTTCTTTTACTAATTGTATTTTTGGTGGTGGGTCTATCGCTTATGATGACTACGCAGATATTACTTGTGGTGGTGCTGGTGTACTTGGAGGTCATACTTTCTTTACTGAGTTCATAGGATGCCAGTTTTATAAGTCAGTGCATGGATATTACAATATTGACAATGCAGCTCTTGGTCAGAACCCAGTAAACAACATGCTAATGTTTCAGTCATGTAATTTTGGGCTTATAGATTATAGTGGAATTGCAATCAGAATAGGTCAGGGGGTACATATAGATAACTGTGATTTTGAAGTCTGCAGAAAAAGAGGTATATATGCAATAGACAGCAGAGGTCTTGTTATTACTTCTTGTTATTTTGAAGGAAATGCTCAGGCTACCCCAGAGGGCACTGGCACTTATGGAGACCTTGTTTCTGCTGACATACAAATAGAGGGGATAGGCACCAGTGTGTCAATTGATGGTGGACTATTCAACTGGGGGATAAGTGATGTTGCTCATATTAAATATGGTGTATACTCAAATAATCACAAAGGTGTTGAACTAAAGGGTCTTGTCTTTAATGGATATTCTAGAGATTCAGCAAATGGTTCTCATATATGGACAGAAGGAACATATCAAAGCGGGAAAGCATATGATTATACTGTTGGTTCTTTTGGACAAACATCACCTATCTCTATATCTAACTGGGCAGATGGAATGATTAATAATCAATTTGATGGTACAGTCAATGGCAATAATACAATGTATAATTATGAAGGAACAAGAACTGTGAACCATAGAGCAGGCACAGCAGCTTCTCCTACGCTTATGATGAACTATGGGGCATCTGACACAACTAAGACCACAGGGTTATTCTCCCCTAAAGTAGGGGTAGTTGGAATTGCAGCAGAAGGAGTTGAGTCAATAAACTTCACAAGTGAAGCACCTAGAAAATCTGGTTCAGGGGCACAATGGATGCTCATCGGGGCTGGAGACAATGCAAATAATTATAAGGGTGGAATAAAAAAGAATGGTGGTTCGTCTCCTTGGGGGATTGAGATACATACTCCGGCTTCTTTTAATGCTACTGCTTCAAGACTTTTAATTAATAACACACAGACAAGTCCAGGAGGAGACAATCTATATACTCTAGGCTCTGCTACAAAAAGATGGTCCACTGTATACTCTGCAACAGGAACAATAAACACATCTGATGATAGAGAAAAAACATATATTGATGTTACTGATATTGAAAAAGAAGTTGCACTAGAAATTAAAGCAAACATGAGAAAGTTTAAATTTAATAATGCTATCGAAACTAAAGGTGAAAATGGGGCAAGAATACACTTTGGAGCATCAGCACAAACAGTTAAATCTATATTTGAATCTCATGGACTAGTAGCAGAAGATTATGCAATTCTTTGCTATGATGAATGGGAAGAAGAATTAGATGAAGATGGAAATATAGTAACTGAAGCTGGAAACAGATATGGGCTTAGATATGAAGAGCTGTTATGCTTTTTAATTGGAGCAATGTAATGGCAGGTAAAATAAAATTAAATAACAATCAGGGTGATACTATTACATTAGAACATAGTGA
>ERZ890953.1178-NODE-1178-length-13531-cov-5.528198_pt1 | contig 13531 bp, 10 predicted proteins | sample MGYA00521264_ERZ890953 | MGnify/ENA primary metagenome ERZ890953 (study PRJEB32303, sample SAMEA104408629) | aquatic metagenome | biome: Brackish water; feature: Chemocline; material: water | place: Baltic Sea | collected 2014-10-26T21:54:00 | depth 200 m ... | reverse complement strand
GCAGCCGCATTTGCTGAGCGAGAACAACTAGCTGCCGACCTACACGATAACTTGGCCCAGATATTAAGCTTTACACGGATCAAGTTAGAACGATTGGATGAGATTCTCTCCGATGATCAAAACACTGAAGAACGCGCCACTTTAGGGCAGATAGAAAATGCGATCGAAACTGCCTACCAACAAGTACGGAATGCGCTAACAGGCCTCCTCAAGCCTAAACAAGAGCGGGGCGATCTTGCAAAGAAGCTTGCTTTCGTAGTGGATGAGTTTTCAGCCACTTATGGATTTCCCATCAAATTAGAAATAGAAAATTCTTCCGCCCTAACACTTCTCCCCGCCATACAGCCTCAGATCATTCATATCGTGCGAGAAGCGCTTTCAAATGTTCAGCGACATTCCCAAGCCAAGCAGGCTTGGGTAAGAGCAAAACCTGTAAATGGACATGCCCACTTTATCATTGAAGATGATGGAAAAGGTTTCGATCATCAAGCTTCAATGGAAGGCAATCATTTTGGCTTGAGAATTATGCGAACACGAGCAGAAAGATCTGGAGGAGAATTTTTCCTTTCATCTCACCCCGGAAAAGGAACACAAATCTTCGTAAAATTCGGCTTACTAAAACCTGAGCAAAACGAAAACCAAAGCCTAGGACAAAAACCGTGACCCTTTCTCGTATTCTACTGGCTGACGATCATGAGTTGTTTCGTAATGGGTTGGCAGGGCTTATCAACGCCCAACCAGACCTTGAAGTTGTAGCAGAGGCAGGGGATGGCTTGGAAGCGCTCAAGCTAGCCCGCGACCTAAAGCCAGACCTGATCGTGATGGACATTAATATGCCTATCTGTGACGGATTAGAGGCAACCCGCCTGATTTGCACCGAGCTACCAGGATCACGGATTCTTACGCTCACCGTTCACGATGAGGACGAAAAGCTATTTGCAGCGATTAAAGCCGGGGCTGTGGGTTATTTGCTCAAAAACATCGACAAAAAAAAGTTCCTGGCAGGTTTGCGCATGGCTTTAGCAGGTGAAGCAGCTCTTTCTTCCAAAACAGCAACACGTGTACTGGACGAATTTTCTCGGTTAATGAATCAGTCTATTGCTGTAGTATCAAGCGAAGATGCCCCAGACCTTACAAACCGAGAGCGCGATGTGTTGCAACTTATCGCAACGGGATCTACAGATAAGGAGATTGCAAAAACATTATCTATTAGCCTGTACACGGTAAAAAGCCATGTGCGTAATATCCTCGGGAAGTTGCATGCGGTCAATCGGCGGGAGGCGGCACGCCTTGCGTCTCGCCATGGGTTGTTGGATGATTGAGATGGTCTTGAAAGAAAAAAACCACTTTTAGTTTACCCAATGCTTGCCATTTAACGGGATTTGTTTTTGACAAGTATTAGATTCTTAAAAGGAGGCAAGCCAAAAACACGCACGACGCGGTTTTTTATCTGCAAAAAAGAACTAGTTCTTTTGAAAGGAGTGATGATAAACATCACTCCTTTTTAGTTCCTGTTTCCGTAAACGATGGATAGACTATACCTTTCTAGTTCGTTATGCTTTTTGCATGGAGCTACGCAATGTTTTTGTCGTTGGAGATTCGTTATTTGCTGAAACTTTGATTCAGTCATTGGGGGATAGTGAAAGTGTGGCTGTGGTTGGTACAGCTCCCACCCCTGAAGATGCATTGCCCAAACTGAAAGAGAAGCTACCTGATGCAGTGATTATGGCTGTAGCTGATGAAAGCGTAATCATTGATTTTGCCCCTATTCTAGTTGCCATCCCTGAGATTGCAATTATTCGTGCTGATTTAAACACTAATCAAATGCAAGTGATTACAAACCAATCTATTGATGCTCGAATATCTGATCTGCTCATCGCAATTGCAGATTTGCCAAAGCGAAGCATGGCCGATGGTGAAGATCTCTTTGAAGAAGGAAATGACCAATAATGGAGGCGTATCCTATGAAAATTAGGCATAAGATCTGGGATTCATTTGGTGGAAGGTCTTTTGTAATTTTGTTGCTAAGCATACTTTTGTTGTTGCTAGGCGGTTGCCAGACATCTGCAGAGCCTGCCTCGCAGGCTTCTAGTGCAGGACAGGAACTTTTTGAAACCAACTGTATGTCTTGTCATACTATCGGTGCTGGCGTTCTCGTTGGTCCTGATCTAGAGGGTGTGTTTGAAAGACGCGATAGAAAATGGTTAGCAGAATTTATAAGAATACCTGATCAGATCATTCTCTCTGGAGATCCAATTGTTTTGGAGATGCTCTCAGAGTTCAACAATGTTGAAATGCCGAATTTGGGGCTTTCAGAGTCAGATGTTGAAGCTCTCTTGGCATTTCTTGAGAGCTCAGAAAATGTAGAATTAGTTGCTGAGGCTCCTCTTCCACCAGGAGATATTTATCGAGGTGAGGCAATTTTTGCTGGTGGGAATGTACTTGAAGAAGGTGGAACTCCTTGTATTGCTTGCCATACTGTAGATAATATCGGCTTTTTGGGTGGCGGGGTTTTAGGCCCTGATCTTACCAAGGTTTATACACGCTTTGGAGAAGCTGGGTTAGCTGGTGCAATTAAAAATATCGCATTTCCTACTATGCGCGGAGTTTATGCCGAGAAAGACTTATCGGATCAAGAAGTGGCAGATTTATTGGCTTATTTCGCCGCTGTTGATAGAGGAGGCAAAGAGGACGCCGCTAGAGGCGCATCACCCATATTTTGGAGTGTTGGATTGTTGGGGGCTGCCGCACTCTTTGGTTTCATGTGGCTTTTCTGGTCACAGCAAAAAGAAACCTTATCTGATCGCTTAAGAAAAGATGCAGGGATCACTTCAAGGAGGCACTCATGAAAGACTGGGCTAAAAAGAAAATTTCACCGACCGAACGCAAATGGGAAGAGTTTTACCGAAACCGCCATCAACATGATAAGCGAGTACGTACGACGCATGGTGTGAATTGTACAGGCAGTTGCTCCTGGGAAGTGTTTGTAAAAGATGGCATTGTCACTTGGGAAATGCAGGCTACAGATTACCCTCAGTTAGAAGAAGGTCTGCCGCCTTATGAACCACGTGGATGTCAGCGTGGCATCAGTTACTCTTGGTATCTTTATAGCCCCATTCGAGTCAAATATCCTTATGCGCGTGGTGTCTTAGTAGACCTTTGGCGCAAGGCAAAAGCCATTTATGGAGATCCTGTTAAGGCATGGGCTGCCATTATGGAAGATAAAGAGGCTCGCAAAAGTTATCAACAAGCTCGTGGCAAAGGTGGTTTCAGACGCATTTCTTGGGAAGAGTCTCAGGAAATTATTGCCGCATCTATGATCTACACTACAAAGAAATATGGCCCTGATCGAATAGCTGGGTTTTCTCCAATCCCTGCTATGTCGCAGGTCAGCTATGCTGCTGGGAGCCGCTTTATGAGTTTGATGGGCGGTGTGATCATGAGCTTCTACGATTGGTATTGCGATCTTCCCCCAGCTAGTCCTGAGATTTGGGGTGAACAAACGGATGTTCATGAATCTGCAGATTGGTTCAATTCACGCTTTATAGCCGTAGTTGGTTCAAACCTTAATATGACCCGCACACCTGATACGCACTTCATCTCAGAAGTGCGTCATGCTGGCGGAAAATTAACAGTTTTTACCCCTGATTTTTCGCAAGTTGCGAAATATGCTGATTACTGGATTCCTGTTCATGCAGGACAAGACACTGCTTTTTGGATGGCGGTCAATCATGTGATCTTAACTGAATTCTATGTTCAGCGGCAAGTTCCTTATTTTGTTAATTATCTCAAGCAATATACCGATATGCCCTTCTTGATCGAAGTCGATGAGAAGCGACCGGGCAAATATATACGAGCGAACCGTGTCAGCGAGTATAAAGGCACTGAGCACGGTGATTGGAAACTGCTCATCTGGGATGAAAAGAGTGGGCGCGCACGCATGCCCAAAGGCACAATCGGTTTCCGCTGGGGCGAAAAAGAGCAGGGTAAATGGAATCTGGAGCCAAAAGATGGTTTGACAAATGAAGAGATCGCTCCTGAATTAAGTTTTGCCGATACCCACGATGATGTTTTCGAAATCGAATTTGATGATTTCTCATCTGGGACGACAAACGCGCGTGGCGTTCCTGTACGCTATATTGAAACCGAAGATGGGCGTGTTGCTGTTACGACCGTGTTCGACCTTGTAATGGCACAATTTGGCGTTGACCGTGGTTTCAGCGGCGACTACCCAGAAAGCTACGAAGATGTCGAAGGTGTCTACACCCCGGCTTGGCAAGAAAAATATACAGGCATCCATCAAGATACCTGCGTCCGCTATGCTCGTGAATGGGCAACCAACGGCGAAAAGACCAACGGTAAGAATATGGTCATCATTGGTGCGGGCGCAAATCACTGGTATCACAACAACTTGCTTTACCGCTCATCTATAGTTGCGTTGATGTTGACGGGTAGCGTAGGGGTGAATGGCGGTGGCTTGGCTCACTATGTTGGGCAAGAGAAACTGGTCAACGTTGGTTCTTGGGCAACAATCGCCTTTGCAACCGATTGGGGAATGGCTCCTCGTCACCAAAACACACCTTCCTTCCATTATGTGCATAGTGATCAGTGGCATTATGAACGTGGCTATACCGCCTATGATGAGTTACCCAATAAACCTGCCAAAGATCACACCATAGACCATCAAATTCGTGCGGTACGGCGCGGGTGGTTACCCTTCTTCCCGCAGTTCAAACGTAATTCTGTTGATGTTGCCCAAGATGCTCTTGATGGTGGTGCCAAAAACGATCCTGAGATCGTAGATTATGTTGTAGACCAATTCAAAGAAAAGAAAATCCGTTTAGCCGTTGAAGACCCCGATGCCCCTGAAAGTTGGCCTCGTGTCTGGGTGATTTGGCGTGGTAATGCCATCGGAACCAGTGCCAAAGGGCATGAGTTCTTCTTGAAGCATTATTTGGGGACGCATAGCACTGCTATTGCCAAAGAACAGGCTTTAGGAAACACTAACGAAGTTTACTTCAAAGACGCTCCTGAAGGCAAAATGGATTTAGTAGTAGATCTCAATTTTCGAATGGATACTTCTGCTCTTTACTCTGATATTGTTTTGCCAGCCGCTTCGTGGTACGAGAAGGATGACCTCAACACAACGGATATGCATACCTTCATTAATCCCATGCAGGCTGCTGTAAAACCCGCTTGGGAAGCCAAAAGTGACTGGGATATTTTCAAGACTCTAGCTCGTAAAGTTAGTGAACTATCTGAAAAGCACATCCCAACACCGTTTAAAGACGTGGTTATGCTGCCCCTCAAACACGATACACCTGACGAAATTGCGCAACCGCAGGTACAGGATTGGAACAAGGGTGAAGTCGAGCCTATCCCCGGAAAAACCATGCCCCATTTCAAGGTAGTTGAAATGGATTATACAAAAATAGGCGAACGTTTTGTCAGCTTGGGCAAAGGCGTAGAGAAAAACGGTGTTGCCGCACATGGTTTACGAATCTCTGTTGCGGACGAATATCAATACCTGCAACGTCAACAGCCCAGAACCTTTGACAAGAACTCGCCTGAACCTGGAGATGTTTACCCATCCCTGGAGTACGCGCGACAAGTTTGCGACACTATTCTGCGTCTAGACCCAGCCTCCAATGGCGAATTAGCTTATCGAGCTTTTGAAGCAGAAGAGAAGAAAACAGGGCTTTCCCTCACCGATCTAGCCGAAGGGACGCGCTCAACCCGCATCTCTTTTGCCGATATTATCAGCCAACCACGTCGAGTACTAACAACTCCAACCTGGTCTGGATTAATCAATAAAGGGCGAGCATATTCGCCATTCACGTTGAATGTTGAACGCATGGTTCCGTGGCGCACATTGACTGGTCGACAGCATTTCTATCTCGACCACGAAGGCTATCTGGATTGGGGTGAACATTTGCCTGTTTATAAACCACGCCCAGATCATACAATGCTTGATGAGACTGAACGGAGTATGGCGGAAGCACAAGGCAAGATGCTTAACTACATCACCCCGCATGGCAAGTGGAGTATCCACTCAACATACTCAGATAATCATCGTATGATGACTCTCTCAAGAGGCAATTATCCAGTTTGGCTGAATCATAAAGACGCAGCCGAGATGGGAATCAAAGATAACGATTGGGTTGAGCTTTTCAACGACAACGGCGTTTTCGTACAACGAGCCATTGTTTCTTCACGTATTCCCAGCGGAACGGTCTTTGTATATCACGCCACTGAACGTACGATAGGCATCCCCAAATCGCCATTGCGAGGAAATAAACGAGCCGGGATGAACAACTCCCTGACTCGTGCACGTCTCAAACCTGTACTAATGTCTGGTGGTTACGCCCAGTTCTCCTATGCATTCAATTATTGGGGACCTACCGGCGTCAACAGGGACACTTTCGTTTTCGTACGAAGAATCGACAAACCAGATTTCTAGCCTTTCGCTAAAAATAAAGGAGCCACTTATGGATGTACGAACACACATGAGTATGATTTTCCATCTTGATAAATGTATCGGTTGCCACACTTGTTCTGTAGCATGTAAAAATCTATGGACAGACCGCAAAGGTGCCGAATATATGTGGTGGAACAATGTAGAAACTCGCCCCGGGACGGGATACCCCACCCAATGGGAGAATCAGGAACACTTCCGTGGGGGGTGGGAGATAAAGAAGGGCAAGCTTAATTTGAAGCTACACACCCGCCTTGAAGGGATATTTAAATTATTCTATAACCCCAGCCTCCCCGATTTGAGAGATTATTACGAACCCTTTACTTTTGACTATCAAAATCTATTCAACTCGCCGAAAACAAATGTTCAACCCATCGCTGAGCCCATCTCCATGATTACGGGAGATCCCATTGATATTGAAACGGGCCCCAACTGGGATGATGATCTTGGCGGGTCGAATATCTACGCTAAAAACGATCTTAATTTGAAAGATATCCCACAGGAAGTTCGCGAGCAAATGAACGAACTGGAGCGATTGGTCTTCAATTATCTCCCGCGTATTTGTAATCACTGTTTAAACCCCGCTTGTGTGGCGGCTTGCCCCTCAGGTGCAATTTACAAACGTGATGAAGATGGTGTTGTTCTGGTGAACGAAAATGATTGTAGAGCCTGGCGCATGTGTGTTGCCGCCTGCCCCTACAAAAAAGTTTATTACAACTGGAATACGGGCAAATCAGAGAAGTGTATTCTCTGCTTCCCCCGTATGGAAACGGGACAAGCCCCCGCCTGCGCTCATTCTTGCGTTGGACGCATCCGTTATATGGGTGTGTTGCTCTATGATGCAGATCAAATCCCCAAAGCCGCCGAAGTTTCTGACGATGAACTAATTTCTGCTCATCGTGAAATGATTCTTGACCCCTTTGATCCCAAAGTAATTGCCGCTGCAAAAGAAAATGGCATTGGTGACGACTGGATCGAATCAGCGCAAAACTCCCCCGCGTATAAATTCGTCAAAGAATGGGAAATTGCCCTGCCCCTGCACCCCGAATTCCGCACAATGGTCATGATGTATTACATTCCGCCGCTCTCGCCGGTTGTCAGTGTGACAGAAAAGAGTCTCTTCCGCCTTGACCTGATGCAAGAAGATTACGATTTTGAACTGTTCGATCGTCTCGATGCTGCTCGCCTACCTATTAAATATCTGGCGAATTTATTTTCTGCAGGTGATGAAGGAACTATTCGAATAGTGCTACGCAAACTTTTAGCAGTCCGCATTTATATGCGCCGCAAGACCGTTCACGGTAAAGTGGATAGCGTCTCTCGTAAAACGTTGGCAGAAGCTGGTCTCACCGAAGAGCAGGCAATCGCTATGTATAAGATGACAACCTTGCCCACAATGGAAGAACGCTTTGTCTTCCCCAATTATCACCGTGAGATGAGCATTGAAGCGATGTTGGATCCCCTGACTCATAAAGGCGAAGTTGGTCTGGGCTATATTCAACAACCCAAAAGAGGTGAATAATGGATACCCTGACATTAATGGCAGAAGCTTTGCGTTACCCACGTCCCGATCAAGTTAGCGCACTATACAAGACAGTTTCCGGGCTGAGTGGTCAGCTTGGAAACAAACCCTTTACTGATTTTTTGGCAAAGATCGAAAGACTTTCCTTCAGTGAACAAGAAGAGCTATATACCCGTACTCTGGATCTTAGCCCTCTGGCGGCGCCCTATGTTGGCTATCAAATTTGGGGCGAGAGTTATAAACGTGGCGAATTTATGGCGGAGCTAAATCACGAGATGAAAGCCCATCAAATCGATCTCGAAGGCGAGCTCCCTGATCACCTACGCCCGATTTTGCAATATCTGAGCGTTTCATCCGCACCTCTCCCTGAACTGGTTGAAGTGCTTGAGAAAGCAATAAAAACAATGCGCGACTCACTGAAAAAGACTGAAAAAAACAACCCCTACGTGCTTCTCTTTGACGCAATTGGGGCAGAAGCCAAGTCTTTAAAAGTTGCTGTGTAAAACGTAAAAAAAACTAATCTTAACAACCCGAGCAAATAAAGAACTTTCGGAGAACAAATTATGGACTGGAACCAGTTTTTCTTTGTAGTTTTCCCCTATATTTCACTTACCATCCTTGTAGTGGTCACAATTTATCGTTTGGTTTATCGACCATTCACCCAATCAAGCCTCTCATCTCAATTGCTTGAACGCAAGCGCCTATATTGGGGATCGATCCCATTTCATCACGGGATCACCTGGATACTACTTTTCCATTTACTGGCACTGGTATTCCCTAAGGCCGTCTTGTTTCTGAACGCAGTCCCCCTGCGCTTATACCTGCTGGAACTCAGCGGTTTTGCGCTCGGTTTATGGGCTTTAGTAGGGGTGGTTGTCCTAATTTGGAGACGCACAACAACTCCTTATATCAAAGTCATCACAACGCCAATGGATATCATAGTGCTCTTGCTTGTACTCGTTTCTATGATTACAGGCGTACTAACCGCCTCTCTCTATCGCTTTGGATCAGTTTGGTTTACAGGTGTCTTTACCCCATATTTATGGTCAGTATTACTCTTCCAACCTCGCCCCGAATTGGTAGCCCCTCTCCCTTGGCTCATCCAATTGCACCTCATCAATAATTTTGCCATCCTCGCAGTATTTCCCTTTTCACGCTTGGTCCATGTCCTTGCTTTACCCTTGGATTATCTGATTCGCCCGTGGCAGCTTGTCATTGGGATGCGAGATCGGGAAAATCGCTAATCAAAACAGAATCAATCGCATCGCTCTTGAATTAGGCTTGCTATCGTTAATAAGCAGATGATGCAGCACTAAGCAGCTCCCGTCAACCAACTCCTATTCATATCCTGGAGGAAAATCATGTCAGAAAAAGGTACAGCTTACAGGGTTTTAGCCCTCAACACCATCGCGTTCACCGTCTGTTTTGCAGCCTGGATGCTGAATGGTGTCCTCGTCACATTTCTCGTAGATAACCGCATCTTCGATTGGAACGCCGCCCAGATGGGCATGCTCATTGGCATCCCTGTTTTAACAGGATCACTCATGCGCCTGCCTTTGGGTGTATTAACCGATAAGTTCGGTGGACGCCCCGTTTACACCCTGCTGATGCTCTTCAGTGCTATTCCCATGTTCATGCTCGGGCAAGCCAACTCTTATAACGAGTATATGATTTACAGCTTGGGCTTCGGTATGACTGGGACATCCTTTGCGGTAGGCATTGCTTTCAGTTCCGTCTGGTTCTCAAAAGATAAACAGGGAACAGCCTTAGGTATCTTCGGCGCAGGCAACGCTGGCGCGGCACTAACGACTCTGGGGGCACCGAGCCTGCTCCGCTGGTTGACCAATAACGGCGAGCATCTTGATAATTGGCGTAAACTTCCCGTTTATTATGCAGCCGCATTGGTAATAATGGCTGTCATTTTCTATATATTCACAACGAATCGTAAAGCAGCAAACGGTCAGCGCACCATCATCCAAATGTTGGCGCCACTTAAAGAAGTTCGTGTTTGGCGCTTTGGGCTTTATTACTTCCTCGTCTTTGGCGGATTCGTTGCATTAGCACAATGGCTGGTCCCCTACTACGTCAATGTCTATGCGATGACTATCGTGACGGCTGGCTTGCTAACTTCGATCTTCTCTCTTCCATCTGGTGTTATCCGCGCTTTGGGCGGTGTTCTATCAGACAAGTTTGGTGGGCGCGCAGTGATGTATTGGGTTTTCGGGATTATTGCAGTATGCAGCTTCCTCTTGTTCTTTCCTAAAATGGAAATTGAATCCCCTGGTAGTGGTGTGATGGCAAAGCGCTCTGGCACCGTTACTGCCGTTACAGACACCGAAATTCAAGTAGATGATGTAATTTACTCCATAATCCCCAAAGTGGAAGTTGAGTACGCGAATGATGCCTTAATTTTGCTTCCCAAGCTGAGTACCTGGCATGAAGTTATTGTAGAAGTTGGTGATCAGGTTACCAAAAAAGAATTATTAGCTAGCGGTGTGACTCATATCTACTTCCAAGCCAATGTTTGGATATTTACCTTTTTGGTTTTCATTATCGGTATAGCGATGGGAATTGGCAAAGCCGGTGTTTATAAATTTATTCCCGAATACTTCCCTTCAGAAGTTGGTGTGGTTGGTGGTATCGTCGGCGTGGTTGGCGGCTTGGGCGGATTTATTTCCCCGATCATCTTTGGGCGTTTGCTGAAATCTGTTGGTTTGTGGACAACCACCTGGATATTCTTCTTCTTCATCACAATGGCTTGTCTGGTTTGGATGGCTCTTGTTGTTCGAAAAATCTCTAAAAAGGACACTCGTATTGAAGTAAAGGTTTCTCACTAGATTAATGAAATTTGCTTTTCTACTGTATCTCGCTCATTAAACGGGAGCAAGCCCAACATCACGTACGAATCGCTATTATCCATCCTAACCCTGAAAGAAGGAGAAAAAATGTCAAGTCATATTGAAAAATGGGACGTTGAAAACGAAGAATTCTGGGAATCGACAGGAAAAAAAATCGCCAATCGCAATCTTTGGATTTCGATCCCCAGCTTATTGGTTGCTTTTGCTGTTTGGCTGTGCTGGAGCGTTGTAACTGTCCAGATGAAAAATATGGGCTTCCCTTTTGACACAGTGCAATTATTCACTTTATCAGCAATCGCCGGTTTGTCTGGTGCTACGCTCAGAATTCCAAACTCCTTTCTGATCGCGATTGCTGGTGGCAGAAATGTAATTGCACTAACAACTGCTCTGCTCATTGCCCCTGCTTTGGGTTTAGGACTTGCCTTACAAGATATCAACACACCATTTACGACATTCGCTATTTTGGCAGCCTTCTCAGGTTTGGGTGGAGGGAACTTCTCTTCATCGATGTCGAATATCAATTTCTTCTTCCCCAAACGGATGCAGGGAATGTCTCTAGGCTTGAATGCTGGGCTTGGCAATATCGGCGTGAGCGTGATGCAAGTTTTGATCCCCTTTGTTGTAACTTTCAGCCTCTTCGGCGTATTGGGCGGTGAAGGACTATCTGTCAACGGCGGGGTGTCTTATATCCAAAACGCGGGCTTTATTTGGGTTCCTATTTTGCTCGTGCTTGCCTTGGCTGCCTGGTTTGGGACGAACAGCCTTTCAACCGCTACGCCAAATCTTGGCTCGACTTCGTCAGCATTGTTGAAAATCCTAGGTCTGATCGGGGTTGGGGGCGTGGGTGCTGCAATTGGTCTCTATCTTTTACTCGGGCTAGAACTTAATATGTGGCTTGTTTTACCTGTAACTATTGTTGCCACCATCTTTATGATGAAGGCACTTCCAGGTGAAATTAAATCCAATCTTGAAACCCAGTTTGCGATTTTCAAAAATAAGCATAATTGGATCATGACCTATCTATACACAATGACCTTCGGCTCTTTCATCGGATATTCTGCCGCTTTCCCATTACTTATTCGGGTCGTTTTCGGCGAATTGCCCGATGGCAGCATTAACCCGAATGCTCCCAATCCCTTTGCCTATGCCTGGCTGGGACCCCTTGTTGGTTCACTTGCTCGACCCATTGGTGGTTGGGTTTCAGATAAAATCGGAGGCGCAAAAATTACCCAGTGGGACACAGTCGTAATGATCCTCTCTGCATTGGGCGTTGCTTATTTTGTCAAGCAAGCCAGTGCATCCAGCCAGCCAGAACAATTCTTCACTCCTTTCCTGATTCTCTTCCTCATCTTATTTATCGCCACAGGGATTGGCAACGGCTCCACATTTAGGATGGTGCCGATCATCTTTAAATCCTCAGAAGCAGGTCCCGTTTTGGGCTGGACAGCAGCAGTCGCCGCTTATGGCGCGTTTATTATTCCCAAAGTTTTTGGTCAACAAGTCAAAGCCGGAACGCCTGAATTCGCTCTTTACGGATTTGCGATCTACTACTTCACTTGCCTGATCCTAAACTGGTATTACTATGCCCGCAAAGGCGCAGAAATCGAGTGCTAAATGAATATTCTTGATGAAATTCTGGCAGAATCAGCATCCCGACATAGAGCTCTATGCCCTCGACAAGTACTAGGATCGCGCGTGGCATTGGCTGGGTCGGCGGCAGTCAATATGGCTGTACCCCGAAACGATAAGCGGTTGTTACTCGCAATCGTAGAGACAGATGGTTGCTTTGTTTCCGGTGTTGAAGCAGTTACAGGTTGTGCCGTTAGACACAGAACCCTTCGCGTAGAAGATTACGGAAAAATAGCCGCCGTCTTCATCAATATAAAAACCGGAGAAGCTGTACGCGTAGCTCCCCGTCTGGACGTGCGTGAACACGCTCGAGACTACGCCCCTGATGAAAAACGTCGCTATTATGCAATGTTAAAAGGCTATCAGGAGATGCCAACAGAAGAGCTACTTTCTATAGAAGAGATCGTGCTAACAGAACCTATTGAATCGATTATCAGCCGTGCAGGTGTACGAGTCAATTGCGAGGATTGTGGCGAAGAGATCATTAACGAACGCGAAGTGATTCGTGACAATCGCACTCTATGCCGATCTTGCGCAAGCCCAGCTTATTACCAAACGATATCTTTTAGAGACTCATCTAAAGAACTGTTACTTTCTGATTTTCTGGTAGTTGAAAAATAAAAACACCAGATATTATGATTTGCGCAACATGAGACAATCAATTGGGTGCGAATGACAATGTTGACCTGGTTACAGAACTGTACGTCCTCAAAGCTTTCGGACAGACTATAAGCCGCAGTTCTTCTGGTCTGAAATAATCTCCAAAGAAAAATGATCCAGATGCCAATCCCAACAGCGATAAGCCAGGAAAAACCTCGTGTCGTGCAAAAACCTCAACCGACAGAAAACAGGGCAAAAAAGGTGGCAAACCGACCACTGTTGATCCCAAGAATGGTTTTCGAAAACGGTGAATTAAGGGAATTCAACTGAAAAAGAATGCTCAGATTGGCAATGAGACGCGCTAAAACACAAAAGATGGTTTTTTATGAAGCCTTAGATTCAAGTAGTAAGTGCAACTTTACAAATCGGAAAAAGGCGGTAAGCTGT
>ERZ890953.1177-NODE-1177-length-13534-cov-7.214259_pt1 | contig 13534 bp, 12 predicted proteins | sample MGYA00521264_ERZ890953 | MGnify/ENA primary metagenome ERZ890953 (study PRJEB32303, sample SAMEA104408629) | aquatic metagenome | biome: Brackish water; feature: Chemocline; material: water | place: Baltic Sea | collected 2014-10-26T21:54:00 | depth 200 m ... | reverse complement strand
CTTTTAAACAGGCAATTGCTGTTTATGCTTTAATACCTTTAGCTCTTATTGGTGGGATTGTGGGATTGTCTCTAAGCGGTTATTATCTCTCTGTACCTGCTTCGGTCGGATTTATTGCTCTGCTTGGAATTGCAGTGCTTAACAGTGTTGTAATGATTAGTTATTTTAACGAGCTTTACCAGAAAATGTCACTTGAAGAGAGTGTTCTTGAAGGTGCTAAACGCAGACTTCGTCCTGTTTTGATGACAGCACTGATAGCTGCATTTGGAATGGTACCGATGCTTTTTGCAAGTGGACCTGGTTCTGAGATTCAAAAACCACTTGCTGTTGTAGTTATCACAGGACTTATAAGTTCGACAATTTTAACTTTACTGATTTTACCTGTATTATACAGACGAATATATCTTAAGAAAGAGGAGGAATAGAAATAATGTTTATGTTCCCTTTTTTAAAAAGGGAACATCTCAATATTTTTAATCTCTAAATCTGAAAAATTTTCAAACCGTATCTCTTTCTCTGGTGAGATAGAGATAATGGCAACATTAAACTTTTGAGCTATACTCTTTAAATCTTCTGGTTTAGAGTTAAAGACAAAAGTTGCGATTCCATCAAGTTGTGTACACTCCACACCATTTTTGATAATACTTACACTACTGTAATAATGATTTTGTCTAGCAGTTTGATTATCTAAAATATGATGATTATCTTTTGCGCCAATATAGCGTTCATAATCACCACTTGTTGATATAGAAATAATCTCTTTATTTGTATTTATAAGTGCTACATTTCCCTCATCAAATGGGTTTTTAATTGCAATAGTATGTTCACGACCAAATGAACAAACCTCACCACCAACAGAAACTAAACCTTTAGTAGCACCATTTTTTTGTAAGTATTCTATGATTTTATCAGCCACATAGCCTTTTCCAATACCACCCAAATCAAACTTCATCCCTCTTTTTGGAAGATAGATTTCATCCTCAGATATCTTAACAAGTTTGTAATTTACAAGTGCTTTTGTATATGCTAGTTCAGCTTTTGAGGGGATTTTTTCTCTGTAAGTTCCAAAACCATACAAGCCTTGAGTTAAGGCTCCTATGGTTGGGTCAAAAAGTCCATCACTTAAGTCCGCAATTTCAAGTGCTTTTTCAAACACTTCAAGTTCTTCTTTTTCACACTCTATAGCGAATTTTCCGGCTGCCATGTTAATAGAACTAAGAAGTGAACTACTTTTATAAGCTGAGTATTTCGCTTCAAAAGCTTTAGCTAAGTCTAAACACTCAAAGAGAATTTTTTTAGACACATTCGCTTCTACTAAAAGTTCTGTACTCATAACAGTAGTCTTAATTCCATTTTCAAAAAAAGCCATACTAATAATCAAACTCGTATGTTAAAGTGGTAAATACAGATTGCAGTGAATCAACATTGTACCAATTTTTCAAATAGGCATTAGAACTCGTTTTATAATAATCAATACTTGCAGTCAATTTATCACCACCTTTCATACGGTAAATAAATGGTATACCAATAGTGTAAGAGTCAAAAGCACTCATACGATAGTCAATAGCATAATATTTATCATTCAAAGTATAACTCCCAACTGGTTTAACAAAATTCGATGCAGTCTGAGTATAATATCTTAACCTTAAACCACTCGTAATATTATGACTAATATCATGTAGAAATTCAACATTTGCAGTATGAGATTTAATATCCCAATCATCCATGTAGTATCTATAAGAAAAATTCATCGCATTATCTTTACTTAGTAATGAAACACCTTTTAATGCAAAAGCATGACCTGTTCTTGTATCTGGATAGTTTTCATATTTGGCAATATTATCTTGCAAGGTAAAATGATATGGCGATGATAAAAATCCTGCACTATACATGTAAGAGTAAACTGCTTGCATAGAAAATTCTGGAGTTATCAACTGGTTAATTGAAAAATCAATCTTTGTCTCATCTCTATTATCTTTTGGTAATTCTCTTGCAAATACAGGTTCCCATTTATCAAAAGATTGTGAAAATCCTATTCCTACTGCCGTATTTTGCTCATTGAGTTGTTTTACATAGTTTACAAACACTGCTTTACCTATATAATCAGCCTCAGTTGAGTAGTAAGCACCAAAAGTTAATGTATTATCACCATCATCATAAGTAAGCATTGCTGTTGGAGCATATCGTATATCATCAGCTATACTCTCTTTAGATGAAGCTGCAGTTACTGCATCAACATGAGTCGCATCACTTCCATTTTTAATACTCGCAGCTGTTACAGCATCTATTCTCATCTTCACGCCAAGTAACCATTGTGAACCTAACTTTTTATAAAGAGCAAAAGTTGGGGAATAGACTTGCACATCTGCATTATCATTATATGTATTTATCCCAAATGACATTTTATCTTTTAAATCCGATGCAAAAGAAGTTACATCTAAAAATATAAGCGATAAAATTAACATTATCATCTGTTTTATCTGCATCCACATCCTCCTTGAAAAGCACTCTCTCCACCGGCACTTGCCTCACGAATCAAAAACACATGACCCTCTTGTTCAGCCCTATCTGCCACAGGAGAAAGGCTCATCTTATCTTGAGCAAAATACTCCTTTTCATAAGGCATCACTCTGACCAATTTTTCGGAGCATCCGCTAAAAAAAATCAGACTTACAATCATTAAAATTTTATACATGATTATTTCCTTAGCAATGACTTAATTTTGGCTTTTAAAGTCACCAATTTTTCTTCATCTATACTACCAACATATACAGTATCTATTTTTCCGTTTTTATCAATTAAATAAGAAGATGGCATACCTATACATCTGTAAGCTTTAGGAAGAGTTTTTTCACTATCATAAAGGGCATCTAAAAGATTATTGGGGTCAATATCATGTAGAAAATCAACAGCATTTTTCGAATCTTTATCTATACTTGATAGAAGAATAGAAAAATCACTTCCTTGAAACTCTTTTTGTAACTTTACAAAAAGTGGCATTTCCTCTTGACACCCACCACACCAACTTGCCCATAGGTTGAGTAAAACTACTTTTCCTTTGTATGCATCAAAAGATACTTTCTTGTCTAAATGATACAAATTTTGTAAACTAAAAGATGTTGCCTTATCACCCTCTTTTCCAGCTGCCATAATATTGGCATATATAAATAGTAAAATTAATATAACTTTCATTTTCTTTTCCTTATTGACACAATGTATTATTGGCTGTAAAATTCACATAAAGTGGAGGCTGTTCCCCACCATTAATATGACAAGCATTACAAGAGACTCTATTGTTAGTATCTTGTGGATTGTTAATATCATAATCTTGTGATGTAAAATTATGAGTTGGACCTGATTTTGCCATAGTTGTTCCATCTTGTGTTGTCACTTCAATGGTATAACTACCTGCACTAATAAGGGCTAGTTCTCTTTTTAAAATAAAAAGATTTCCTTTTCCTTTGTCACCTTCAGAATTTACATCTATATAATCTTTTGAACTATAAACTACATTCGAGTTATTGTCTAAATAATTGATGATAAAATCACCACCACACACATTGTTCAAATCATCTTGGTTAGAAACTACTTTTTCTTTGTAAAGTGTTCCACCAAAAACAAGATGTTTAGACTCTTGTAAATCAACATTGTGACAAGCTAAACAATCTCTACCTTGAAAGTGCCAACCTTGAACCACTTCACTACTTGATGTAGCTGTAGTCTCTTCACCAGACTCATCTTCACCACATCCAACCATGAAAATCATCATGGTAGAGATGAGTAAAAAATTTAAACTTTTCTTCATAAAATACTCCTAATTGTTTTTTGCACCCTCAGTTATCCAATCTCTTATAGTGTTATAGTTTGTTGTACTTCCAATAGCATTACCACCATCATGAGAGAGTTGATCTGAACCTTTTTGCAAGAGGTAAGAATTTTCAGCTACTGTAGTATTTATAATATTTTGAATATTTACATATGTCGCACTTGTTGTAGAGACCTGAAAAGTTCTATTTGAACTTGTACTATGACACCCTGTACAGTTGTTAAAAATTGGCATAACATCATTAGCAAATGATTTTACTACAACTGTTGGTGTTGCTGGAGTTGCTGGTGTTGCAGGAACTGTCGGTTCTGTTACAACTGGTGGAGTCACTGGTGTTACTGGAACTGTCGGCTCTGTTACAACTGGTGGAGTCACTGGTGTTGCTGGAGTAGTTGTACCAGTTACAGCATTAGCAACTGTTGTTAATGAACCAGAGTAGTCAAAAGAAACAATTCTTCCTGGAGCATCGTTAGTCCCACTGCTTGTATGACAACTATTACAATCTAGGCGACTAATATCATGTGAATTTGTAGCAGAAGAGTTTACAACCGAGCCTTGAGTATTTATAACTTGTGCTGTATAAGAGTTTACTGTCCCCGTATTAAAAGTAGTGTTAACATTACCTGTTCCTCTACCAATACTATAATTAATTATTGCACCCGTATTTTCTAACACTAGTCTTAAACTATAATTGTTTGCATATTTAGCGCTATCACTATTACTAGCATTAAGCTTACTAAAAATTGTTGCCCCTGATGTAAACTGATTTTCTCCACTTTCTCCACTTTCACTGTCATTTTCGTTTTCATTTTCACTGTCATTTTCGTTTTCATTTTCACTGTCATTTTCGTTTTCATTGTCGTCATCACGAAGTAAAATTGATTTTGTTGAGATTGAACTAACGCTTCCATGACAACTTGCGCAATTCACACCTTGATAATGCTCTGAAGTACTTGTGTTATCTGCATACTCAGTGTCTCCATTTTCTATTTCGTATTCATTGTTTGCAGTTGCATACTCTGCTGCATAGTCATCATTAATCTTTTTAACTTCAGACTCAATATCTTCAGCCTTCAATTCCGTTACTTTATCTTCACTCACAATAGTAGATATTAATTCTTGTTCAACCTTTTGAGAATCGTGTGAATCTGTATAACTTTCAAACTCAGTTTTTATCTCATTTTCTATCTGAGTAAATGATTCTGTTGTTACATTATTATCTTGTGCGTATTTATACAGAACATTTGACATAGCTTCTATCGCAGTAGAATCAAGTGGTGTTTTTAAGTGTAAGTCTGCAGTTGCTATGTTCAAAGTTTGTGCAACACTATCAATCATTGATTTTGTTTTAGAATCAGCTTCATATGTAGTTACCATTGTTAAAACATTACCACTTGTTGTTGTCATATTTAAATCATTTCTAACATCACCAGGGCTTACCGTTCCATCTCTATCAACATCTATAATACCACCAGAAGATACTAGAGGATATATTACACTTCCTGTAAATTTATAATATCCATTACCCTCGCTCGAAGCGACCTTACCACTGTTATCTTTTACAATAGCTCCAAGAACTGGTCCACGAACAACTTGTACAGTTGTTGTATCTGAAATTACTGTTGGTGTAACTGGATTATTATCTATTACTTCATCTACGCTACTAGAACCACTCGATCCCCCACATCCACTAAATAAAACTGATGCCCCAATTAATCCTGCCATGTATATCTTTTTCATTTTGTACTCCTGATGTTTTTTATTAATTGAATTGTAGGACAGCTTTATGAAGATTAAATGAAGATTTAAAATAAATGATGATACTATCACAAAATCTTCTACTCCACGGGAAAAACATTGTGAACAAAATTGTTATTTTTCTTTTATCTTTTTTTATTGTGTTATCAGCACAAGAAAAAGAAGATACTTACCAACTAGGACAAGGTTTACAAGTTGGCTCTTTACCTATATATGTTGGTGGTTACTTTTCAGTTGAGTATGCACATACCAAAGATGTTACAGTTTATTCTGTTGATGATCTTGCATTTCAAAGTTATGGAAACTATGAAAAATTTTCTTATATGGCAGAGCTTGAGTTTAAAGAGTTATATGTTAAAACAAAAGTCGGTGATAGAGCTTTTACTCATAAAGATGAACATCTTTATTTAGAACGATTCTACATGGATTATACTTTTAATGAAAATTACATGATAAGAGTAGGAAAATTCAATTCACCCATAGGGTATTGGAACTTAGTCCCTATAAATGTGTTAAGAGATACTTCTTCTCATCCAATCACGTCAGATATTCTTTTCCCTCAATTCACAACAGGTGCTTTAGCAACTTATACTAGTTACAATACAGAGGAAATAAAAGTTAATGTAACATTACAAAATAATACAGATTTAGATGATGATTATAATAATTATAAGATTGATAAACACTATGGAATAGGTTTAACCTACACACAAGATAACCTCAGTTTTAAAATCAATGGTGGTCTGTTTGAAAAGATCCCTGAATATTTTGCTAGAGAAAAACTTTATTATATGCTTTTAGCTTTAGAGTATGATAATGATGACTTTAAAATTATGAGTGAAATAGGTTCTCAAAAATCTAATAATGAATTTACAACTGATTATGCAGCCTATCTACAAGGTCTTTACCGTCTCAATGAAAAACACAACCTCATCTTAAGAGCAGAATCATTTAAAACAAAATTAACACCCCAAGCACAGCATATAGGTATTTTAGGCTATACCTACAGACCAATCTATCCAGTTGCTATAAAAGCAGAGTATCAGCTACACTCCACTAGCCGTGATAATGAACTTTTATTATCTTTTTCAATGATGTTCTAATGCCTTTAATATCTATAAAACTCATTATCATCTTACTCTTGAGTACTCTCTATCTTCATGCAGATGAGTATGTTGTAGTGAGTAACAGACATATAAAGACATTATCACTAGCAGAAATAAAAGCTATCTATCTTAAAAAATTATCCTATACAGAAGATACTAAACTTTTACCTATCAATCTTAGTTTAAGAGACAAAATTCGCAAAAGTTTTGAAAAAAATGTTTTACAAATGAACTTAATAAGGCTTAATGCATACTGGACAAAACAGCACTATTTAGGACACAGACCACCACTAACGATGAAATCACAAGAAGCTGTAAAAAAACTCATCAAAAAAGTTGATGGTGCAATTGGTTATATCAATATTGACTCTCTTGATGATGACTTATTAATTATTTATCAATGGAGTGATAAATGAAATCATTGAGAAATAAACTACTTATCAGTTTTATCAGTCTCTCAATTCTTCCCTTTTTATTTTTACTTTTTTATACCATTTTTATAGCTGAAGAAAAAATTGTTAACAAAATTATAAATGAGCAATTTGAACAAAACAGTGTTGTTGTTAAACTTATAGAGTCACACATACAATCAATACAAAAAGATGTACTATTTTTAAGTTCATTAGATTTAATGGATGATGTATTGGCTGATGATGTTGATAAGAGAATTTCTATATTACTGAGTAAAAAAGCTACTGATTATGATTTAAATCTCAATCTACTTGTTGTCACCTCCGATGATCTCGTTGTTGCATCATCTAATGTAACTAAAATTGCTACAAAAACAAAACTTACTCAAGTCCTTAAAAATCGAGCCGGATACTACTTAGAAAAAGAGAATCTCATATTTTATGCCCCTATCTATGCTTCTTTTAATAAAAGTCAAAAAATTGCCTACCTTATACTAGAGTATAAACTCGATAATCTTATTCGTTATTTAACACAAACAGAGGGTATCCATTCCTACATGATAAACAACAAAACTATGCTTCGAGTAGGTGATAATGTTACACTAAATTTTAAACTAAATGGAGTAAAACAAAGTGTTATAACAGATGAGCACCTCATAGTTTATCAAAGTTTTTCATCATTGTTAAAAGGTTTTTATCTTGTCTATGCGGTAGATAAAGAGGTAGCACTAAAAGTTATTTATGATTTACTTACACTGATGATTGGTTTTTCAATTATACTATTTTTGCTTATCATATATTTCTCTTTTCGTTATGCAAAAGAGATTGTTACTCCTATAGAGAACCTAACACTTATCACCGATAAAATAACAAAAGAGCAAAACTACAATACAAGTGTTCTAGTCGAATCAAAAGATGAAATTGCCACTCTAACAAACTCTTTTAATAATATGCTTAAAACAACTTCAAATGCTCTATCTGCCTTAGAAGAAGAGAATAAACTAAGACTAAAACGTTTTATCCAACTTATAGAAATTTTCAATAAAATCATCCAAACTAAAGATGAACTAGAATGTATCGAAACTTCCATAATAGAAATCAAAAAGTTAACCAATCAAAAAGAACTCAACTTTCAAAAAGAGCCTTTAGAATATGGCATTGATATTTATGTTACTAACTTCGAGACAAAAAGAAAAGATTATTTTGGCTCAATCTCACTCACATCTCATAGTTTAAATAATGAAAATGAAAGAAACTTTTATACTTCAATAGCGAGTATGATAACACTTCAACTTGATAAAATAAGACTAATGGAGCAAACGAAATCAGCCTCAAAAGCAAAATCAGCTTTTATCTCAAATATGTCCCATGAACTACGAACACCACTAAATTCTATTATTGGTTTTTCTCAACTTCTTATCATGTATGAAGATTTAACAGAAAATCAACAAGACAGTGTGAGTAGTATTGAATCTTCAGCACAATTTCTTTTAGATATGATTAACGAAATTCTCGATATTGCGAAAATAGAATCAGGAAAGATGGAAGTACATCTTGAAAATGTAAACCCTTTAAATATCATAAAAAGTAGTTATGCAATGCTCTTACCCTTAGCAGAAGATAAAGGTTTAAAATTTGAATTACTTCATAATCGTTACAATATTAATGAAATAAACACGGATCCGAAACTCTTTCAACAAATCATCTTAAACCTTTTATCAAATGCTATAAAGTTTACAAAAGATGGAAGTATTACTCTTGAAATCTATAATGACCAAAACAATCTCTATATACAGATAACAGATACAGGCATTGGTATAGATAAACAAAGCATAAAAGAACTCTTTAATGATTTTACTCAAGTTCAAAATGTAATGCAAAAAACTCATAAAGGTACGGGATTAGGACTATCTTTAAGTAAAAAAATGGCAAATATCTTAGGTGGAGATGTATCCCTTCTGAGCGAAGGTCTACACAAAGGGAGTACATCCCTCTTTAGTATAAAAACCAGATAAAGTCTATCTTAAAGAAACGACACAATTTCTTCCCGCTTCTTTAGCGGAGTAAAGCATAGTGTCTGCACGCTTAATAATACTCTCTTGCGTATCCTTCTCATGATACTGAGTAAGTCCAAAGCTGCATGTTAATTTCTCTATTTGGGTAAAATCATATCCCTCTAAAAGTTCTCGAAGCTTCTCTGCAAATTCTTCACTTTTAGAAATATCCGTATTTGAGATTATCATAAACTCCTCTCCACCCCACCTAGCAAAAAAGTCTACGTCACGAATGGCTCTATTTACAAGTGTCGTAACTTCTTTTAAAATAATATCGCCTATGTCATGACCATAGTTGTCGTTAACGTTTTTGAAATGGTCTATATCAAACATTATCAAAGAAAAAGCTTCTCCATATCTAGCAGATTTTTCAATCTCATTAGCTAAATGATTTTCAAAACTTAAGCGATTGGGTATCTTTGTCAGAGCATCATAGTTTGCACGATTTTCAAGCTCTTTTTTGTTATTTATCTCATCAGTAATGTCTCTAAACACGACAAAATTTCTTTTATTGTCTAGTGAATTTTCTAATAAATTTTCTAACTCAACTAAAAAAACAACAGGTAAAGATGTTTTTTTATCAATTATTTTAACTTTATGTTGTGCAGAATGATGAATTTTTATATAATCTACCCAAGACAAGCCATCATTATCTTTCCCTACAAAACCATCCTCAACCATAAAAAAATCACAAATGCAATCATGCTCTTTAAGGAAATATTTTAATGTTTTAAATTCAAAAAAATCTAAAAAAGCCTGATTGGCATCTTTGATAATATTGCCATCAGTCACTAACAATATGTCATGTTGCAAATTAATTAACTTTCTAACATATGCCCTATGTTGTATCTGTTTAATTAGATATAAGTATGCAACCAAACTTAGAAGCGAAGTAAATATAATTTCCATGATTAAGTCATTGAAAAACCCTTTTACCGAAGTGCCTTTTATGTCAATGAGCATATATCCAATCATAACACCAGTAATATCTTCTACAGGTTTTATAAGTAAAGAAAAGCTTTCTGATTTAAACGAATACTCTACAACAGTAGGATGATTTTGCATTAGTGCGATATTAACATCTTTTAATGCAAGCTTATAATGGAGTCTAGGCATAGAGTAACTATTTTTATATGAGTTTTTTTTGTAATAAAAAGAGTTCTCTTTGAGTGTTATTTTGTCATAACGATTTGGGATAATCTTAGATTTTACAACTTCATCTATCTTCTTGGATTTAAATAAAAAGAGATACTCATCTCCATAAAACTTCTTCATCTCATTCATTAAAAAGTCATAGTTAATGCTGTACTCATAACTACCAACGAACTCTCCATCATAAAAAAGTGGATATTGAAACCTATAGGAGTCTTGAAAAACTCCTATCTCTAAACCATGCTTGTATAAAAAATAGCTATTCATCTCTTTAAGTGATTGACGCTTCTCTATAATAGGGTCGTCATGCTGCAGTGGTTGATGAAAACGAAGAAGTGAGTTTCCATACTTGTCAAATATATGCATTCCATTGAATGAATCTAATTTTTTGTAGCTATAAAAGCCCATAAATTTGCTTAGTAATGTTTTTCTTATCTCATCTCTATGCTCAGTCAAAGCATCATTTGCACTATATACAAGCTTAGAAAGAGTATCCGCTTGTTGTGCATGAAAGTTGTCATTTGAGATAGAAAATGTATTTGAAGCACCAAGAAAAGAGTTGTTAACCAAAGAGAGAGTTTTTTCATGGTATGTCTCAACTTTTTGAGCATATTGAGTATAAAAAAACAGACTCATGAGTATTTCATATAATACAAAAAATACAAAATAATAGTGCATTTCAGCAACCTTGCTTTCAACTTATTTGATTTTAACATAAAAGAGTTTATCATTTGCATATGAAAGCAATTATTTTTACATTAATTTTACTAATCTCTCACTTAAGTGCATCAGACAGACTCGTATTTGGTACGATTTCTACGGTTGAAGCGGAGTTAATGCAAAAAAAGTTAATGCCTCTTATGAATTACATCCAAAACAAAACTGGCAAAACAATAGAGTTTCAAACAGGCTATGATTATGCCGATACGATTGAAAAGTTTGCAAATGGTACATTTGACATCGGCTACATAGGTCCTTCTCCTTATGTAAAAGCCAAAGAAATAGATTCCAACTGCTTAACAATAGTCGCTAAATTAAAAAATTCCACACAAGACTCATTTGAAAGTGTCATCATAAGCAAAAAAGGCTCCCCTATTTCTAAGCTAGACGACCTTAAAGACAAACGATTTGCTTTTGGCTCTCCCAACTCTACCCTTTCATATTATGTACCTATGGATATACTGATAAAGAATCAATTAGTTCATAAACTCAAAAGTTATGACTTTTTAGGTCGTCATGATAGAGTCGCTCAATATGTCATCATGGGTAAATATGATGTAGGTGCCATAAAAAAATCTATCGCGGACAAATATTCAAAATACCTTCAAGTTGTCGCACTTAGCAAAACTTTTTCAGATTTTATGATTGTGGCAAATCCAAAGATAGAAAAAGAAGTATTGAAAAAGCTCGAAAAAGCCATTCTTAGCCTAAAAGATAGAGATATACTCAAAAGTTTAAAAAACTCTGCAATAGGATTTGAAAAAGCTAAAGACAGTGACTATGATGAGCTAAGAATCATCATGAAAAATGTCGATAAGTTTGAGAAAAAAAATCTCTAGAGAATAAAGTGAAAATTTGAAAATATATAAAGCCAAGCAATAACAATAATAGGACCAATAATTCCTGCTATAACTCCGAACAAAATAAAATCTTTTGAATCTACTCTTTTACTTGCATATATGATTGCATTTGGTGGAGTAGATACTACTAAACTCATAGCAAATGAAGCACTAAGAGCAACAGCTACAACAACCATCTGAGTTGAACTTTCACTAATTGTGATGGCTATGGCAATAACTATAGGTAGCATAATATTTGTTGCGGCAGTATTACTCATAAAATTTGAAATAATGACCACAAGATATGAAAATATAAACATAATTAAGAGTATAGAAAGCCCATCAGTAGATATGAGAGTAGCAAACCATATATCTAATCCAGTTTTTGAAACAGCCAAACCAAGACTTAAGCCACCTATAATAAGAATAATAACATCCCATCTAATACTTGCAATGTCATCAGCATCAATAATACCAAAAAGAGTAAAACCAATAATGGGAATAAATGAGACAACCGTAGTTGGTATATGATGAATGGGACCAGTTAACCACATTAAAATTGTTAAAGTGAAAAGTATCATCGTTACATACTGTTTCCAACTTGGAAGAGTAGGAATTTTAGAAAACTTGTTAGTTGAGTCATCAAAGTGTTCAACCTCTTTTATAGGGCTAATATCTATAAAAATTTCATTTGAGGGATAGAGTTTAAGAAGGACAAATCTTAAAATAAAAGTCACTATTAGTGCTGGAGGAAGTGCTAAGAACATCCATCCAATAAATGAAGGTGCATTTTCTTGAAGTATACCTACTGCAATAGCATTTGGAGGTGTTCCTATAATAGTAGCCATTCCTCCAAGATTTGCACCTATCATAACTGCTAAAAAAATCGCCTTTCTAAAGGGATTGTTCTCTTTAATGTGAGTGAGTAAAGGCATAAGTATTGTCATCATCATAGCTGCTGTTGCTGTGTTGGATATAAACATAGAGAGAACAAATGTGATACCTATGAGTCCGGTAATGATGTTATGAGGTTTTGTTCCAACTATAAAAAGTATCTTTTTCGCCAGCCAGACATCTAGCTTTGTTTTTGAAGCAGCAGCAGCCATAATAAAACCAGATAAAAAGAGAAATATTAAAGGTGAGGACCAAGGTTGGAGATAAATTTCCCAAGAATTACCACCACTTTTAAAGTTAAGATTTGGAAATCCTAGTAAAACAATCTCTAAAGCAATTACAAGCAGAGAAACTGCAAATGCTGGAATAGCCTCACTTATCCACAATCCCGCTGCAAAAAGCAGTATAAAAAGAGTGTAAGTAGCTTCTTGAGAAAGGCTATAAGTTGGTACAAAAGTAATTACATATGCAATAATAAATGAAAAACTAAAAGCAGTAAAAACAAACTTAAGAGATAACTTGTATGCACTATCTAAAAATTGTTTTAGTTCTCTTCTTGAATCTAACATATCTCAGCCTATTTTTTAAGAGATTCTAGCATAAGGAACTAAGAATACAACTGAAGTAATAATAGAGGTGTTACTATCTCATATCAAGCTAGTAGATAAATTACAAAGAAGAGTTTCATCAGTTTCGTTAATATTTTAAAATAGCAGATATTTTTTAAAAACTATAAATTAAAATTTTGATACTAACATAATTTTTATTTATATAA
>ERZ890953.1175-NODE-1175-length-13560-cov-3.972825_pt1 | contig 13560 bp, 8 predicted proteins | sample MGYA00521264_ERZ890953 | MGnify/ENA primary metagenome ERZ890953 (study PRJEB32303, sample SAMEA104408629) | aquatic metagenome | biome: Brackish water; feature: Chemocline; material: water | place: Baltic Sea | collected 2014-10-26T21:54:00 | depth 200 m ... | reverse complement strand
CGTCACTGATACCACTGTCGCCGCCAACTCCCCAGTCGTTCCCGCCGACAATATTGACCACCGTCTTTTCCCCGACAAGTCTCTTGGCACGAGCTTCACGATCTGCTGCGGACATCACTGTGCGCTGTTCCGCCTCGGGTTCAGCGAAACTATCTTTGACGCGGTCTCCCAGGTCAGAGGTATCAATACTATCGGCGGCACTAGCCACCTCACTCAAGTCGTCCAGAGCTGCGCTGTCACCCAGTGCATCATCGGGTACCTCACCCTCAGACACGGCACTTTCCATCTCAGAGGGTTCCTTGGGCTTGTTCTCATCCTCGCCCGTGTCCTCCTTAATACCCTTGTCCTCTTCAGCCTTGTTGTCGCCCTTCTCTTCCTTCTTCTGCTCTTCTTTTGCTTTGGAAGCCTTCACCAGGGTCTGGAAAATTGCCGACTTCGCCTTCTTGGTCGGTGCCAGATAGCGCCCCGTATAACGCCACCAAAAGTCAGAGTAGCCGCCACTCCCGCCCAGCAAGAAGAGCGACAGCAGGAAAGTAGCCATAAGCGCCTTGTCAATACTGCGCCACCAGGCTCCCTTGGCCTCGGCCGGAAGCTGCAGCTTCGCCACTTCGGGCGGGGGCGTGACGAACTGGAAAAGCAACGTGACGTCCCCAAGCACGATCTTGCCGCGGGACTCTTCTGAGAGCGTGAATCTAAATTTGGCGTCCTTGCGCTGCGCCAGGCGTCGTTTGGCAATGGTCTTCAGGTCCACAACTTCGTCGCCTACCAGGATCTTGCCAAGCATGCCCTTCTCGAAGCAGAGGACGTAGTTGCCGCCCTTGACGTCGATGAGCGTGTAAGCAATGGGAACCCGGGGAGACGGAATCATGAACTTGTTCTTGGGGGCCTGCCCTATGGTAATCGCCTCCTTATGACGCAGGAGGCGCTCCTCTATGATGCGCCCACCCTGGACGATCCCCACGCGAAGAATCTTGCTCTGTTTTTTGTCCTTAGCCATCAGCAACGTACCATTTCCGTGCGTCGTCCCCGTTTTTGCATGCTCGGCAGCAGGCTCCATCCTCGAGGATGCAGCCTTGCCAACGAACGAAAGAAGCAAATATCAAGCCGCTGAGTTCCTTGCAAAAACGTACCGGGCGCTCAGGCCGTAACGGCCAGGCATCCCATGCATTTCCACTCCTAATTGCCACCCGTCTTCATGATGGCGAAGCGGAACTGCGACAAACCGCCCTTACCCCGAACACCAACCTTCCCTGCGGTATAGATGACCTCCATCAGCAACCGGAAAGGAATCTCCTTGTCGGCAACCAGTGTCACAATGCCCTTGAACTTCCGCTGCAAGGCCTCGTTCTCCTGAATCTGCTGCTTCACCAGGCGATCGAGTTCCTTGCGCAAAGGCTCAATGATCAGGCTATTGGGGTCAGACTTCTCTTTGTCCTGCTTGTCGACCTCAAACTTCACCTCTTTGCTGCAGATGTCGTCCGTGGGGTTGACCTCACACTTGTTCAACTTCTCGAAGTCTGGTTCGGTGCACTCGCCCCCATCTACCGTGCAGTTCACCGAGACAATCGCCTTGTTGTCCAAGACGATATGCGCACGAGTGATGACGATGGGAATCGAGTCGTCCTTAGGCGTCACGGAGGCAGTTGAATTCGCCAACTGCATGTGCAGCCCCTGGGTTACGTTAAGCGGGTCAGAAGTTGCAGAAATAATAAGAAACACGAGGAGAATGGTCATAATGTCCATCAGTGAGGTGATGGTCAGTCCGACCTTCTCCTCACCCCCCCGCGACCTGCGGCGTGCGATGGCCTCGTCTTTCTTGCGCTCTTCCCATTCCAAGTCGACCTCACCACCAGCTGCCTGGTTGAGCCCGGGAAGCCCTTGTTCACCTTTGTTCGCCATCGAAATCCTCCTTCTCGGAGTCCGGATCGTCAGTTAGCCTACAACATCACGAACACGATCTTTGGAAACATCTCCGCAGCAGTCGTGATTTCGTTTCCATCAGCATCAGTAGTCTTCAACTTCAGCGGCTTGGAACGCTCATACTCGCAGTGGCCGTCAAAAGCATCTTTGTCCAGCCGAGCTCGAACCGCATCAATGGTCCGGGCCATCACCTTCCACTGCACCATATCCTCGGCCCCGATATTTATGCTGTCGACCTCTTTGAAGTCGTCGCTCGCTTTGAGCTTGGCGACCTCCTTATAAAGGCCAGCATAGTCGTAATCGTCAAACTCGGGACCGGCACATTCATCGCACGGCATGGCAGGATCGCAGATTCGCCGCTTCTGCTTCTTAAGCGTGATCTCCGTGGCTTCCTTGCCGCCACCCTGGATCTTAATGATGTGCTTGTCCTTGCTGACGAGCACCGCCAGGTTCAGAACCTTCGACTTGCCTGGCGTCGACGGACCGCCGAATTTCGGCAATGAAATCTCCTGAACCTTCACTTCGTACATTACGAAACTGTAAATCAACATGGGAATGAGAATGCACATGATACTCATGATCGGAATGAGGTCGGGATCGCCGATTCCCTCGTCCCCTACATGGCCACGTCCGGAAGGTCTTGCCATGGTCTACTCCTATTCGGGTTCTCCGAGCCAACTACCTGCGTACTTGACCCGGGGTGAGACTCCGTGCCGTTTCACCGGCTCCGTTGCTCAACAGCAAACAACAACGTCGAACGAAACAACCGCCAGAAAACGACTCCTAGCGCTCGCCTTCCGCTTCGCCGCCGCCCTTCAAGCGGTAGCTGAGAAGGTTCTCAAGCTTGACCGAGTACTGGTCAATCTCGTCGATGATCTTCTTGGTCACGTTGGCAAGGAACACGTAAGCAAAGAGGCACGGAATGGCCACGATAAGGCCGGCCGCCGTGGTATTCATGGCCAAAGCGATGTTCCGACCCAGAGCTTCCTGCCGCTTGTCGGCGGAGACGGTGGCCAGATCCTGGAATGCACCAATCAGACCGACAACCGTACCCAGCAGACCGAGCATGGTGGCGATGTTGCCAATGGCCTGAAGTGTCGAGGTCCGCTTCTGCACCAGCGGAATCACATCCAGGGTAGCCTCTTCCAAGGCGTTATGGATTTCCCGCTCACCCTTGTTGGCGCGAGTCAGGCCAGCTTTCACCACGCGAGCCAATGCCGCATTGGGAGCTGCGTTGCACAACTTGATGGCGCGGTCAATGTTGTTCCCCATGACCAACTTCTGCACTTGCGCCATGAACGCACGGGCGTTGATGTTGTAACGGAAGAACAAGAAGATGAAACGCTCGATAATGATACCAAGGGCGATGATGGCCGTGAGCAGAATGGTGTGCATCCAGGGAAAACCTTCTGCGAATGACCGTGCGATGTAATCCATTGTTGTTCCTCCTTCTTAGAACCCAGTCCGTTACGGTTTCAAACTTCTCAAAAAGGCGATTGTTTGGCCGACTCAATAATCTTGTCGGTGAAACTCTTCTCATATCCGATGGCCTTGTACTTTGTATCCAGCCGTCGTGAAAAAATCAATGCTTCCGGCTTGGGGATCTTAACCACAATCTCAATCACCCCGGAATCCTCCTCAGCATCATCGCTTCGCTCCGCAACCAGCTTCGACTTCTCAGAGCGTCGCTTGCCACCCGGGTTCTCTTGACTCAGAACTCCGGCACTCATGCTGAGCACAACGGAAGCCATAATACCAAATCGCAGGAACCAGTCAAACACTTTTCGTCCCCTCATAGTGCGCCTCGTAAAAGCTCATCATTCGGGCCGCTACACCGGCCATCCCGCCGCGTCGCAGTCGTCATCGGACACCCCCCAACACCAGAGGTTCCCTATTCATCCGGCACCACCGGAGGCTCAGCCTCTACCGGCGGAGCTGCTAACTCATCAGGCAACGGGGCGGGCTCGTCGTTGACGTCTGGCACAACGGGCTCAGTGGAATACTCAACTGGCGCTTCCGTGGGCTCAGGCTCAGCCACCGCAGGCTCCTCGACAACATCCCCGGCGGGCTCTTCAACGGGCAACGCTGGTTCTGGTGCAACCTCTTCGGCAGGGGGAGCTAGCTCGGGAGGCTCCTCAGCGAAGGCCTCGTCGACCCTCTCCTTGAATTCCACCGTCCCGGTGTCCAATTCACCAATGCCGTACTCAATATCATCAGGCAACTTGTTCTCAACCGCACTGCGGAGATCAGATACCAGATAGGAAAGCATGTCATCATATTCAGTAATCAGCCCATCGAAGAGAGCAACCTTGTCCATGTTGCCGACCTGCTGCCAGCCGTCACGCGCCTTGACCAGCCGTTCTCGCAAATCATCCCAGAACTGGGCGACCTCAAGCCCCTTCGGCCCCAGTTCTCGCATCTTCTCTTCAGCCTCAACAGCCAGGCGCTTCTCTTCCTCTGCCGCCGCCTGCACCTGACCGGCCATCTCCACGGCTTCTTTGATGTAGCCATCCACCACATCATCGGGTGTCAACTCGCTCCCGCTCGCCTCCTTGTACTGCCGCAATAACTCTGCGGCCTTGAGGAAGCGCTCCTGCTTGCCAAGATTGCCGAACTCGTTCTCCCAGTACATCAGACCACGATTGTAGTAGGCCGGCGCATAGGTCGGAAATTCCGTCTGCAGCGCCTCAAAGACCCGGTCGGCGTCATCGTACCGCCCCAGCCCCCGCAGGGAATTGGCCCAGTTGAGCCGCGCTTCCTTGAACTTCGGGGAAGCTTTCACCGCAGCCGCAAAGCGCTCCTCTGCCAACGCCCAGTTGCGAGTCTCATAGAAGATGAGGCCGACGTTGTTCAGAGCCTCGGGCATGTCGGGACTTGCCTCAAGAACTCTTGCGTAAAGTGCCAGGGTCTTCTCCCGTCCAACCCTCGCCCGGTGTCCGATCCGCGCCAGATAATAGAGAATCTCAGCATCGCTGGAATCCAACTCCAGGGCCCGTACGAAAACGAACCTCGCCGTCTTTTCTTTGCCCATATGATAGTAGGCACGCGCCAGATTCTTCATTACGGCGACATTGACTTCGTCAAGCTTGAGTAGGTCTCGGGCCTTGTCAATCGCCCGTAGATACTCCTTGCGCTCAATGAGCACGTCGAGGGCAAGATTCTGGATATTCACATCCTTGGGAGCCTTCGCAGTAGCGTCATCGACGAAGCGCTCAGCATCGGTGAGCCGTCCCACCCCGGCCAATAGAGTGACGGCCAGACGCGCGGCCACGGCATCCTGCTGGTCCAACACGAAAGCCTGCTGCGCCGAGGAAATGGCTTCGTCAATCTTCCCCAGCCGCACCTTTACCAGAGCCAGATCGTGGTGGGCCTGAGCTGCAGCGGGAGCGCCGCGCAAGACCGCTTCCAGTTGGGTCTCCGCCCCTTCCCAATCTGCCTCGGAAATAGCCTGCCGGTAGGTGCCGTCAACGGCCACCGGTTCCGCCGGCACCTCGGGCGCCGTCTCGATCTCTGCCAGAACTTCGGGCTCTCCCGTCGGCAACTCCCCACCCTCAGCGATCTCGCCGTTCTCCGTCAGCCCATCTCCGCTCGGTTGGCCTTCAACCACAGGTTCTTCGGCGGTGGCTGCCTCTTCCACCGGCGGCTCTGGTGCTTCCGGCCCGACCGTGGCGCAGCCAAACAGCAGGCCACAGGAGGCAATCAACACCAGACTTCGATAGCGATGCGTTACCATTGCCTCCTCGCTACTGCACGAACGGGAAGTGCGAAAGCGGCTTGTCCGCTTCGAACTTCTTCTCGGCGCGATAGAGTGGGTATTTCTGCCGGTCTTCCCCGTACTTGTTCAATTCTACCAGGATCTTCACCGTCCACTCATTATACACGCCAGTCTTCTTCGAAACTTCAACGCCGTCACGCCACAAGCCTCGCGCCTTGTCCTCAAAGCGCGCCTTGAGATCGCCAATCTGGATCGAGTACTGGAACTTGAATTCCTCATCCTGCGGCAGGTCCGAGGGATAGGGCGCATTGGCGAGTGACTCGGAGAGATCCTTCCAGAGGAGCCCGACCTTGTACACTGCGGCAATCAACCACTCATTGGACTGGTAGTCGGCGATGGTTCCGTAGGTCGCCTCCAATTCCATGAGCTTCTCGCGTTTCTTGGTTACGGCAGCCCGCTGCTTCTTGCTGCTGCCCACCAGAGTAATGGCCGCATACTCATCAAACCGGCTTTCGGCAAGGCGGAACTGAGCCTCGGCACATAGATTGGCGCCCTTGCTACCCGGTTCAAGACTATTGGCCTCGTAGAGCTTCACGACGCGCCGATACTGGTCCTGAGCGTCTTTCCGCTTGCCAGACTTCTCGGAAATCCGGCCCAGCAGCAGCGTCGCGGTCATGGTTTGATTAATCAGCTTTGCCTCGCGCCCGAACTTCTTCACGAAGCGCTCGGCAGCCTTGCGGGACCCGGCCTCATCGCCGCCCTTCTCGTAGAGCGAGATCAGGGAGTAGGCCATCTTGCCGGCCAGCGGATCATTGCTGTACCTGCGCAGGATGTCTTCCACCATCTCGGCGGCCTTCAGGTATTGCTGATCATTCTCATAGAGCAATGCAGTCTTCAGCAACGCGGCCTTGGTGTCACCGCCCTTGGGGTAGTCACCGGCCAGCTTCTGGTAGGTTCGCACGGCCCCGGCAAAATTGAAAAACTTCTCATAGTTCTCGGCGAGCAACTTAACCGCGTTTTCCCGGTAGTCGGACTTCGCAAAGCGTTCCTCTTCCACCAGCCGCTTGTAGACCTGCGCTGCCTTCTCGTAGAGCTTCACTTCCGCAAATGATCTTCCCGCCTCGAGCAATGCCACGTCGGCCTTGTCGAAGGTCGGATTCTCATCGACAATCTTCTCCAACTCCCAGGCAGCCTTGGAGTATAGCTCTCTGGCTTCCTTGACCTGTTCAGCATCCTTGGCGGCCTTGGCCTGACCGAGCAGCTCACCCGCCCGCTGGAAACGAGCCTTGAGACGCGCATCCTTAATGGAAAGAAGAATCGCATCGACGGTTTCCTCTTCGCCCTTGACCTCTTTCTTCATCTGCAGCGAGACGCGCTCCAGGTTGTCCAGGTCATTCTCAAACCGATAGGTACGGGCAAGGTCTGTGTAGCAGTAGACCGAAAGCAACTCATTGTCGCCATAGTCTTCAAGCACTATGTTGTACTGGTCACGCGCCTTTTCGAAGTGCCCATAACGGAAGTAAATCTTGGCAATGCGGAAAGCAAGCAGGCCGTTGTACTCGCGGTTATCCTTCCCCGGAAATTTGAAGGCAATATACTTCTGAGCCTCATCAATCCACCGGACCACCGGTTCCGGGATCTCTTTTCCGGTGACCTTCCGAGGAGCCGTCGGGTCCTTGCTGTCGCTGATCTGGATGTCGGCCAGAGTAGAGCCGTCCGAAGCATCAAAGAGCTTTTCCGGAATGGCCGGGTTCTCGGGATCCTGCCGGGCCGCCAGCGCCTGAATGATCTGGGCACGAGCTTCCAGCACCGAGTTGGCTGCCTCTTCGACGTAGGTATTGTCCTTGTGCTTGTGATCCCGCAACTGGGCATAGAGATCCGCCGCATTCTCGAAGTGCCCCAGACCAAACATCTCGACGTTGGCGTAGCGGTCTAACATCTCCATGTATTTCGGCGACTTCGGGAACTGGTCAAGGAAATCAGCATAAGCCAGAGACGCTCGTTCGTAATAGCTTCGTGCCGCTTCTTCACCTTGTTCTTCTTTGATCTCCTGTGCCCGCTGGTGCAACAACTGGGCGCGGTCAAGGAGGTTGGCCGAAAGCTTCGATGCCGCCAACTCCAGTGCCTTGGCATTGTAGCGGTGCAATTCTGCCCACTTCGTGTTCTTGCCATACATCTCGGCCATCGCCTTGCGTTCAAGCATGGCCTGCTCGGCGTAGACGGCGCGCTCGGCATCGGTCAGCCCTGGATGCATAGATTGGCTCAGCTTGTAGAAGGCGTAGACCAAACGGTCGTGCACTTCGGGAGCGTTGGGGTCGAGGGGGTCTCGCTTCAGATACTCTCTGAAGGCCACAACCGCATGCCGGTAGTGCTCCACATCATCCATGTCGTAGAGCAAATTGGCATAGGCAAGGAGAATCTCCTTCTCATAGGACACGCCCCGAGAAACATATCGCAAAGCACGTTCCGGGCCGTAATCGGCATCAGCAAGGTCGTCGCCGTCCCAGTCGGCGTCGACGAAGGAGTTGGCGATACTCTCGATAGCCTCTTGCCGCAACGCCAGTCGCTGCTTCTGCTTTCCCTTGGACTCGGCACCATAGTCCAACAGCAGCAGGAATGAGTTGATGGCCTGTTCGTATTTGAATTCCTCAAAGGAAGCCCAACCCAGACGATAGAGGGCATCTTCATAGGAATCGTTGTTCTCTTTGACCGACGCCACCACGCTATAGGCCTCCATGGCCTTGCGGTAGTTGGAGAGGTCGTAGTGGTTATGGCCCAACAGCATCCAGGCCCCAAGACGGTAAAAACTATTCTCGTAGGTAGCGGTCAGCTCCGAGAGCACGGCCGAAGAGCCGGCGAGGTCTTCCGAGAGCCGCAGATAGTACCCCAGAAGATACATCACCATGTCTCGGTAGCGATAGTCCTTGAACTCCTCGATAACCCGGCGATACATAGCCATGGTTCTGGAGTAGTCAGCATCGGCTTCGTTGGGCGGACTCGGACGAACGCCCCACTCATACTCCTTCATGCGCTCGTCGTAGAGCCTCGCATCCATGTCCTGCCGATACTCAGCCTGATCGCGGTGGAGTTCAGCCAATTTGAAGAGCGTATCGGCAATATGCTCACGATACTGCGGGTCATTCTTGTACCGACCGTACCGAGCGACGAAAGATTCCATGGTAGCGATGGCCTCGCTGCGCCGCTTTGCCTCGACTGCACGCAATTCGACAATCTGGTCCTCGCGGTTCTCTCCAGCGGAATCAATCAGGGCCTGAATCTCGCCCCGCATGTAGTCGCGCACAGTGGAGTGATAGTCAGTGCTGATGCGCACGTAGGCCTCACTGAGGCCCTCATAGTCCGTAAACCACTCGGGTGCGGGCGGGCGGCTAGCTACATCTTCTTCTGCCGGCGGCGACTCCGCAGGCACTTCCTTGGGGGGCTCAGCCGCCTCAACATCCGGCTCCTTAGCAAGTGCGGTATCAGCCGAATCCTCGGGGTCTTCCGCAGCGGGTTGAGTAGCAGCCGCATCATCGGCGCCAGGGCTCTCTTCCGCTGCCACCGGTGGTTCCGGCTCACCCTGGGCGAGACCAACGCGGCCGACCAGCAGCAACAAAGTGGCTAACAAGACTGCCAACCGGATGTGCATCATCTCCCTTCCTTGAATCGTTGCGGAGACGTCACTCGGACTCCTCATCGCCCGCAATGGCCCGCAAATCTTCACGCAACTGACTGACAACGCGGGCTCTCTCCTGCTGAATTTCATGAATTCGCACAGACTCGTTCTGCTTTCGCTTCCAGGCCAGGTCCACAAGTCCGAGGTCAGCTTCAACCACGGCCTTGACCAACTCTTCCTTGGCGTCCAGGAACAACTCTGCCCCAACACGCTGTGCGAACTGCACTGCGGTCTTCTCAGTTAGCGCGAGTTCCCTCTCGCGAGCGTCAAGCAACTGCTTCTCGACTGCGAGCACCTTGCGGAAATGCTTGATCTGAATCTGGGCCTTGCGGTCAATCTCCACCTGCTGAGTGCGAACCTTGTCCAGGGAAGCGACAATCTCGCGCCGCAAATTGTTGACCCGCTCGATATTGCCTCGCGCATCGGCCCCAAGTCCCGCGGACTGGTCGATATAGAAGGCCGCCTCGCGACGGTGTTGCGCCCAGAGCCGGGACTTGACGTCCTGCTCGCTTCGACCGCGCGGGTCAGCAACCTCCACGACGAGCATCTCTTTCTCAACTTCGCTGCGCAGCGCCTCTGCTTCCTGAAGCAGCTTCGCCAGCTTCATGCCCTCTTTGCGAACTTCAGAGTCAAGAGCATCCTCGTCCTTGACCTGCAGCATCTCAGAGCCCTTGTACTTGACTTCACCGAGCAGCTTCTGCATTGCTAGAATCTGTTCTTGGACGTGCTCAATCCGGAGAACCTGCTCATCCGCATCCCGGAGCATTCCCCGCGTGCGCGTTAACAAATCCTTACTGCGAGCCCGATAGCCGCCCACCGTACGCGGCGCCGTGGCAAGCTTGCCCTGCAGGTCCTCGCGATCCTTCATGAGGCGTTGGAGTTGACTCCGGTCTGCCCCGGACAACTGACCTCCGACCCACTTGCTTTCGGCATCAAGGAGCAGCGCATCAGCATCAAGCAGGCGATTCTCGATCTCCAGTGACTTCAGCCAACTGTCCGAGAAACCGGGGAAAAGTTCCCGAGCGGCTTCCTGAGAGAGGCTGTAGGCCAGCTGTTCATAGATCTTCTTCGACTCCGCCAGTGCGCTGCGCTGCAATGAGACGTCCGAGAGAATCTCCACAACCCGGCCGAGGGTCGGCTGGCTCTTCATCCAGTTGACCACCTCCTGAGAAACGAAGAGATTCAACTGGCGAGCGGAATCACCGCCCTCAATCATCGCCTCAAAAAAGCGGTTGATGCGATCCGGACTCTGGGCGATATCAGTCATCTCGCTGGAGGTGCTGGCAAACATCTCAATAACTTCCTGGTAGGCGTCTTGTGCCTGCTCGTACTTTTCGAGGAACATGCTGATGCGCCCTCGAAGCACCCAGGCATCACGCGCCATCTGGGGATCCTGGGTAAAGCTCACGAGAATATCGAGGAGCTCTTCGGCCTTGCCGTAGGCCCGCAGCCGCTCTTCCGGTTCGCCCTTCTCGCCCGCCCAGCGCAGGTGCACATTGGTGACTTCGAAGAGAGCCTGCTCAAAGTACGGCGACTGGCGCGGCACGCGCTGATAGTAATCCGCGGCGGCGGAGTACTCTCCCTTTTCGTAGGAAAGACGCCCCAAAGAAAGATAGCCCAACTCCAACAACTGCTTCTCTTCATCGTCCCTGGGGGGATTATTGACCAGGGCCTGAAAAACGCCGAAAGACTCGTCCAAACGCCCCTGGGCAACCAATGCTGCCCCGGAGATATACTGCGCCTTGAGGCCCTGAGCATCCCCGCCGGGCACTCGCTTGAGCACAGTCATGGCCTGAGCATTGTCGCCCACAAAGTAGAGCGCTTTGCCCTTGGCGTATAGTAGTCCAGGAGTGGCCGAAGCGGAGTTGATGCCGGAGGCCAGTCGCTTCAGTTCCGCGTGTTGTCCCAGGCGCGAAGCAATCTCCACCAGATAGGTAACCGCCAACTCGGCAAAAACACCGGCCGTCCGAAGCCTCTCAAACTGGCGCGCCGAGGCTTGATAATTGCGCTCGTTGTACTGCGCGATACCCAGCATCTTTACGGCATCGAAGTAACGCTTATTGCTCTTGAAGCGCTCGTCGTCCAGCAGGCTGGTGAGGAGGAGAGCGCATTTCTCGTAATGCTTCAGGTCAAAATATACCAGCGCATCAATGTAGCGCTCTTCGGGGTCGAATTCGAACCCACGAGCCTGCAACTCCTGGACCTCGTCATATAGTTCTTCCAGCAAGCGCCGGGCGTGCTTCATCTCCAGTTCGGCCTCTGCAACCACCGCACCAGGCTTCGCAGCCATGGCCGGCACGGCCGGTACGAAGAGCACCAGCACCAGAACGATTGTCGCTGTGACTTTCATTATTCCTGAGCCTTCTTGTCCCCAGTCAACTTAGCCAGATTCTCCTTGTCGAACTTGTACTGGCTCACCTTGAACTTCACCGCCGGGCGGTCCTCAAGAGAGTAAGTAAAATCTCCCTTCTCGTAACCCACGGCCTGAATCTTAACAATCCGTCCCTGACTGGCGTAGAATGTATATTTGGACGTGATTTTGAACTTGTAGCCCTGCAGATAGGTAAACATCTTGCCGGTACCCTTGTAGACCATCTCCACGGTAATCGTATGGTTCCCAGGCACGACGCTGCCGGAAAAGATCTCGATGGTGCGTTGCTTGTCCAGGATCTCGTCCTTGTTCCGCATGAAGAACTTCTTCTTGCCGTCCATGTAATAGAGCACCTGGTCAAGGGAGAAAGCTCCCCCCATGTCGTTCTTGTGAACGATGATCGCCCAGGCCTCGGAAACAACATTGGACAGAATCCGCTCCTTGAGGAGAACCAAGCGGGTCTTGGTGGCGAAAATCTTCTCCTTCATGGAGACAATCTTCTCTTCCATTTCTCGCAAACGGACATTGTACTTCTGGTCCGCCCCATCTGCGGGCGCAGATTCCTCCGCTGCTGCCGCTACTGCAGGCTCATCGCCTGCCCCATCGACCATGCCGGCCAGACCATCTCCTGACTCTTGAGCCAGAAGCGGCGCAGAGAGTAGCACCAGAGAGACTATGCCCACTATGAAACTCAGGCGTGAAAACATGACAATACCCCTTCCTGAAGATCATTCGTTTCGCGTTCGGTATCACCCGTTTGAGAACAGAACTATCCCTGCCACGCGAAGCCTTCGTGCCGTTCATTATATAACCGCTGATCCGATATAAGTCAAACCGTTTCACCGCTGGCGAGAATAGGCTTGCGGATGCCCACGAAGGTGCGCTAGTCTCGCGGCATATGGTGCTTTTGGGAGGTCTGATTGCCGCTGTTAGCCGTCACGGTTGTGTTCCTTGTCGCCGGGGGAGTTGGCGTTCTCGCACTGCTCCTCTTTCTTCTCCTTCTGCTCAAACGCCCTCCTGCCTCTATTGAAGTGCAAGTACAACGTCTGCTGAGTGAGCACAAGGTCAACGATGCTTCCCGACTACTGGTGGAAGCAGAACGGTATCAGGAGGCCGTGCAGCTGCTACTCCAGAACAGGCGAATGCGCGAAGCCGCCAAGGTTTTTCTGCACCTGGGAGACTACAAGCAAGCAGCGAAGCTCTTTTCCGACCTCAAGGACTACGAAACTGCGGCAAATGCCCTCCTCAAGGCAAACGACAAGGCCGGGGCTGCCGCTGAGTACACCAAGGGCGGCATGCATGAACTCGCCGCGGCCACCTACCTGCAGGCCAGTAAACTCAAGAACGCCGCCACGTCCTTTCTGGCAGCGAAGCAACATCAAAAAGCAGCTGCCGTCTATAAGGAAATGGGGGACAAGAAACGGGCTGCCAGCATCATGGCGATTTGGCACACCAAGAACGGTGACTACCTGGGCGCAGCCAAGAACTTCTTCATCGCCGGCAAGGTCAAGGAAGCCGCCATTGCCTTCGCTGCTGCCAATGTCCACGACAAGGCTGCACAGTTGTTTGAGAAAGTCGGCGAGTTCAGGCTGGCCGCCAAATCCCGCTTGCAACTCGGCGAGCTTGAGGTTGCTGCGGAACACCTGGAGCGCATCGGCGCAGTGGGGGAAGCCATCCGCCTGTTCGAGGCCGCCGGAAAATGGAACAAGGTCGTGGAGTGCCACAAACGGGAGCGCAACTGGTTGGCTCTTGGGAATATCATGATGCGCCTGGAGAAGTACGACCTGGCAACTGAGTTCTTCAAACGACTCACCCCTCTCGACGAGGGCTACACAGAGTCGGCGATGTCCATGGCAGCAATCCTTGAAGACCAGGGTGACT
>ERZ890953.1171-NODE-1171-length-13592-cov-17.558469_pt1 | contig 13592 bp, 13 predicted proteins | sample MGYA00521264_ERZ890953 | MGnify/ENA primary metagenome ERZ890953 (study PRJEB32303, sample SAMEA104408629) | aquatic metagenome | biome: Brackish water; feature: Chemocline; material: water | place: Baltic Sea | collected 2014-10-26T21:54:00 | depth 200 m ... | reverse complement strand
CTTCAACTCCATCTTCAAAAATTTTAACTTCTAAACTCATTGAATTAGGATTGAAATTCAGCGCTTTATACAAAGTTCGTTCTAAAAAGAATTCTATATTTTTTGACGAGAGGTCCATTATCGCTTTTCTTTTCGCCAAAATTACTCCTTTATATAAATTCCAGTATCTTTTACTTCTATGTTTCTAGCGTCTACGAGCGAGGTAAGAGCGCGTTTAAACTCTTTTTTGCTTAAACCAAATGCGTCTTTGATTAAGTCCGCGTCGCTTTTGTAATTATAGGGCATGATTCCCTTGTTTTCTTTTAGCAAAGATAAGATTTTCTCATCGGTCGAGCCACTCTTTTTAGTGCCTGGTTTTCTTAAAGTAAGGTCGATGTTTCCATCTTTTCTTATAGTTTTAACGTATGCCGTTCTTTCATCGCCAAGATTTATAGTCTCAAAAATCTCATTGTGATAAATTAGCCCTTCGTATTTGTCATCCACTATGCATTTAAAACCTAGTGGGGTTTTAGAAATCACTAGAATTTTCGCTTCTTTGTTTGGAGCTAAATTTTTAATGCGCTTTTCAAAGAAATCGCCAAGTTTTTCAGTTCCCACAAGTCTATGCGTTCGTTCGTCATAGATAACCTTCAAGAATCTTTTTTCTCCCACGACGAAGGGAGTTTTTTGAAACATATTTGGAACAAGCAAGTCTTTTGCCAAGCCCCAGTTCATAAACGCGCCAAATGGAGCGGTGTCGACCACTTCAAAAAGCGCAAATTCATTTAACTTTGCAGTTGGCGTGAGGGTAGTCGCTATGAGTCTATCTTCCGAATCGGTGTATAAAAACACTTCTATCAGCGAGTCCTCAATCATCTCGTCCGTGACGAAAGATTGCGGGAGAAGCACGTCGTTGCCATCCTGCGCCATAATAAACACGCCATGAGGCGTATGTCTATCAACTCTAAGAGTATTCATTAATCCTAGTTCTAAAAAGTAACTTTGTTCTTTCATTGGTTATTCCGTTATTTAAAATATCTGTATACGTGATGACATTATATCAAAGAATCTGGGCTCCATCGTTCGATCTTGAGCCGCGTCTAGTTGAAGTGATCTAAAATAATTAAACACTCCTTAAAATAAGCTAATTTTAATTACAATTTATGTATTATTCCGTGTCTATAATACTCTATACTATTAGAGTGTTAAATTCTACTGGAAAATTAAGTAAATAAGGAATTGTATGCCTACAATCAATCAACTGATTCGTAATGAGCGTAAACGCGTGGTTAAAAAATCAAAATCACCGGCGCTTGTTGGATGTCCACAGCGTCGTGGCGTTTGTACTCGTGTTTATACGACTACGCCAAAAAAACCTAACTCGGCTTTAAGAAAAGTCGCAAAAGTTAGATTAACTTCTGGTTTTGAAGTTATTTCATATATCGGTGGTGAGGGCCATAATCTTCAAGAACACTCAATCGTACTTGTACGTGGTGGTCGTATTAAAGATTTACCTGGTGTTAAGTATCACATCGTTCGTGGCGCTTTAGATACCGCTGGCGTTGCTAATCGTACTGTCGCTCGTTCTAAATACGGAACTAAAAAAGCTAAAGTTAAAAAATAATTTTACAAGAAGTAATTACGCAAATTTGTTTTAACAAATTTGGTATCGGCATTTAGTGCCAGAAAAACGTTCAATAGCTACAGGATAAATTTTAAGTAATTTATTTTGAGTAAATTTGAAAAAATTGAAGAATAAGGAAAATTCTATATGAGAAGAAGAAAAGCCCCGACTCGTCCAGTTATGCCAGATCCAGTTTATGGAAGCAAAGTTTTGACGAAGTTTATAAATAAAGTAATGTATGATGGTAAAAAATCAACAGCTGAAAAAATCATTTACAGCGCAATGGATATCATTAGCTCTCGTGGTGAAAAATCAGGCATAGATACTTTTAATGAAGCTATTGACAATGTTAAACCAATTATTGAAGTAAAAAGTCGCCGTGTTGGTGGTGCTACTTACCAAGTTCCAGTAGAAGTGCGCCCTGTACGTCAACTATCATTAGCTATTAGATGGTTAATTGACTCTTCTCGTAAAAGAAATGAGAGAACAATGGCTGAAAAATTGGCAAATGAATTAATGGACGCGTCATCAGATAAAGGTAACGCGTTTAAGAAAAAAGAAGATACTTACAGAATGGCGGAAGCTAATAAAGCGTTCGCTCATTATCGTTGGTAATATTCAGGTAACAATGTTGGAGTATCATGTTTCACATAACATGAGTCACTCCAATGACCTCTTTTTTAAGTAAGAACGCTCTTTTTTAAAAAAGAGGTCCAACTCTATAAACAAATAACTTTAAGGCATTGACACAATGGCAAGATCACATAAACTAGAAGACGTAAGAAATATCGGTATCGCCGCGCATATCGATGCAGGTAAAACAACGGCAACGGAAAGAATTTTATTCTATACGGGACGTGAGCATAAGATTGGTGAAGTACATGATGGCGCCGCAACGATGGACTGGATGGAACAAGAACAAGAAAGAGGCATCACTATTACTTCCGCCGCGACTACTTGTGAGTGGGATGGTAAGCAAATTAACATTATAGACACTCCGGGACACGTTGATTTTACTATTGAAGTTGAACGTTCGATGCGCGTTCTTGATGGCGCCGTTTCAGTGTTCTGCGCGGTTGGTGGTGTTCAACCTCAATCAGAAACAGTTTGGAGACAAAGAAATCGTTATAAAGTTCCTTCAATTGTTTTTGTTAACAAAATGGACAGAACAGGCGCGGATTTTTACGAAGTTGAGCGTCAAATTCGTGACCGTTTAAAAGGTAACCCAGTTCCTATCCAATTACCTATTGGCGCAGAAGCGGAGTTTGATGGTGTTATCGACCTTGTTAAGATGAAAGCGATTGTTTGGGATAAAGACGCAGCTATGGGTTCTAACTACCATGTTGAAGAGATTCCTGCAAACTTACAAGATAGAGCTGATGAGTATAGAGAAAAAATGCTTGAGTCTTTATCTGAAGTTGATGGTAATGAAGAGTTTGCAGAAAGATTTTTAGAAGGTGAAGAAATTTCAGAAGAAGAAGTTTCAGCGGCTATAAAAGCGGCTACGCTTGGTATGGCAATTGTTCCTATGACTTGTGGTACGGCCTTTAAAAACAAAGGTATTCAAACTCTGCTTGACGCCGTTGTCGCTTACCTTCCATCTCCGAATGAGTGTGCGCCAATAACTGGTTCAATGATGGATGATGAAGAAATTCACGTAGCGGTTCCATCTACAAATGAGGGTGATTTTGCAGCGTTGGCATTTAAAATAATGACTGACCCGTTTGTTGGGGTATTGACTTTTATTCGTGTTTATCGTGGTTCATTAGAAGCGGGTTCATTTGTTCATAACACTACTAAAGACAAAAAAGAGAGAATAGGCCGTATAGTAAAAATGCATGCTATTAAGCGTGAAGAAGTTAAAGAGATTTATGCAGGTGAAATCGGTGCCGTTGTTGGTCTTAAGTCAACCACAACTGGAGACACTTTAGTAATTGGCGAAAAAGTAATATTAGAGAGAATGGATTTCCCTGAGCCAGTTATCTCTGTTGCAGTTGAGCCAAAAACTAAAGCTGACCAAGAAAAAATGGGTATCGCTTTAAGCAAACTTGCCGCTGAAGATCCTTCTTTTAGAGTAAATACTGACGAAGAAACTGGTCAAACCATTATTTCAGGAATGGGTGAGTTACACCTTGAAATTCTTGTAGATAGAATGAAAAGAGAATTCTCCGTTGAGGCTGAAGTTGGCGCTCCACAAGTTTCTTACCGCGAGTCAATTAAAGAAAAAGTTAATCAAGAGTACAAATACGCTAAACAATCAGGTGGACGCGGCGCTTTTGGACATGTTTATCTTACTGTTTCTCCCGGTGAAGCTGGTACTGGATTTGTATTTCACAATGAAATCAAAGGTGGTTCCGTTCCTAAAGAATATATTCCAGCAGTTGAAAAAGGCTGTAAAGAGTCTATGTCTGGTGGCGTTCTCGCTGGTTACCCAATGGAAGACATCGACGTTGTTCTTTATGATGGTTCATACCATGAAGTCGATTCAAATGAGATGGCGTTTAAACTTGCGGCGGCAATGGGTTTCAAAGAAGCTTGTAGAAAAGCGAAACCTTCGATCTTAGAGCCAATGATGAAAGTTGAAGTTGAAGTTCCTGAGGATTACATGGGCGACGTTATCGGTGACCTTAACCGTCGTCGTGGACAAATTAGCAACATGGGCGACCGTTCAGGCAACAAAATCGTTGACGCGTTTGTTCCTCTTGCTGAAATGTTTGGTTATTCAACCGACTTACGTTCGGCAACTCAAGGACGCGCTACGTACTCAATGGAATTCGATCACTATGAAGAAGTTCCAAGAAACGTATCTGAAGAGATTCAGAAAAAACGTAACGGTTAATATTGATTAACCCCGATACTTTCACTTTGTGAAAGTATCATTCTCTCATTTATAAGCTATAAATCCGCATAATTAAAATTATTTGATATAATACAAATAAAAATAGGCAATATAATGAAAAAAATAATTTTCATCACTTTTTTTGCAACAATATTACTCGCTCACAATCCAAAAGTTTATTCAGCGCTAGGCGACGTTATATATGACAACGTCAATAAAATCTCTAAATTGGAAGATATACAGCAGTATGAAATTTATAGCGATAAGATAGCGCAATATAGATATGACGTAGAAAATACAAAAATTTATGGTTTGGCTATTGAAGCGGGCGATACGAATATAGATAAAAAAGAGTATTTAAACAAATTACGAACGCTTTCACAAAGTAATGACTTTTTCATTCGCAGCGTAAAAAGAAAATTTAAAACTTCACTTGAAGAAGAGGATAGTTTACTCTTTTCTAAATTAATCAATAGTGGATTATTAGATACGAAAGCTAACAAAGATGAGATAATTAATTACTATTTTTCCCATGTTGAAGATATAAACGCTTCTGGAGTAATTCAAACTTATTTGGATAATGACGCAAAGTTGAGAGCTAAAAAAGAGGCTCAGAGAAAACTTTATAAAACGAAACAAATGAAAGAAGAAGAGAGAATTGCAAGAATTAGAAAAATTGATAAAGAAAAGCAAGCGGAGTTAGAGAAAAAACTTGAAGACGAAGTGGTTAGAAAAAAACTTGAAATAAGAGAAAATCAAAAAAACGAGTTATTTAAGTAGAATCATTCCTTCCATGTATATTCTTCATATTCCGTTGGTCTTCCTTGGAGAGTAAGGTACGGTTTGTACTGCGCCTTATAAGATAGTGAATCGCACTCTTTTACGTAGTAGCCAAGATAGACCCACTTTTTCTTGCTTTGGATGGTTATCTCAATCTGTTGGTAAAGAGACAACTTTCCAAGCGAATACGAACCATAGTCGGGGTCATAGTAAAAATAGATTGACGATATGCCATCTTCAAGCACGTCTATTAAATCCACGGCTATTAATTTATCTTCATCAAAGTATAAAATTTCTTTTCCAAAGTCGCTGTGTCCACTAACAAAAGACTCATAATAGTGTTCAGGAGTGGCTTCATGGTATTCCCACTCTTTTTTATCTTTCATGTGAAGATGATATTTTTTAAATAGGTCTAAATGAGTTCGAGTGAGAGTTGGCGTTTGCATATAGCTTTTAAAAGAGGACGCTTTTTTTATAACGCGTCTTACTGATTTTGTAAATTTAAAGTTTACTGCGTCTATTTTAACGCTTTGGCATTCATGACATGTATCGCAAATAGGTCTAAAATACATCTTTCCAAAACGTCTAAAACCACGTTCAATTAAGTTTTGACAATCATCTACGGAACTATTGTCAATGACTTTATAGTGAGTTGATTGCGTATTTCCCTTTATATAGGAGCAATTATCATTTAGAGCAAATTCTTTAAGTAGATTCATATCGTGATTTTGACATAATTTCTTTTACAATAAGATAATAAAGGCTCGGAAATGAATTTTTTTTCTAAACATAAAACCAATATTTTTAGAGCTCTTGGAATTTTGATGTTTTTGATCGCTTTAGTAGTCCATTTTTGGAGAATTCCGCAAGAGGGACTTAGTGAAAATGAGATGGCGGCCATAAACGTTGCCAGAATGGAAGCGAAGGTTTCTGGCAAAAGGGTTGGCACTGAAAAACCAACAACGTTCGATTCTTCAATATTGAAAGAAAATCAAGAAAAACAGCTAGAATATTTAACCATACTGGCAATGATTTTTGGTTTGGGCTTTTTAGGATACAGCTTCATTCAAAAAGGTTGATAAAGCTAAGTCATGCAAAAGTTTATTGACTTGGTTTAATTTAACATGCGCTAAAATGAACCTAAAAAGGTAAAACTTGCAAGACAACCTATACAACCTCGCGTTTGAAAGAAGTATTTTAAGTTCAATAGTTTTTGAACCTAGTCAGTTTGACGAACTTAGCGTTGCGCTCAAGAAGGATGATTTTTATCTTCCAGCCCATCAAGACATATTTAAAATCATGCTTTTGCTTTTTCAAAAAGATCAGCCAATAGATGAAGAGTTTATAAAAAAAGAGCTTATTAAGATCAAAAAGTTCGATGAGCAGGTTTTGCTTGAGATACTCTCGGCAAACCCGATCTCAAACACGAAAGCTTATGTCGATGAGATAAAAGACAAATCGCTTAAGCGTCATCTACTCGCGCTTACCACTGAGATAAAAAGAGTGACCGTTGAAGAGGATTTGCCATCCGCCGAAGTGATTGACATCGTTGAGAAAAAACTTTATGAAATCACTCAAGACAATCAAACCAGCGACTTTAAAGACGCTCACAAAATGACGTATGACACGATGGAATATATCAAAGAGATGAAATCGCGTGGCAACAGCGTGCTTGTTGGCGTTGACACGGGTTACGCGGAGCTTAACAAAATGACTACTGGTTTTGGCAAGGGCGATTTGATTATCATCGCCGCTCGTCCCGCCATGGGAAAAACTTCGTTTATTTTAAACACCGTAAACTCCATTATTTTACAAGGCAAAGGGGTGGCTTTTTTCTCGCTAGAGATGCCCGCTGAACAGTTGATGTTGCGTTTGCTCTCCATACAAACTTCCATTCCGCTTCAAAAGCTCCGCGTAGGCGATATGAACGACGACCAATGGGGTTCTTTAAACGGCGCGATTGATAGAATGAACAGCGTTAAATTGTTCGTGGACGACCAAGGGAGCATCAACATCAATCAACTCCGTTCCAAACTCAGAAAACTGAAAAATCAACATCCCGAAATAGAGATCGCCGTAATTGACTACCTTCAAATCATGCAAGGAGTCGGCAACCAAGATAGACACTTGCAAGTCTCTGAAATCTCTCGTGGGCTTAAGCTGTTGGCTCGTGAGCTTGAGATGCCCGTTGTGGCTCTTTCACAGTTAAATCGTGGACTAGAAGCTCGCGCGGATAAGCGTCCAATGTTAAGCGACATTCGCGAGTCTGGTTCGATTGAGCAAGACGCGGACATTATCTTGTTTGTGTATCGTGATGACATTTATCTTTACAAAGAAGAAAAAGAGGCTGAGAAAAAAGCCAAGGCCGAGGGCAAAGAGTACGTTTCCACGTATGTGGAAAAAGAGGAAGAGGACGCCGAGATTATAATAGGAAAACAAAGAAACGGGCCTACTGGTCACATCAAACTCGTTTTTCAAAAAAAGCTCACTCGTTTCGTCGACATGCCTTCGTATTCGCATGGAGTTGAAACAGTTTACGAAAACGTAGACACAAGGTCTGCAAACATTGACATAGGTGAGCCTAGCTTCTCAATGCCAACTCTTTAGATGTTAACGAAAGTCTCTTTATTTAGCTCTAAAAGAGATTTTCTTTTGGCGTCTTTCGCTATTTTATTCATAGCGACTTACTCGCTACTTATGGAGTTTAACAACTACAAGCGACTCACTCAATTCGATTCTTCTTTGGTCACTGCGACGCTGCAAAAACAGTACGAAAAAACAAAGCTTGCAAAGAGCGGCAAAATTAAAAAATATCAAGTTCTCAAACTAAAGAGCGATGATGATTTTGTGTTTTACACAACGAGCAAGAAGAGAGTTAACGCGCACGTAGGCCAAAAAATAGAGCTTGAAATATGGGCGGGCGACATAAGTTTTTATGAGTACATGACTGGTTTTTACGCTTTTAGCAAAGTTCTTCACCTCTCTTTGGACCTATCGGCAAAAAACAGCTTGAACGTTATGATAGCTCATGAACATCAAGACAAAAATAGTACAAGCGTCTACCAAGCGCTCTATACCGCCAAACCTTTGGAGCGCGATATCCAAAACAAGTTTTCTTCGCTAGGCGTGTCTCATCTTGTCGCCATCAGCGGTTTTCATTTGAGCGTGCTATCCGCGTTGTTATTTTTTTTACTAAAACATCCATATAAATTTTTACAAAATAGATATTTTCCATACAGAAGCCATAAAGTGGACTCTTTTATCATAATAGCCGTAATTTTGCTCTCTTATCTATTGTTTTTAGATTCGCCTCCGTCGCTTCTTCGCGCATTCGTTATGCTCGTAATCGGCTTCATTCTGTACGATAGAGGCATGGAACTCATTTCAACGCAGACGCTATTTTTGAGCGTTATTTTGCTATTGGCGCTTTTTCCGAGATTGCTTTTTAGCCTAGGGTTTTGGCTAAGCGTGGCTGGCGTGTTTTACATCTTTTTATTTTTACTTTACTACAAAGGTTTAAGCAAGGTCTGGCAATTCGTTTTAGTGCCGTTTTGGGTCTATGTTTTGATGATTCCGTACTCCATAATCATCTTTGGAAACTTTAGCGTTTATCATCCTCTTTCCATTGTTTGGACGTCTCTGTTTAGCGTTTTTTACCCACTGAGCATATTTCTGCATCTGATTGGTTTTGGAGATTCATTGGATGTTTTTTTAAAGTTATTGATAAATTTGGATACAAACGCGACTAAAATAGCGCTTGACGCGAAGTGGCTTGCATTTTACGTCATTCTCTCGCTATTGGCTGTTTGGAAGAAAATTTTTTTACTCTTCACTCTCTTGAACGCTCTCTCTATTTTTATATATGCCGTCTATCAAATAACATAATTTCAGGCCATAAATAAATATGATCCAAGAGACGTATATCCATAAAAACAAGAACATCACAATGGCGAAAGAACCATACATCGTCGTATATGATTTGTTCATAAACACGTAATATATAAAGGCGTTTTTGCTTACGCTAAATACGATTGAGATTATAAACGAGCTTATGGCCGAAGCTTTTGGATTTATTTTCGCGTTTGCGCCGATTTGAAAAATCAAGAAAAATAGAGCCCAAATAATGACATAAGGAACGAGAGGGAGAATGTTTAAACCAGAAGTTAAGGTGTTTGAAGCCATAAGAGTGGCGATGTAGCCAGTAATGTAAAAAGAGACGCCCAGGGCGAGCGGCGTTAAAGTGAGCATGGTCCAGTACGTCGTAACGCTATCCCAAAGACCTCTAGCCTCTGCATGAAATATTTTGTTGGCGATGTACTCGAAGTTTTTAAAAAATAGAAGAGAAGCCACTAAAATCATAGCCAAACCAATAACTCCCATCTTTGCGGAGTTCTTTAAAAAAACATCAATGTGTCCCATAAGGGCTTCAGAGTTTACAGGCATGAGGTTTGAAAATATGAAAGTTTTTATGGTTTCGTAATGCTCCTCAAAACTAGGAAGAGAGGTTAAAAGAGTCAGCATGATGAGAAGAAGAGGTATGATCGTAAAGATGGTGTAAAAGCTAAGACTAGCCGCAAAAAGCGTCAAGTCTTTGTCTATGAAAGACGTGATAAAAGGCTTGATTTTTTTGTAAATTTGCGCGGCTTTTAGTTTCATTTTTCTTTAGTTGAGTCCCATCTTAGCGGGATTTAAGATGTTATTGGGGTCAAACGCTTTTTTGATGGATTTGAAAAGGTTCATCTCTTCGTCCGTAAACGCCATGTGCATATAAGGCGCTTTGGCAAGGCCTATGCCATGTTCGCCCGAGAGCGTTCCACCCAAATCTATAGTTGCTTGAAAAACTTCTTCTATCGCCAAATAAGCTATTTTTACCTGCTCGGGGTCTTTTGCGTCCACCATTACGTTGGTATGTACGTTTCCATCGCCAGTGTGCCCAAAACATGGGATTTTAACATTGTATTTGTCAGCAATGGCGTAAAATTTTTCCAAAAGTTCTGGAAGAGCCGAACGCGGCACCGTTACGTCCTCGTTGAGTTTTTTGCTTCCATAAACGCTCAAAGACGGACTGGCGTTTCTTCTTGCGAACCATAGATCTTTCGCCTCTGCGTCGTCTTTGGCGATTCTAAACTCTTTACAACCGTTTTCATTAAAAACTCTTTTTATGGTGTCGAGTTGAAAGTTCAAATCGTCTTCAAGATTTCCATCTACGTCAGTGACTAACAAAGCTCCGGCGTCAATAGGCAAGCCCTTGTGAAAAGTTTGCTCAACCGCGCGGATTGTCAAGTTGTCCAAAAACTCCATGGCGACGGGAGTGATTCCGCTCGCCATTGTTTTGTAGACCGCTTCCATCGCTTGATGAACGCTGTCAAAAATCCCCATGGCCGTTTTGGTCAGTTTTGGCTTGGGTATCAGTTTTAAAGTTATTTCAGTCAGTACGGCGAGAGTTCCCTCGCTGGCTATCAAGATGCCGCTAATGTTGTAACCCGCCACGTCTTTTATGGTTCGTTTTCCAGCTTTAATGACGTCGCCGTTTGGTAAAACCGCGCGAGTCGCCATGACGTAATCCTTGGTTATGCCATACTTGGCCGCGCGCATTCCACCCGCGTTTTCACTGACGTTTCCGCCTATGGTCGAGTACTCTTGACTCGCTGGATCTGGCGGGTAAAAAAGTCCTACGGCTTCCACGGCTCTTTGCAAATCCATGTTTATCAGACCTGGTTGCACGATGGCTACCATGTTTTTCATGTCAATTTCAAGGATTTTGTTCATGTGTTTTTCAAAAGCCAAAACGATTCCTCCGCTACTTGGCAACGCGCCACCCGTAAAACCGCTTCCGGCTCCACGAGGAACGATGACGATTAAGTGCTCGTTGCAGTATTTTAAAATGGCGCTGATGTCTTCTTCATGGCGAGGAAAAACAACCGCGTCGGGCTCAAAATGTTCACGCGTGGCGTCGTAAGAGTAAGCGATAAGGTGAGCTTTGTCGCTGTAAATGTTATCCGCGCCCACTATGGATGCGAAGTAGTGCAAATGCTTCATGTCAATCATGTTATTTTCCTATTTCAAATTTTGTTAGTAGATGGCGTAGTTTTACGTCGCCATTTTTTATTGTCTCGTAAAGAGTCTCGTTTTTTTTGTTAAAAGTTGCCAAAAGTTCATAATAATGAGGCTCGTACTCTTTCAATTTATCGCTGCCTTCTCCAAACCAGTTGGCTTCTATCTCATCAACTCTTGAGTAAAAAGGGAGTTTTACGCTGTCTTGAGTCAATGGAGCGTCGCTTATGCTTAAGATATGAAAACTTTTCACGTCGAGCATATACACTTTTTTATCTAAATATATAAACAATAATCCCACGCTAGTCGCCACGCTCATGTCTTCAAAATCACTTTTTAGAGGCGTTGGATGGCCGTTGAACGAGAGAATGGTTGCAAATAAGTCCGGGTGAATCCATTGGATTTTCACGCTTTTACTTATCTGGTGATATATCTCCTCGCTTGGCGCGATAAGAAGCGAACGGTTATATCCAAAAGCGAATACGGCATGGTCTCCAACTTCAACGGACCACTTTCCAGTCGGCAGAGAATTGTTTCTCAGTCCAGTGTAATCGCTTAGTTTTAGCGTAGCGGTTTGAGTCTCTTGGTCATACTGAGTCACGACCGCGTTTTTTAGGATGCTGCTGTGATTTGAACTAACGTCATGAAAGACGAAACCGCTCATTCCAACGTCTAATTTATCGCCTTGCAACGTAGCGATTGACTTGTCTGCGTTTAAGCTAATTATAGGTGATTTTACAATGCTCGCATTGACTCCAAAAACAATTGTGATTAGTAAAAACAGATATTTCATGTGTACTCTTTATGGTATTAATATGTGCGATTATATCAAACAAACCTCATACTAAGCCAAGTTTTGTTAAGATTTTACCTATTTTTATTTTAGGTTTATATTTTGATACGATTTTTCTTATTTTTATTACTCACAACGTCTATTTTCGCCTCTTTAGTTCAAAGAGATAGGTTGGAAAAGGGAACGACGTACATCACTTTTTTGGAAAAAAACAAGCTCCCGTCCAAAACGCTTTATTACAATTTAGACAAAGACGATCAGGTGCTAACCGAAGAGATAAAAGCTGGCGTGCATTATCAAATTTCGAAAGACTCCAATGGCTCTATAGAACAGATTTTACTGCCACTAAACGATGAATTGCAAATTCACATATACAAGAGCAAGGATTCCTACGCGTTTGAAGCGATACCAATCATTAGCGATACAAAAATTGAAATATTCTCCACGACGATAACGCTCTCGCCAAATTACAACATCTTAAAAGACACAGGCTCTAAAAAGTTGGCTCAAATCTTTGTGGAAGGTTTTAAACACTCCTTAAACTTTAAAAATGGCATACAAAAAGGGGACAGGCTCGTTATGATTTATGAACAAAAGTATCGTCTTAATCAGCCTTTTTCCATGCCAAATCTTAAGTCCGCCATGATTGAGATGAACGGTAAACGCCACTTTATTTATTTGAACAAAGATGAAAGATACTATGATGAAAACGCTCACGAAGTAGAAGGATTTTTACTTGCTAGTCCCGTTTTGGGAGCTAGATTGTCATCTCGTTTTTCAAAACGAAGATGGCATCCAGTTTTGCACAAGTGGAAAGCGCACTTGGGGATTGACTACGCCGCGAGAAGCGGCACGCCCGTGAGAGCGGCGGGAAGCGGTCGCGTCCGATATTCGGCGAGAATGGGTAGTTATGGAAACCTTATAAAACTCTCTCATGCTGATGGGTATGAAACAAGATACGCCCACTTGAAATCGTTTAAAAGAGGAATTCGCCAAGGTCAAAAGGTAAAAAAAGGTCAAGTGATAGGTTACGTGGGAACGACGGGCCGATCGACCGGTCCACATTTGCACTTCGAGTTGCGAAAAAACGGCCGCGCCATCAATCCTCTAAGCGTTGTCCAAATTACGACTAAAAAACTAGCTGGCAAGAGTAAAACGGAATTTTTAAAACTCAAAGAAGAGTATGACAAGCAGATAGATTTGCAGCTTAAAAGCAATACGACATTTGTAAGACCGGCAGAATTTCAAACCGTGTCTTATTTTGACAAAAGGAGTTGACGCATGGCGACCATAGATTCAATAAGCCAACTGAAGTCACCAAATTTTATAAAACCGGTGCTACTTAACTACACTTTGAAAGGGAAAAAAAGATTATGGGAAGCGGTGATAACCCACAGTAGCGTTTCCATACTTTTGTACCATAAAGAAAAAGACGCTTTTGTTCTCGTCAAACAGTTGCGTCCCGCCGTTTTAAACGCAAATAAAATAGATGGCTACATGTATGAAATGTGCGCCGGCATCAT
>ERZ890953.1169-NODE-1169-length-13594-cov-5.122461_pt1 | contig 13594 bp, 15 predicted proteins | sample MGYA00521264_ERZ890953 | MGnify/ENA primary metagenome ERZ890953 (study PRJEB32303, sample SAMEA104408629) | aquatic metagenome | biome: Brackish water; feature: Chemocline; material: water | place: Baltic Sea | collected 2014-10-26T21:54:00 | depth 200 m ... | reverse complement strand
ATTGGTGAAGAGTGTGTTTTATATTTTATCAGGTGCATCAAGATCTTGCGTAGCCTTTCGTGATTCAAGTAATTTTTCCAGGTTCAAATACAGGAACTCGCTGAATAGTTACGTTCATGATTAATTAGCCACTTTTTTCGATCCAGCCGGTGACCTTCTGTTGCCCCTTCATATCCACCCAGGGAATGTTTGGCGACAATTCGATGACAGGGAATAAATATGGGGATGTTATTGCGTTTACATGCCTGGCCAACGGCTCTTGGCGCTGAACCTAGCATCGTGCTGACTTCTCCATAACTGAGAGTTTTTCCGAACGGAACTGCCAGCATCACACGCCAGACTTTTTGCTGAAAGTCGGTACCCTTAATTTGCAGATCAGGAAACTGTTTTAATGGCTGACCGCAAAAGTATGCATCTAACCAGGTTTTTATATCACCCGATTGTAACTGGCTTTTAAAAACATTTAGGTTGTCAGGCTCATATTCAAGTTTTACAATTTGTGAATCACAAATCGTCAGGTACAACGCTGACAACTGAGAATGATAAAAATAATATCGTATTTCATTCAACACTTTGTGTAAGCCATAACTGTTGAATATTATGCCTTAACACTGAGCGTCGAGCGGGCTCTTTAGTGATATCTAACAGCGATTGATATACTCTTCTTGCATCATCGACCAGCCCTGCCTTTTGCAGACTTTCAGCCGCACTAAAGCGGGCAGTCTGTGCCCAGGGATCCATCGATTCGGCTCCACTAAACATGGCTGACTGTAAGTATAATAGTGCTGCCCGTTCATATTGTTTTAAAGCTTTAAATGAATCTGCCATCCAGAACAGGATTTCCCGACGTTGAATTGGCTCAATTGCCAGATTCATTAATTGTCGAAAATGTCTAATCGCCAGTTCATCAGCTTTCAAAGTTTGCAAATCAAATAATATCTGTAAAACATGATCAGTATCCTGCTTGTTCGGCTCAGCATAACGGGTTATTAACTCATCCAGCTTTTGGTCACCCTGTTTTAGCTTACCACCCAGTAATAACACTCTGGCCTGTCGCAAAATCCAGTCAAATTCACGGGCATCCTGGGGAATCGAGTCCAGACCGGACATTAAACGGGTAGCTTCGATAATGTTGGCCTGCTTCAACGCAAGGTCGACTAATTGAAAACGGATTTCAACCGGAATACTTTGCGCATCGGCAAACTGTTTACTCTGATTAAATAATTGATCAAAAAGTATTTTTTTTGATTCCTGTTGCAAGTCTAGAGTTTTTAGAAAGAGCACTGCTGCCTGTTGTCGAATTTCCACCTGCTTACTTTCTATCATCAGATATGCCAGTAAGCTGCGAGCTTTTACCGGCGAGTTTTTTAGTGCATTTCTGGCCAGGTCTAACCAGCTTTGATCATCCCCCACCAGTAACTCGCTACGATTTCCGACCAGTTCAGCATAACTGAAATACGCCTGCCATAACTGATCAGCATCTATTTTGTAGAGATTTATTTTATCGGTAGCATCCAGTCCAAGTCTGGCTTCAAGCGCAATAACTTCTTTTTCAGGACTGATAGATTGCGCTGCAATAGCCGCTATCGACCAGTAACTGGCAAGCTGCTCGGGATCATCTTTGATTGAATCAATTCTCTTTTTAGCCAGATCCCATAAGGTCTGGGCATCATGCTGATGGTTTCTAAATTCAGCCAGCAACTTCATGAATAAAGATTGCCAGTCTAGCCGCGAAGATAACAGAGCGATGGTTTCTTCATAACGCTCAGTCTGCATCAATACTCTTGCACGTAATAAAATCCAGTCAGTATCCTGTGCCTCGAAATCCTGCTGAAAACGCAACATAGATACACGTGCATCATCAATTAGACGTTCATTTAAATAAGTTTCAATAACCAGTTGGCGCCAGCTTTTATATTCACTGGAACTGGCCGCATCAACACTCCATAACTGCTTTCGCAATAATTTCCTGGCTGTACGGTTTTGACCCAACGCAATATAAGCTCGTATTTGGTAAGTCGCTGCCTGTTGCAGAAATTGTTGAGGTAAATCTTTTGGCAACCCTTCAATACGTACCAGTAATACATTCCACTGCTTCCATTCGTTTAGAATTTGATAACGCTCCTGTTCCCATAATATCCATTCGTATAAATCTTCATCTATGCCTGGTTGGGCCTGGTCAAGCATTTTAAGAGTAAGAAAAGGGGCGCCAGCCGAGGAAATTACTTTCAACGAATCAAGTTGTTGATTAGCATTGATCTGAATTGAAAAAGAGGCGCAAATTAAGGCCAGCAATATGGCAAAAAATTTGGGGTCATTCATATAACAAAGGCAAAAAAAAGGTGTGTTGCCGAAGCATACACACCTTTCAATTAAATCTAAACCTGAAACAGCAGCTTCAGGATAAATTAGATTTGGCTTATAACTTTTCTTTAATTCGAGCCGCCTTACCAGTCAGGCCGCGCAGGTAATATAATTTTGAGCGACGAACTTTACCACGACGTTTAACGTTAATTTCAGCAACCAATGGGCTATGTGTCTGAAACACACGCTCCACACCTTCTCCGTTGGAGATTTTACGAACTGTAAAAGCAGAATTAATTCCACGGTTTCGTTTAGCAATTACAACACCTTCAAATGCCTGTAAACGCTCACGGTCACCTTCTTTTACTCTAACCTGAACAACAATGGTGTCACCAGGGCTGAATGCTGGAATGTCTGATTTTAATTGCTCAGCGTCCAGTTCTGCGATAATTTTACTCATGATATTTCCTCATACTCTTAATTCAATTCGCCACATCACTGCGACTACTCGCTCCATTACCTAAGCCTTCTCAGACTCAGCAATAAATTCTTTAAGCAAACCCTTTTGCCTGTCGTCCAGCTCCATCTGCTGTAGTAAATCCGGTCGTTGTTTCCAGGTTTTTCCCAAAGCCTGTTTATCACGCCAGTTTTGTATCAATTTATGGTTACCATTCAGTAATACTTCAGGTACCTTTAGACCATTGATGGTCTCTGGCCGCGTATAATGCGGGCAATCCAGTAACCCGGCACTAAAAGAATCCAGTTCGGCTGAATCTTCGTGTCCTAACGCCCCCGGAATTTGGCGGGTGATCGCATCAACACAAACCATTGCTGCCAGCTCTCCACCACTGATGACATAGTCTCCGATGGACCATTCTTCATCCACTTCCTGCTGGATAATTCGTTCATCGATACCTTCATACCGACCACATAATAAAATTAAATTCTGACTCAGCACAGCCTGATTAATCAGATTCTGCTTGAGCAATTTTCCCTGCGGGCTCAAATAAACCAGTAGCGCATCCGGGTTTTGCAACCTGACGTCAGCAATACAGGCCAGTAATGGCTCCACCTTCATTAACATGCCGGGACCACCACCATAAGGGCGGTCATCGACAGTTCTATGTTTATCTTTTGTGTAATCCCGTGGGTTCCACAAGTTTAATTGCATCAGGCCTTTTTCAGCTGCTCGACTGACCACACCATATTCAATCACAGCCCGAACTAATTCAGGAAACAGAGTGATGACATCAATGCGCATAATTAACCTGAATGTCGGGGTTAAAAATCAGCATCCCAGTCAACAATCATCTGCCTGTTTTGCAAATCGATGCTTTTGACCACTTCATCCATGACAAAAGGAATCAATCTTTCCCTGTCACCTTTAACAACCATCACGTCATTCGCACCAGTTTCAAGCATGTGGTCGATAATCCCCAGATTAATACCCGAAGTGCTAATCACCTGCAAACCGGTTAACTGGCTCCAGTAATAATCACCTTCGGACAATTTCGGAAGTTGACTATTTTTGATAAGAATTTTAGCGCCTGACAGTGCTTCCGCCTGGTCCCTATCACTTATACCCTGTATTGTGGCAACCACGTTCTTGCCCTGGCATTTACCAGAAACTTCAACCGTTTTAGTCACCCCATGCTGCTCAATAACCCATGGGCTATATGTCACAATATTTTTTCTGGGGCTGGTATTAGAAAATACTTTTACCTGCCCCTTTACACCATGTGCAGCCAGAACATGACCGATTTCTATCAGGTCAACTTCATTTTGCGCCATGTTTTAAACAGAAAATGTAACGGCTTTTATTAAGCCGCTGCTTTTGCTGCTGTTTTAATCAGGCTCGCTACGCGATCTGAAGTTTGTGCACCTTTTGAAACCCAGTATTCAACACGATCAGTATCCATACGAAAACCTTCAGCATCATCTGTCGCAGCAGGATTAAAAAAACCAACACGCTCAATGTAACGACCATCGCGCGCACGACGACTATCACTCACAACGATGTGATAAAACGGACGTCTTTTAGAGCCACCACGGGCCAAACGAATAGAAACCATAACTATAAAACCTCAAAGCTGTCATCAGACAATAGCAAACCGCCTAACCAGCGGGTCAGGAAACCGAGTATTGTACCCATAAAGATTAATTTGTGAAGAGTTAAAACGACTATTTCAAAAGAATCTGCAAATATCAGGATCCAGGGGTCTGTCGGACTTTGGATTAATCTACTGCGGAAAAGGCATTTTGGCCAGATTTTCCGATCATTTTCGTTAAATAGGCTCACTATTCGCCTCAAATGATTGAAAAATCTGACTTAGCATGCCCTTTGGGTACAAAATGCCTTCCCCTCGCTACGATCACCTAAGTCTGACAAACCCCTGGTATCATTTAAAAGGCATTCCTGGCGGCATTTTTCCTTTCATTGCCGACATCATTCCACGCATAGCGCCTTTATTACCCATTTTTTTCATCATTTTTTGCATTTGCTTATGTTGTTTAAGCAACCGGTTAACATCCTGTATCTGTGTACCCGAACCTGTAGCTACCCTGCGTTTACGAGAACCATTAATAATCTCAGGTTTACGGCGTTCCAGCGGAGTCATTGAGTCGATAATCGCTACCATGCGCTTCATCTGTTTGGTATGTTCCGGATTCTGTAACTGCTGACTGACATTTCCACCAACACCGGGTAATTTATCGATCAGACTGGATAGCCCACCCATATTTTCCATCTGAGTAAACTGATCTCTCAAATCTTCAAGATCAAAACCTTTCCCCTTGCGAACTTTCTGAACCAGCTTTTTCGCTTTTTCCTGATCAACCTTCTGATGAGCCTCTTCAACCAGTGAAAGGATATCGCCCATACCAAGTATGCGCGAAGCTATTCGATCGGGGTGAAAGATTTCCAGAGCATCTGTTTTTTCTCCAGAACCGATAAATTTAATCGGTTTTCCGGTAATCTGGCGTACCGATAAAGCGGCACCACCTCGTGCATCACCATCCGTTTTGGTTAATACCACACCCGTCAATGGTAACGCATCGCCAAATGCTTTGGCAGTATTGGCAGCATCCTGGCCGGTCATACTATCTACCACGAACAGGGTTTCCGCAGGATTGGCAACTTGATGAATGGCTTTAATTTCATCCATCATTACATCATCTATATGCAGACGACCTGCAGTATCAATAATCAGTACATCTGCATTCTGCTTGCGTGCTGCCTCTATAGCAGCTGCGGTAATTTTTACCGGCTTCTGTTTAATATCACTGGGAAAGAAAACGGCATTAACTTCAGCGGCCAGGGTTTTTAACTGCTCAATAGCGGCGGGACGATAGACGTCAGCACTCACTACCATGACATGTTTTTTATCCTGTTCTATCAGCCTTCTGGCAAGCTTCGCCACCGTGGTTGTTTTACCTGCGCCCTGCAAACCAGCCATAAGGATTACGACCGGTGGTTTAGTGTCAAGATTTAGGGCATCAAATTCCGCACCCATCACCGCCACTAACTCATCATTAACCACCTTAACAAGAGCCTGACCGGGTGACAGGCTATTGAGCACATCCTGCCCCAACGCTTTTAGCTGTACCTGATCAATAAAACTCCGTACAACCGGCAAAGCCACGTCAGCTTCCAGTAAGGCCATGCGAATTTCACGCAAGGTATCTTTAATATTGTCTTCGGTCAGACGCCCCTGCCCGCGTAAATTTTTTACGGTACGACCCAGGCGTTCAGATAAATTTTCAAACATAGGATTTTCTATCCAGTTAGAACAAAACGGGGATTATACCTGATTCGGATTAAAATTCGCGAGGCACAAAAAATGCAGCGATAAAATTTCTTAAATTATCACTAGTTTACAGGCATTTTATAATTTAAATACTTCTCCGCCGGACAACCGGTGAACCGAAAGTCCATCAATCGAGTCCATGCATTCCTGATATATAATATCTTCGTCGCCCGGTTTAAAATGTGTTAACCAGATTTCAGGTTGATGATTCAGTTTTTTCAGATCTTTGGCGAGTAATTGCGGGCAGTAATGCTTGGATATCCTGCTAATTTCCAGATCCAGGTTTGCAAAAGCTGCCTCAATAAATAACAAATCAACTTTTTCATGTTTATTCAGGGCTGACCACAAAGTATCATTTGTGGTGGTATCCCCACTAAAAGCAGCGGTTCCATTTCGTCCGGTAACACAATAAGCCACGCTGGGCACAGTGTGATTCACCGGAATCATTTCTATTTCACGCTGGCGAATCATTATTTTCTCACCCGGTTGCATCTCTTCAAAACGAATACAGGGGTGTTCCTTATTGGGTAATTCGGAGAAATCAGGCCAGATTATCCAGTTAAAGATATGCACCTTTAGAGCTTTGATAGTCTTTTCCTGCGCATGAACAACAATTGGTTCTTCATGTACACCAAACATACTATCTGCCAACAATGGTAATCCGGCAATATGATCCATATGTGAGTGACTCAGAAAAATATGACGAATTCCCGTCATCTGATTCAAAGGTAAGTCACCCAGGCCCGTTCCAGCATCTATTAATATGTCATCATCGAGCATAAATGAAGTAGTGCGCAGACCGGCACCTATTCCACCTGACCAACCTAATATTTTGATTTGCATAATATTTTATAATTTAGCCTGTAAAGCATCCGAAACCTTCAGCTACCCGGTATTCCTATAACAGTTTATACGTAAAAAAAATAACAGCTGTTCGTATTGATTTAAGCAGGTAATATAAAAATTGCAGTACTTTTTAATTGCAAAATTTTTCTATCATCTCATTGCACAAAACCATCAGAAAACACGAAAACTGTAAACTGGTATCGACTTTATCATGTTTGGCCACTGATCAATTGGTTGTTATTAAAATTGTGACCTAGTTCAAGAAATCATAATTTCTCAAGCAATTAAAATATATAAATACTTAAAGTTGCATTTATCTTTAACAAGCTTCAACTTATTAACTATTTGAGCTAGAATGATTATTCTACAGTTTATTTTAACTTCCCTGAATAGTGTTCCTTACCAGTTTCCTTATTTTTATATTTTACAGCCTTTCAGCGGTTCTGATTTACAGAAACCCGGGGAATACCAAAACTTCCCTGCGCCTGCTTCAGCTTTCTCCGGCATTGATCGGCTCTGTTCTACAGGTTATTTTTTTAAAGCAACTCATCTATCCGCATCCAGGCATTCTTAATCTCGGATTCTTTAGTGCTTTCTGCCTGATCAGCTGGCTGGTTAGCATCCAGATACTCATCAGCAGCCTGTATAGACCACTACAAAGCCTGGGCATTATCATGTTTCCTCTCAGCGGCATAACACCATATCTTACCCTGATTACTCCTGCACCACAGCCTATCGTTGGCGCCAGTAGTCAATTTATTCACGGGCATATCATGATATCTGTGATTGCCTACAGCCTGATCATGTTAAGTGCTTTACAGGCCATTGCACTGGCTTATCAGGACCACTCTATTCGTTCTCACCATCCAGGAGGTTTCATCAGATTCCTGCCGCCATTACACGATATGGAGACTCTATTATTTCAGATGCTCGGTTTTGGATTTATTTTTCTAAGCACCTCACTTATCAGTGGTTTTTTCTTTATGCAGGACCTGTTTGCTCAACACCTGGTACATAAAACGGTGTTCTCTATAATTGGCTGGACTATCCTTGCAATCCTGCTATTTGGAAGATTTAAATTCGGCTGGCGTGGAAAAATTGCTATTCGCTGGACCTTAACCGCTTTCGTATTCATCATGCTGGCATATTTTGGTAGCAAACTGGTTATTGAGTTCATTCTAACTACTAACAGTTAATCTTCCACCCAACTTTATCACCTGTATCCTGTGAACGAAATCCCTGTCAGCCTGCTGTTTATCGCATTAGCGTTTCTGGTCATATTGTCAGCCTTTTTCTCTGGTTCAGAAACAGGGTTGATGAGCCTGAACCGATACAAGCTCAAACACCAGGCTGATAAAAATAATGGTGGAGCCCGCAGAGCTTTTGAACTGCTACAAAAGCCAGATCAATTAATCAGTATGATCCTGCTGGGCAATAACTTCATTAATATACTCATTACCCAGCTTGCCACTTATCTCGGCTTCCGCCTGTACGGTGATACCGGGATAGCGATAGCCACTGGCGTATTGACCGTCGTTTTACTGTTATTCGCAGAAGTCACACCAAAAACTCTAGCCGCTAACAATCCCGAAAAAATTGCTTTCATTGCTTCCTATATTTACCAGCCATTACTTAAGGTATTATTTCCGCTCATAATCTTGATAAACTGGCTGGTAAAACAGGTTTTAAAACTTTTTAAATACAAAACCAGAAAGACTTCCACAAGTAACGCCCTGAATTCAGCTGAACTACGCATCGCAGTATCCGAAACAGCAGGCTTGATACCCGATACACATAGAGACATGTTAATCAGTATCCTGGACCTTGAAAAAGTCAAAGTCGATGACATTATGATCCCAAGACATGAAATTACCGGCATAGATCTGGCGGACGACTGGGATGACACTCTGGATCAAATAATTCGATTGCCTTACAGTCGAATTCCTGTTTATTCAGAAAGTATTGACAATGTTATCGGCATAGCCTTGATGCGTAAAATCATGCCCCTGATAATGTCCAATGACTTAAACCGAAAAACACTGCAGAAAATCACCCGTAAGCCTTACTTTATTCCTGAAGGCACCACGCTCACCACTCAGCTGATTAATTTCCAGCAAAATAAACGTCGAGTGGGTTTTGTAATAGATGAATATGGTGACATACAGGGTCTGGTGGCGCTGGAAGATATACTTGAAGAAATAGTAGGAGAATTTACAACTGACCCTAAAACGATACACAGTCCTTTATATAAGGATGCGGATGGCAGTTACCTGGTAAAAGGTAGTACCCATGTTCGTGACATAAATCACCGCTTCAAAATTCATCTGCCCTCCAATGGACCACGAACCATCAATGGTTTAATTTTAGAACACCTCGAAATGATACCTGAGGCAGGAACCAGTCTTAAAATTGGTGGTTACCCTCTGGAGATCATGCATATAAAAAATAACATGGTAAAAACTGTGCGCATAAAATTGAAAAAAGATAGCACCAACAAGTCAATCGTCGATGGCTAAAATTTCAACTCAATTTCAGTGCCAGCAATGCGCCACCATTTTGACAAAGTGGGCAGGACAATGCCCGGACTGCAAGGGCTGGAACTGCATAGAACAAATTCAGGCAGCGCCCTCCACAAATCGTAACAGGGGCAACTGGACCGAACACAAAACAACTACAGAAATAGTCACCCTTAGCGATGTACCGGAGAATGCGACTGCTCGCTTCAGCAGCCAGATTGACGAACTGGATAGAGTTTTAGGTGGCGGTATGGTACACGGTTCTGTTGTGTTGCTCGGCGGCGATCCCGGTATTGGCAAATCTACTATTTTATTACAGTGCCTGACACTGATCAGCCAGCAGCTCAATACGTTATATGTGACTGGTGAAGAATCTTTACAACAGGTAAATTTGCGGGCGATTCGACTGGAATTACCCAGAGATAAATTAAAACTACTGAGTTCCACCTGTGTTGAAGAAATCATTTCCCACGCTGTTAATTTAAAACCTACTGTCATGGTAATTGACTCCATACAGACTATTTACACCGATAGCCTGCAATCTGCTCCGGGCTCAGTCAGCCAGGTTCGCGAAAGCACTGCGGTACTGGTTCGTCTGGCCAAACAGCATAATATCGCTATTTTTCTGGTTGGCCATGTCACCAAAGAAGGACAACTTGCGGGCCCGCGCGTTCTCGAACACATGGTCGATACTGTGCTGTATTTTGAAGGTGACAGCTCCACTCGATACCGCATTATTCGAGCTGTTAAAAATCGATTTGGGGCAGTCAACGAGATCGGCATTTTTGCAATGACCGACACCGGGCTAAAAACCGTCTCCAACCCTTCTGCGATTTTTCTATCGAGCCATGACAAGCCGGTGGCCGGAAGTGTTATCATGGTTTCACGCGAAGGAACCCGCCCCATTCTGGTTGAAATACAGTCACTGGTCACCGCAAGCAATCTTGGCAATCCACGTCGCATCAGTGTCGGTCTGGAAGCTAATCGCCTGGCTATGTTACTGGCCGTATTGCAACGTCACGGCGGAATACCACTGTATGACCAGGATGTCTTTATCAATGCGGTAGGCGGTGTCCGAATTAGTGAAACCGGAGCAGATTTAGCGGTCATTCTGGCAATGTTGTCAAGTTACCGTGACAAACCCGTCAGCAACCGCTTACTGGTTTTTGGCGAAGTGGGTTTATCCGGCGAAATCAGACCGGTACCCAATGGAGAAGAACGCCTGAAAGAAGCTAGCAAACATGGATTTGAAACCGCCATTATCCCTGCAGCCAACAAACCTCGTAAAGATATCTTTAAAAACATGAAATTGATCCCGGTTAGCCATCTTTCCGATACACTGGACGTGTTTTAACATTCTTCTGAACTCCCCCGTCAGTCTATAAAAAATAGCCGTAACTTATCTGCCCCTCGCTATCCGCATAAAGGTCTCTTATAATGCCGGATTTCCTTAGTCCGGATTAACCTTATGCCTTCATCTGATAAAAGCATTAAAGATTTTGAAAAGTCATTACAAAGCCTGGAATTGATTGTACAAAAGATGGAAAACGGTGAACTCGGACTGGAAGACTCACTTAAGCAGTTTGAACAAGGTATTCAATTAGCTAAAAGCTGTCAAAACGCTTTAAGCTCGGCAGAACTAAAAGTTAATCAATTAATTGAGCAAAACGGTTTACAGCAAACTTTGCCTTTTGAAGAACAAAATGGTTGATCAACAAATATTTAACAAGTTGTTACAGGACTACAAACAACGCGTTGATCTGGCACTGGAAAACTGGTTACCCCTCGAAACATTGAACCCGGTCAAACTGCACCAGGCGATGCGTTATTCCGTATTAGGAAGTGGCAAGCGAGTTCGACCGGTACTGGTATATGCAACCGCATCAACACTCGGCATACCACTTAACCAGGTAGACGGCATTGCTGCCGCAATCGAAATCATACATGCCTACTCGCTGATTCATGACGACCTGCCAGCCATGGATGACGATGATCTGCGTCGGGGCAGACCGACCTGTCACAAACAGTTTGACGAAGCGACAGCCATTCTTGCAGGAGATGCATTACAGGCTCTCGCGTTTTACATACTAACCCATGATTCCGAGATGACCCCTGACGCCTCCCGTCGTTTAGCCATGATTGAAAAACTGGCGCTGTTTTCCGGCTCCCGTGGCATGGCAGGCGGCCAGGCAATCGACCTGGCTTCTGTCGGCAAAGATATTAATATTGCAGAGCTTGAAACAATGCATATCCATAAAACGGGAGCATTAATTCGAACCTGTATTCAAATGGCCGCCCTCACTTCAAATACTGTCTCCGACGCACAGTTTGAAGCATTAGATTGTTACGCTAAAAAAATAGGCCTGTCTTTTCAGGTACAGGACGATATTCTGGATGTTATCAGTGATACCCATACACTGGGCAAACCCCAGGGATCAGATGCCGGTCTTGATAAACCCACTTTTCCGGCCATTATCGGGCTTCAGGCCGCCCGGGAAAAGGCCCTCGAACTGCATCAGCAGGCACTGGATGCCATTCAATGTTTTGGCGCTGAAGCAGATATTTTGCGTTTAATTTCGCACTGGTTTGTGCAACGTAGCCATTAGTAAACCAACTACAAAGTATGCCTACTTCAAAATACACATTACTGAATAATATTAATGACCCGAGTGATTTACGCTTACTGGAACCACAACAGTTAACCCAGTTAGCCAGTGAACTCAGGCAGTATGTTATTGAATCAGTTGCACAGACAGGTGGTCACCTGGCTTCAGGCCTGGGCTCCATAGAGCTTACAATCGCTCTACATTATTTATACAACACTCCGGATGACCGACTGGTATGGGACGTGGGCCATCAATGCTACCCGCATAAAATTTTAACCGGCAGAAAACATAAAATGGATAGTTTACGTCAGCAGGGCGGGTTATCCGGGTTTCCTAAAATATCTGAATCTGACTATGACCATTTTGGAGTTGGTCACTCCAGCACTTCCATCGGTGCCGCACTGGGTATGGCCATAGCCGCAAAAGCAAAGGGTATTCAACGCCAGATTGTAGCCATTATTGGCGATGGCGGGATGTCTGCCGGCATGGCTTTTGAAGCGTTAAACCATGCTGGAAGTCTGGATACTAACTTATTAGTGATTTTAAATGATAATAAAATGTCCATTTCTCCCAACGTGGGGGCCATGTCCAAATATCTGTCACGTATATTATCAGGTAGCTTCTATTCTCATATGCGAGCAGGCAGCAAAAAAGTATTATCGCAAATACCCAGCGCCTGGGAGCTGGCCAAACGCGCTGAAGAGCACATTAAAGGCATGGTAGTACCGGGCACTTTATTCGAGGAAATGGGCTTTTCCTATTTTGGTCCAATCGATGGCCATGACCTGCCCAACCTGATGCAACTATTGTCCAATTTACAGAAAATAGAAGGGCCTCGCCTACTACATATTGTGACCAGAAAAGGCAAAGGTTATGAACCCGCAGAGCAGGACTCCTGCCGGTTTCATGGTACAGGACCTTTTGACATCGACACCGGTAAATCATCAGCAAATTCCCCGCTCAATAAGTCGCAATCGTATACCCAGGCTTTTTCATCGTGGGTTGTACAAAAAGCAGACCAGGACATTGATCTGCACGTCATTACACCTGCCATGCGAGAAGGCTCGGGTCTGGTTGAATTTTCCCGTAAATATGCTCAACGCTTTCACGATGTTGCGATCGCCGAACAGCACGCCGTAACACTCGCTGCGGGCATGGCCGTTGATGGGCTGAAACCCATAGTCGCCATTTATTCGACTTTTTTACAGCGCGCCTATGATCAGTTAATTCACGATGTAGCCATTCAGCATTTAAATGTACTGTTCGCAGTAGACAGAGCCGGCATAGTCGGAGCCGATGGCGCCACCCATACCGGTAACTTCGACATTAGTTTTTGTCGATGCATTCCTGGTATGTTAATAATGACACCTGCCAATACAGAAGACCTGTTTGCCCTGCTCAACACCGGTTATGAATATGATGGACCGGCTCTGGTTCGCTATCCGAGGGATAATTGCGATAAAACAGAGATCATTAATACTCAGAAAAGTATACCTATAGCCCAGTCAGAACAGCT
>ERZ890953.1168-NODE-1168-length-13613-cov-5.251143_pt1 | contig 13613 bp, 14 predicted proteins | sample MGYA00521264_ERZ890953 | MGnify/ENA primary metagenome ERZ890953 (study PRJEB32303, sample SAMEA104408629) | aquatic metagenome | biome: Brackish water; feature: Chemocline; material: water | place: Baltic Sea | collected 2014-10-26T21:54:00 | depth 200 m ... | reverse complement strand
ATCATAAGTTTTAAAAATAAATAATTAAATAGAAGTTAACTTATTCTGACCGTTTCAGTAATAAGCTGTTTTACTTTTTCCATGCCTTTCTGCAAGTGATAATCTATCTGTTCCATACTGATTTCGTTGCCATTTATGCCTGCGGCCCAGTTTGCGACGACTGAAATAGAGGCGTAATCAACTGAAAGTTCTCGCGCAAGAGACGCTTCAGGCATACCGGTCATACCAATCAGGTCACAGCCATCACGGGAAAGCCGTTTCACTTCAGCGGCCGACTCTAGTCTTGGTCCCTGAGTACAACCGTATACTGCATTTTCTTCCAGGTTCATCTGTTTGTTTTTGGCTGCTCGAATGATTGTCTGGCGTAAAGATATACTGTACGGGAAAGTAAAGTCTATATGCACAACCCTGGTTAATTCTTCTGCATAAAAAGTGTGTTCCCTGCCCCAGCTGTAATCGATGATCTGGTCAGGGATCACTATGTTCTCGGGGGGGAATTTATCATTGATTGAGCCTACAGCATTGACCGCTAATATTTTTTTCACACCTGCCTTTTTTAGCATCCAGATATTCGCACGATAGTTAATTCGATGAGGCGGTAAGCGATGCGTAAAACCATGCCTGGCCAGAAATACAACCTGTTTACCATGAAGCTCACCAAACACCAGCGGACTTGAAGCTTCTCCGTAAGGTGTGTTGATTATTTCCTGATGAGTCATTTCAAAATCGTCCATCATGGCGTATAAACCTGTACCGCCAATTACAGCTATTTCTGCAGTCATGATTAACGTCCTGATTTCTCAGCCGGAATTGCATGTACTCCCGACAGGTTTCTGAAATGGCTATGTAAGTCCATACCCGAGCCATACACATACACATCATCACATTCCAGTGCAACAAAATCTGCCAGTATATCTGCTTTTTTTCGTTGATGAGTTTTACGGATAAGAAACACACTGGTACATTTTTTAGCACCCTGTTTCATACAGTAAGATTTCACTTCTTCCAGCGTATAACCCTGATCAAAAATATCATCCACGATGACAATATGCCTGCCTTTCAAATTATTCTGTGGATAGGCTTTCCATAGCACATCACGTCCTAGCGTTGCCAGCCTGTGGCGCGTCGCGTGTACATAATCGATAGTTAGTGGGAAATCCCAGAACCTCATCAACTGCCCGGTCATGAACAGACCTCCATTCATGACACATAATACAACAGGAAACTGATCCTGAATTTCCACCGCAACTTTGTCGGCTATATCTGAAATCGCCTGTTCAACCTGTTTGGCATCGAACAGAATTTTTGACTCGTTATGGACATCCAGAGCTTGTTCAATTTGCATAAGTGAACTCATAAATTAATAATTAATTCTTAACTGATTGTTGTCTAACAATACCTTACAGTGCGGAAATGCTATTTTCGCTTTGTTTTATTCGATAAACAGGGCTAATTTAAAAAAACTGGTCATATTGTATTAGATATTTGAAGAATCAAACAAATCGTCACTCAGGGTCAATTCAGATTCATCCATAAAATCGTGTAAATCCTGCACACTTTGTAACCATTGTTTTGAACTAAATAATTTTTGATGCTGTTTATCCGGGCGACCATGTAAACGTACCAGTCTTAGCTGTGAGACAGGGTTATTATAATTGCTTAAATAATCCAGTACCTCATCTGCACCCTGAGGATTATTACACACCAATAACATATCACAACCCGCCTGTAGGGATACTTTTGCCCGTTCAGCATAACCGCCAACTGACGCTGCTCCACTCATACTGAGGTCATCACTGAATACAATACCGTCAAACTTTAATTGCTCCCTTAAAACCTGCTGAATCCAGAAAGGCGAATAACCGGCCGGAAATTCATCTACCTTTTCATAGATAACATGGGCCATCATAATTCCGGTTAAATGTGTTTTAATCACGCGTCTGAAAGTTTGTAAATCATGCGACTCAATGGTACCTAAGGTGCGCCTGTCGAAAGGCATGACATGATGAGAATCCCCTTCTACCGAACCATGTCCGGGAAAGTGTTTGCCAACAGCTTCCATGCCAGCCTGCTGCATACCTCTAATGAAAGCGTTAGCCAGGTGGACAATTGCTTCTGGATCTGTATGAAATGCCCGGTCACCGATGACAGTGCTAATTTTATGTCCCAGATCCAGTACTGGTGAAAAGCTTAAATCGATACCATAAAACAATAATTCTGATGCGGCTATCCAGCCAACCTGTTGAGTAAGATCAATCGATTTTTGTCGATCTTTATCATACAGATCGCCCAGTAAACCCATAGCAGGAAGTCGCTGAAAACCATCACGAAATCTTTGCACCCGCCCTCCTTCCTGATCGGCAGCTACAATCAGACGTGGGTTTCTTATCGAATGAATCTCCTCAACCAGTGCTTTAAGTTGCTGTGGAGACTTATAATTACGTGCAAATAAAATGACACCACCGGTTTGAGGATGTAATAAGCGTTTACGATCAGCATCCGTTAAAACCAGGCCTTCAACATCCAGCATAACCGGTCCGAGGCTCACGAATCTTTCTCCAGTAAAACGACTGCATGCACCGCTATTCCTTCCTGTCGACCGCAATAACCCAGATGTTCGGTAGTGGTAGCCTTAATATTCAGCTGAGACAAATTACAGCTCATCTCAGCGGCTAAAGTCTGCTTCATCAAGTTTAAATGGGGTGCCATTTTGGGAGCCTGGGCAATGATTGTCATATCGGCATTATTCAGCCTGAATCCCTGCTGTTTGATCATTTCATAAACTTTATGTAAAAAAAACCGACTATTTTTATTTTTATACTGGGCATCGGTATCGGGAAAGTGAAACCCTATATCTCCCAGTCCAGCGGCACCCAGTAATGCATCGCATAGTGCATGGATCAAAACATCGCCATCCGAATGTGCTTTAAAGGATTTATTAAAGGGGATCTCGACACCGCCCAGTACAATCACATCACCCGTGCAAAAAGCATGCACATCAAATCCATGACCAATTCGAATCATTGAGGATATATAACCTGTATAGTCAATTTAGCGAAAACTTATTATAACGTTGTTTAACGGCAGCAGAAATATTTTTCAAAAACATTAACAAATGCTCTTGAAAAATATTTCTTATCAATCTCTGCTCGACATTCAATTTACTTATCACCTACAATTATCAGAACTGTTAAGGTTAATTTAAGACTCACTATTTACACTGCATTAAATATTTTACAAAGAGTAAATCCCCTATGAAATTGTTACAGCTTTTCTGTTTATTGTCTGTCTTTTTATTCAATAACATGGCTAGTGCAGCCGTAACAGAGGCTCCCGCCATTAAGCTTCCATCTGTTAATGGAGAATTAGACCTGGCTAAACTACATGGTAAAGTCGTCTACCTCGATTTCTGGGCATCATGGTGTGCTCCCTGCAGAAAATCATTTCCATGGATGAATGAAATGATGTCAAATTATAAGGAACAGGGTCTGGAAGTCGTCGCGGTTAATCTTGATAAAGACAGGAAACTTGCCGATGAATTTTTACAAAAGGTAGAAGCACACTTTACTGTCGCTTTTGACCCTCTAGGTGATTCCGCTAACGCCTATAAATTACGCGGTATGCCAAGCAGTTACCTGATTGGACGCGATGGCAAACTGTATGCTACGCACATTGGCTTTCGGGAAAAGGATAAACTCAAAATGGAACAGGCAATTCAACAATTACTGAAGCAATAGATTTGGTGTAAATAATGAGAAAACTCAGTTTTATAGTACTGGTGATAGTTATCACCGGGTCAGGTTGCTCCAGCATGGGTGTTCAACCCTGGGAGCGAGACCTGTTAGCGAAAAAATCGATGAAATTAAACCCGGATTACCTCGATAATTTTTTTGATGAACATATTTATTTTAGTAAAGAAGCAACCTCTGGTGGCCAGGGTGTTGGTGGAGGCGGTTGCGGATGCAATTAAAGAAAATTAAAGGTCAGATGAGTCTGGCTGCCGGTGTTTTGTTGCAGGTTAGCAGCCCATCTTCTCAGGCCCAGGGTAGCGAATGGGATGTCGATTCAGCTGTACTACTGTACAGTGAAGGAGATGGTCGGGTCTCAGCTTTTGAACCCGCTATTTATGCCGGTCGTGATCTGCAGTATGGTGATCGTATCGACCTCAGATTAGTCATCGACGCATTGACCGGTGCAACACCTAATGGCGCATATGCAACTTCACAAGCCCAAACCTTTACCACACCTTCAGGGAATGGTAGTTACACCACCAAAGCAGGTGATACACCACAGGATGATACTTTTCATGATACCCGTGTCGCTATCGGTGCAGACTGGACAATGGAACTTGATCGACTCTCAAAGTTAACGCTGGGGGCCAATTTATCGACAGAATATGATTATACTTCACTCGGTATCAGTGGCACTTATGCGCGTGATTTTAATAACCGGAATACGACACTGACCGCTGGTCTGGCGCTAAATAATGACCTTATAAAACCAGTCGGCGGCCTTCCGGCTGAGTTGATGCCGATGGTTACTCAAGATTCCCCTCTGAACCGTGACGGAGATAGCGATACGAAAGTTATCACTGATTTTCTGGTTGGAATAACTCAGGTGGTCGATAGAAAAACGATCATACAGATAAACTTTTCTCTCGGATTAACCGATGGTTACCAGAATGACCCCTATAAAATCCTTAGTGTGGTGGATACTAATGGAGATCTGGCTTCAACAGGTATTTTCAATACTGGTACAACCGGTAACCTGCCTTATGTCTATGAAAAACGACCCGATTCCCGTCAACGTAACAGCCTGTATTTTAAAACCGTACATCATTTTGAAGAAGATGTTATTAACTTTTCGTATCGCTATTACTGGGATGACTGGGATATAACTTCGCATACCCTGGACCTAAAATACCGCTACCAGTTGGCAGAAAGCTATTTACAACCGCATATACGCTACTACATGCAATCTGCAGCAGAATTCCATACTCATAACCTGTTACTAGGGACTGATGTGGATACTGCAGGTAATGTCCTGCTGGATTATGCCAGTAATGATTACCGTCTGGCTGAATCAGAAACACTGACCCTGGGATTGAAGTATGGAATTCCAATGGGGGAGAACAGTGAACTGTCTATGCGCGCTGAAATGATTCGACAAACCGTTACCGATGACAGTAACGTGCCTGCTGCAGAAGCAACACCGGATCTAGATGCCGTTGTATTGCAGGTAAATTATTCCTTTGTATGGTAATGATTTAATAAAGCAAATATAGCCTATATCAGGGTCTCAATTTTGAGACCCTTTTTTTATGAAATGTTAAAATGACAGATTTAAAACTCATTCAGGAACATGATTTCTGGCGCGGTAGCTTTGCTGCGATGGCAAGTCCCTGTGAAGTATTAATGGAAGTTGATGATGAAGCGCTGGCTAAAAATATTCTGCACGCTGTCTCCGCGGAAGCACACCGCATAGAACATAAATTCAGTCGTTATAATGACAACAATATTATTTTTAAAATCAACAATGCCGGAGGAGACACGGTTAAAGTTGATGATGAAACAGCCAGGCTAATTGATTTTTCAGCTAACCTTTTTCAGCTCAGTGATGGGCTTTTTGACATTACTTCCGGGGTGTTAAGAAAGGCCTGGAATTTTGATGCTAGCGATAATGTGCCAGAGCCTGAAGACATAGCAATACTTCTTTCTACTGTCGGTTGGCACAAAGTAAAGTGGATAAATAATAACATCACCCTGTTGCCCAAAATGCAAATTGATCTGGGTGGTGTCGGAAAGGAATATGCTGTTGATCGTTGCATACAGATAGTTCGTGAAATCACCCGTCAAAGCGTATTAGTTAATTTTGGTGGGGATCTGGCAACAACCAGCCCAAGAAAGAATAATGGCTTCTGGTCAGTGGGGCGATTAATTACCGGAAAGGAACATAGTGTAGCGCTATTTCAGTTACGAAAAGGAGCAATCGCAACCAGTGGTGATGCACATCGTTACCTGTTGAAAGATGGCATAAGATACAGTCATGTTTTAAATCCCAAAACAGGCTGGCCGGTGAAAGGGTCACCCCATACGGTGAGCATTACGGCTCCAACCTGCATCGAAGCTGGTATGTTATCGACTCTTGCAATGCTACAGGGAGAACAGGCTGAAGAGTTTTTAAAGTTACAGGAAGTTAACTACTGGATTAATTAAACGTGTATTCTGACTTCAATTATCAGATCAAAAATTCAGGCATTTTTTATCCTGAAAGTACAAAGACTGGTTGTATTTATCAGGTCTTCCACAAAGGCCAGACTACCAAAACAGCTGTAGTCAAATAAAATGGCTTCAAACTATTGAAGCCATTTTATCTCAGAATAAATGATAAATAATTTACAGGTTGTATCCCTGCTCTTCGTGTAAAGCAATATCCAGTCCTTGTGTTTCTTCATCATCATCCACCCGTAACCTGACAAACAGGCCGACAAGCTTAAGAATGGCATACGTAATAATACCGGTCCAGATTGCGACTGAAAGAATGCCAGTTGTCTGCACAAGCATCTGGGAAGTCGTACTCATACCTTCTGCTAATCCAGCCCCGCCATATTGTGTGGCGACGAAAAATCCAGCAAATAAAGTACCTAATATGCCACCTACACCATGCACCGGGAAAACATCCAGGGAATCATCGATTCTAAGTTTCTGTTTGATGGTAGTTGTTGCCCAGAAACATACACCACCAGCGGTAAGACCAATCAATAATGCGGCCATAGGTCCAACAAAACCAGACGCTGGTGTGATAGTGCCAAGACCGGCAACCATGCCCGTTACTATACCCAAAGCTGATGGTTTACCGAACTTAACCCATTCTATGATCATCCAGGTAAATGCACCTGTAGCAGCACTAATATGTGTTACCAGCATGGCCATACCTGCATCACCATTTGCAGCAACAGCACTACCTGCATTAAATCCAAACCAGCCTACCCACAACATTCCGGCACCGGTGACTGTCATGGTCAGGTTATGAGGCATCATCTGGGAGGTCTCAAATCCTTTTCGATTACCCAGTACCATGGCTGTGGTAATTGCAGCGACACCTGCAGTTATATGCACAACGGTTCCGCCGGCATAATCCAGTAAACCCATTTTAGACAGCCAGCCGCCGCCCCACACCCAGTGACAAACTGGCAAATAAACCAGAATAAGCCACAGCACACTAAACATTAACATGGCTGAAAAACGCATACGTTCAGCAAATCCACCCACTATAAGGGCAGGTGTTATGATCGCAAATGTCATTTGAAACATACTGAAGACAGACTCAGGAATAGTTCCAGTTAAAGAATCACGCGATATATTTGCCAGAAAGAAATTAGAAGTACCCCCAATCCAGTCGTTCATTGAACCACCATCAGAAAAAGCCAGACTGTATCCGCCTATTACCCAGATAATGGTCACCACACAGGTGATAGCAAAACATTGCATTAAAACCGAAAGGACATTTTTAGCACGTACCAGACCGCCATAAAACAGGGCAAGTCCGGGTAGGGTCATGAATAATACCAGCGCGGTGGATGTTAAAATCCATGCTGTATCACCGGCATCCAGTGAGTCAGCAGCCAAAGCACTAAGAGGTGTACCAAAAAGGAACAGAACAGCCAGAATTCTAGAAAATGTCATGCAAAACGCCTCTTTACAGTGCTGTAGAACCAGATTCATTTGTACGGATGCGTATTACATTTTCCAGCGCTGTAATAAATATTTTTCCATCACCTATCTTGCCCGTATTTGCTGCATTGGTAATTGCTTCAACTACCTGATCTACCCGATCATCGTCGGTTGCAATTTCGAGTTTTACCTTGGGAATATATTCAACCTGGTATTCTGCACCACGATACAGTTCGGTATGACCTTTCTGACGACCAAATCCTTTCACTTCACTGACTGTCATGCCCTGTATGCCAATATCTGCCAATGCTGCCCGCACATCATCCAGTTTGAAGGGTTTAATAATAGCTGTAATAATTTTCATATAACCTCTTGATTAGATTTTAAGGTGTTTATAACGTTCTGCTTTTAATTTTTAATTCGGGAAGTATTCAGAATCTTACCTGCTAGATTCTGAATCTTGAGTACTAATGTGTGTATTATTCCATTTTTTGTTCTGCTATTCACGGATTTGATGGTTATATCGTGATATTTATTTTTTAAAAACGGCCATTGACTCCACATGTGCCGTTTGTGGAAACATATCCATCAGGCCAAAATGGGTAAGTTTATAACCGGCTTCACAGAGCACTCTTGCATCTCTGACCAGGCTGGAAGGTTGACAGGAGACATACACAATTGTTGAAGCTTTCATAGATTTTAAATGACTGGCAATTTCGAAAGCGCCAGATCTTGGCGGGTCAAGCAGGATTTTATCGTAACGCTGCTTCATCCAGCTTACTGAACCATCAATATCGGTTAAATCGGAAGCAAAATAGGTTGAATTAGTAATACCATTCTCCAATGCATTTTCCTTCGCACGTTTTACCATCACTTCATCGCCCTCGACACCAGTGACCTGAGCACCGAGCCTTGCCATAGGCAATGTAAAATTCCCCAGCCCACAAAAAAGATCGAGTATGTTATCACCTGGCTTAATATCTAGAAAATTTAGTGCCTGCTTAACCATTTGTTGATTAATTGCAGCATTTACCTGGGTGAAATCACTGGCATTAAAACGAATAGAAATATCATTATCTAACAGCGGTTTGAAACGTAAAGTCTGTTGCTCAGGATATAATGGCACAACCGAGTCCGGCCCCTGCGGTTGCAGCTGTATCCAGAAACCGCTATGTTGGGCAAAAGCAATGAGAGCTTCTTTGTCGGTGTCTGATAAGGGCACCAGGTGGCGAAAAACTAACATGCAGTGATCATCATCTGCAGCCACCTCTATTTGAGCTATACTTTGCCTGGCATCCAGTGTGGAAACCAATTCCATCAAATCCTCTAAATGTTGCCCGACTTTATCAATCAGAATCGGGCAACTCTGCATATCGGCGAGATATGGCTTGTTTCGCTCTCTAAATCCTACCAGTTGACGTCCTTTTTTGATGACATACTTAGCCCCTAATCTGGCTTTACGTCGGTAACCCCAGGCAGCTGCAGTTAATGGAGGTATAACTTCACCAATTTTTATTCCTGCATGATTGAACATTTCCAGTACGGATTTCTGTTTCAGCTCGAGCTGGTATTCTGAGCTAACGTGCTGCATGCTACATCCACCACAGATAGAAAAGTGCTTACAATGCGGCTGGATTCGATGCTCTGATGCTTGCAGAATGTCGACGATTGACGCTTCAGAATATCGCTTATTGATTTTATTGATCTGGATATTTACCCGTTCACCAGGTAAGGAAGCAAATACAAATACTATTTTTCCATTGTGATGCGCGATACCCCGTCCTTCATGGGACAGACCTTCTATAACAACTTCAAATGGCTCAGGCAATTCACGCCTGCGATTTCTTTTTCGGGTCATTAAAAATGTAAACTCTTCAGATGGATTATAAATCAAACCATTTTTTTTCAAACTCAAGTAATTGAGGACTGCTTGACTGTTGCAAATTTTTTCGTACAAGAAGACACTGTGATGAATATAGTTCGGGGGAAATTTGACCTCTATTTCGTTGCCAGTTCAGATAAACCAGATATGTATTCAGAACATTGCACTGAGATCCAGCACGAAGAAGCCCGATTTTTCCTGACTGCCAACTATCCCAGACTTTTTTATTTGCAAGACACATTGTACCCGGAAAACCACATAACGTGGCCATTTCATCCAGAGCGACAGTAGACTGTGCCTGGTAACATGACAACACATCCATCAAATCTGTATGTCTGTCATCAAACCTGGATTGATAATTACAATCTACATCACTCAAATCCCAGTAACATTTAGCATTTACCGGATATAACAGTGATCTATAATGAATAACGGGTAGCTCAAAACCTCTGCCATTCCAGGAGACCAAAGTCGGCATAAAACGTTGTAAACCACTAAAGAAACGCTGTAATAAATCTTCCTCAGTGGAATTTTCATCACCGAGTGACCAGACTTTAAAATCTTCACCATTAACCATAACGGCAGAAATTGTCACTATTTTGTGCAAATGAAGCGGTAAAGTTTCTGTATTGGCCTGTTGCCTGCGTTTATGAAAAATAGCTTTAGCCACATCATCATCAGACAAACCATGCAGGTCATACAGGCGACGGGCTCCGTCAATATCAGGTATGGTTTGTATATCGAAAACTAATACGTTCATAAACTATTGTCAGGCAGGTTTAATCAGGCTGGAAAAACATCGGTCGACAGGTAACGGTCTCCACGATCACAGATAATACTAACGATCGTAGCATTCTCTACAGTGGACGATAACCGTAAAGCGACAGCGACTGCTCCACCAGAAGATATACCACAGAAAATTCCCTCAACGGCAGCAAGGTCTCGAGTTGTCTGCTCGGCTTCCTGTTGAGTTACATCCAGCACGCTATCAATATTTGTCGGATCATAAATTTTGGGTAAATATTCTTCTGGCCAACGTCTAATACCCGGAATGGTTGCCCCCTCTGCCGGATGCACTCCAACAACCTGAATACCTGGATTAACTTCTTTAAAATATCTGGAGCAGCCGACAATAGTACCGGTAGTCCCCATGGAACTGACAAAGTGAGTGATTAAATTATCTGTTTGCTGCCATATTTCAGGACCTGTCGTTTCGTAATGAGCCAGTGGATTATCAGGGTTTGCAAATTGATCAAGTACAATGCCCTGACCTTTTTGCTGCATGTTAAGTGCCAGATCGCGTGCTTCCATCATATCTTCAACTAATAACAGTTCAGCACCGTAAGCTTTCATCACTGCACGACGCTCATAACTCATATTCTTCGGCATGATTAATACCATGTTATAACCCTTTATAGCGCAGGCCATGGCTAGTGCGATACCGGTATTGCCACTTGTGGCTTCTATTAAAGTATCGCCCGGTTTGATTTCTCCCCTGCTCTCTGCCTGCTTAATCATACTCAATGCGGGTCTATCTTTAACCGAACCTGCCGGATTATTGCCCTCCAGTTTAACCAGTATCTTATTAGACGGATTCTTAGAATCGAGTCGCTGTAATGTAACCAAAGGTGTGTTTCCTATATAATCTTCCAGATTCATACGCTTTTCTATTTTAATAAACTAATTACAATGCTGCATAGTTTACTAGATTGAGTTAAATTTAACACTGTCCACGATGTTTGATACTGGAGTCAATATTGAAAATTAAATCTTTTATCAGCAGCATTTCGCTTATAAGTCTGACTTTATTTTCAGCTACCATAGAAGCCGATGATGACTATCTGGCAGAGTCGGATTTTTTCGGCGATTCACCTGTTGTTTTAACAGTTTCCAGAATGAATAAACCTTTGTCAGATTCCCCCTGCATCGGTCAGCGTGATCGATAGACAAATGATCCGAAATTCTGGAGCACGTCAGATTGCAGATATATTTCGCATGGTTCCGGGTATGCTGGTGGGTTATCACTATGGACATTCTCCCGCAGTAACTTACCAGGGGCTCGGTACCGAATTTCAGCGGCAATTACAGGTGTTAATTGATGGGAGGTCAGTTTTTATCCCTTCGTTTGGTGGTATCCCCTGGTCAAACCTGCCATTACTTCTGGAAGATATTGAACGCGTTGAAGTAACACGTGGGCCTAATGCTGTTACCTATGGTTCGAATGCTTTTCTCGCTACAATCAATATCATTACACGTCATTCTGCAGAGGATATTGGCACTAAAATATCAGTGACGCATGACTTTGACAAAGATAAGGAAACTAAAGACCTGTATCTGAGGTTAGGTAATCAATATGGGGATCTCGACTGGAAAATAACGGCAGGTCTCGAACAGGACGATGGTTATGTGGATCATGATTCGAAACTACTAAAAAAACTGAACCTGCGAACCGACTTTTTAACCGCTTATAATCAATTCTGGACAATCCAGGCAGGCATTAACAAGAGTACATTTAATAGAGGTGATGGTGGCGCCAGTAATTTATATCGGGATGAAAATACATCCAATATTTATCAAAATCTGAAGTGGGAAATGTTACAGGATACAGTTACTACCACCGTACAACTTTCACACACAACTCAGGACGTCGAAGATCAATTCGTTTCTGCCCCGCTAAACCAGGCTCTGGATGAAGAATTTCCCGATTTTAATTCATTTTTCTCAACGCTTGACGATATCACGACGGATATAAACTATGACCGGTTATCTTCCAGAACAGACTTTGAAATATATCAAAACAGGAGCCTGCTGAATAATCTAAATTTAGTCTATGGTGCCAGCTTCAGAAAAGATAATGTTGAATCTTTTTATTTATTTAATGACTACGATGAACATAACATAACAACGAATAGATTATTTTCCAGCCTTGAATGGAAATACCTGGAAGACTTTATTATTGATGTAGGCTTTATGCTGGAAGACTCGACTGTTATTGATAAAGAGTATTCCAGTCGCCTTTCACTCATTAAAAAAATAGGAAATCGACATAGTTTAAGGTTAGTTTCATCAACTGCCAAACGTAATCCGGTGCTTTATGAAATCATCGGCGACACGCAGTTCAACCTTGAACTTCCTGATGGTTTACTACCCTTTAATGAAGTACCAGTGATCATTTGGTCAGCATCCGATAAATTAATTCCAGAAACTATTAAGTCAGAAGAAATTGGATTATTCAGCGAGTTCTTTAAAAGGCAACTCACTACAGACATTAAATTATTTCATTATAAAATTACCGATCAACTTAATGACGTTACTATGAGCGCAATGGACCCTGCAACAGGTATTACCCAGCAATTCAATTCAGTAGAAAATAATGGCTCAACAACTGTATATGGTGTCGAAGCATCTTTTAACTTCAGCCCTCAACATAAAAATTATCGTTTATACGGAGGAGTCAGTCGAGTTAATGTCGACTCTAGTGATTCGAATAATCAGGATTCTTTTCCTGAACTAACAGGTTTTATAGGAGGCCACGTTAATATTACTACCAACCAGCAATTATCAACGTCTATTTACTATGTTGATGAAATGAGCTGGCTTGATAACAGCACATTACTGGATGGATATATTAAACTTGATGCCCGATACCAGTACACTTTAAATAAAAAACACAATACACAGTTAGAGATTATCGGCTATAACCTGTATGAAGAGTTTTCTGAATACGTTAAAATTGGTTCTCAGAAACGGTCATTACTTATGAGGATCTCGAGCAGATTTTAATAAAATGATGAAAGGATTTTTTTACCACACATGGATGAGAATATTTTTTCAGTTTATAGTGATATGTGGATTATTATTATTAGCCCCTGCATCATTTGCAAAAATTGAAACTGTCTTAATCATTAAGAGCAGCGATAACGGTTTTTTTAACAGGACAGTTGAACGCCTGACTGCCCAATCACCCCCCCAGCTTAACTTTATTATTAAAACACTCGATGCGCTAAAAAAAGAAACCGCGGTAATAAAACAATCAGACCTGCTAATCACTCTCGGCA
>ERZ890953.1162-NODE-1162-length-13642-cov-5.508648_pt1 | contig 13642 bp, 15 predicted proteins | sample MGYA00521264_ERZ890953 | MGnify/ENA primary metagenome ERZ890953 (study PRJEB32303, sample SAMEA104408629) | aquatic metagenome | biome: Brackish water; feature: Chemocline; material: water | place: Baltic Sea | collected 2014-10-26T21:54:00 | depth 200 m ... | reverse complement strand
CGCTAAAACCCTGTCAAGATGTTTTTCCTATAATTTACGCTGAATAGTTACAAATTAAAAACCATTAAAGTCAATATAAGTAAAAAATAATATTGACGAATGATGCGCTTACCAGTATCGTGTCGCGCCTGCCTTTTTTGGCATCTGATCAGTGTGAGATATTAATATGAAACGTACATTTCAACCTAGTAATTTAAAACGTGCTAGAACCCATGGTTTTCGTGCACGCATGCAAACCCGTGGCGGACGTCTTGTTATCAAGGCTAGAAGAGCTAAAGGCAGAGCCCGTTTAACGCCATAGTTATGGATTCCAGAGCTGGAGAATCTTTCTCCAGGTCATCCAGACTCACCCTGGCAGGTGAATTTAAGCAGGTTTTTCAAAATAACTTTCGTGTCTCTGATGATTGCTTTACCTTATTGGTTGGTAAACAACAGAGTTTAAACACGCGAATTGGTTTTGCAGTTGCAAAAAAACAGATAAAACGTGCCGTTGATCGAAATCATTTAAAACGCCTTATTAGAGAAAGTTTTCGTCGGCATCAAAGCGAAATGCCGAATCTGGATATAGTCGTCATGGTTCGTTTTAACATATTACAGCTCAATAACTCACAAATATTTACAAGACTGGATAAACATTGGCGCAAAGTCATTAAAAAATGCGAAAACTTTTAATTCTGCCAATTCGTTTTTACCGTTACGCGATAAGCCCCTTTCTAATCAGTCGTTGCCGTTATACTCCTACCTGTTCAGAATATGCGATTGAAGCACTAGAGCGCTTTGGTGTTTTGAAAGGTGGATGGTTAGCGATAAAAAGAATATTTTCCTGCCACCCCTGGGGAAAATGCGGTTATGACCCTGTACCACCCAAACATTAATACACTACCAATTATACTAAACTATGGATAATTCAAGACTTTTTCTCTATGCAGCATTAGCATTCGTTGGATTACTCATCTGGGAGCAATGGAAAGCAGATTATGGTCCTCAACCTGAACCTGTACCAGTTGTTCAGCAACAACAGCAATCTTCATCAAATATTTCTGCACAGTCAAATACTGCAGGAATGGGTAGTGATTTACCTGAACTGGTTGGTCTTGGAAATGAATCAGCGACAGGTTCAAATAATAATGCTGCAGCAGCAACTGGAAAACTGATTCACATTGAAACGGATGTTATAGATGCCCAGATTGATACGCTCGGTGGTGTCATCAAGTCTTTAAAGCTAAAAAAATTCCCTGTTGATATTGAACATCCGAATGATTTTCTGGAGATTATTTATAATAGGCAGGATTCCTTATATCTTGTTCAAAATGGCCTGAGATCTTCGGCCAGTGTTGCTCCTACTCATTACAGTTCTTTTACAACGGCAAAAGACAGTTATGTAATGGATGACTCTTCAGATGTGTTGAGAGTACCCTTTGAATGGCAGGAAAATGGAATTCAGGTTATAAAAACTTATGAATTCAAGCGTGGTAATTATTTAGTCGATTTAAAACATCGGATTATCAATCAAACTGATAGTGACTGGGTCGGCAGTCAATATAGACAATTGCAACGTTCACGCCCTCTTGAAACCAGTAAAATTCTATACACCTATACAGGTTCAGTGGTTTATAACGACGAAATCAAATACGAAAAAATAGATTTTGATGATATGGAAGAAAAACCATTCCAGCTGGAGTCATCAGGTGGTTGGGTTGCCATGTTACAACATTATTTTATTTCTGCCTGGGTTGCCAAACCTGAAGAAACCAATCTTCTATATTCAATAGCTAACACTAAACGTTTTCCAGCAAGTTATACCATCGGTATGAGATCTGAGAACCAGCTAATTAATGCAGGTTCGGAAGGTGAATTTAACAGTCAATTTTTTGTTGGTCCTAAAATAGTAAACCGTCTGGAAGAAATCGCCCCGGGACTTGAGTTAACCGTTGATTATGGTGCCCTTACTTTTCTGTCAAAACCGTTATACTGGTTATTATCGTTTTATAACAGCCTGGTAGGAAACTGGGGTATTGCGATTATTTTACTGACCTTAACCGTTAAAGCCGTGTTTTATAAACTTTCAGAAAAAAGTTATAAATCAATGGCGCGCATGCGTAAAGTAGGTCCACGTTTAAAAGCCTTGAAGGAACGATATGGAGATGATCGCCAGCAGATGAACAAGGCGATGATGGAGTTGTATAAAACAGAAAAAATAAACCCGATGGGCGGTTGTTTACCGATGCTGGTACAGATGCCGGTATTTATCGCGCTTTACTGGGCATTATTGGAATCTGTAGATTTACGTCAGGCACCGTTTTTCCTCTGGATACAGGATTTATCGGTAATGGATCCGTATTTTATTTTGCCGGTTCTGATGGGTATAAGCATGATTATTCAACAAAAACTGAGCCCAACGCCGATGGCAGATCCTGTTCAGGCTAAATGATGATGGCTTTACCATTAGTTTTTACCGTATTTTTTGCATTTTTTCCATCCGGACTGGTTTTATACTGGGTATCCAATAATATCCTGACCATATCTCAGCAATGGGTAATAACCAAACGTATAGATGCTGGCGAAGATAAATAAGCTCCAGATAGTGCATTAATATGTCACTGGATACCATTGCCGCCGTCGCAACCCCTCCGGGTGTCGGCGGCATTGGTATCATCAGGTTATCAGGTAGCAAGGCGCTGGCTATTGCTGAATCTATAACTCAGTCCTCGTTACAATTTTCAAAAACACAATTCCGTAATTTTTTTGATGGTGATAATCAAATTATCGATCATGGTATGGTGCTGTATTTTAAATCGCCACACTCGTTCACCGGTGAAGATGTCGTCGAGCTGCAGGGACATGGCGGAGTTGTATTGCAGGATATGCTGTTGAGTCGGGTATGTGAACTGGGTGCTCGATTAGCGCATGCCGGCGAATATTCTGAAAGGGCATTTTTCAATGATAAACTGGATTTGACTCAGGCCGAAGCTATTGCCGACCTGATAGAGTCTGGCAGTCAGGCTGCCGCGCGTGCCGCAATGCGTTCGTTACAGGGTGAATTTTCTAAACATATTCATATTCTGGTTGATTCCATTATCAATTTACGTGTATTCGTTGAAGCGGCCCTTGATTTTGCCGAAGAAGAAATAGATTTTCTGGCAGAATCGGATATCCAACGCCAAATTCAGCAAATCATCGACAGTAATCAATATATCCTGACAGAAGCTGAAAAGGGCAGAGTACTCAATGAAGGTATGACAATGGCTATAGCCGGTCGTCCTAATGCCGGCAAATCAAGCCTATTGAATTACCTGGCCGGATACGATGCAGCGATCGTGACCGATATTGAAGGTACGACCCGTGATGTGATCAGAGAACATATAGCCTTAAAAGGTGTACCGGTTAAAGTTATCGATACAGCTGGACTAAGAGATTCAATTGATCCAATAGAACAGGAAGGTATTAAGCGGGCATGGCATGAAATTGAAAAAGCGGATGTAGTGTTGCTTTTAATCGATGCGTCGAAAGGACTTTCAGATGAAGATGAAAAAATTCAACAGCGTTTAAGCGAAGCGCATGTTTTGCAACTTTTCACCAAAGCAGATAAGTTAAAATCAGAGCAGAAAAAACTGTTTTCAGGCAGTTTAATATCAACCAAAACCGGTGAAGGTATAGATGATGTTATTGATATATTAACTAAAAATTATGCCGATTATAACCAACAACAAACTACATTTATTGCCAGGAAAAGGCATGTTGAAGCGTTGAAGAGCAGTCTGCGAAATTTAATTAACGCAAAGTCTATATTTGACCAAACACAATCCGGTGAATTAATGGCTGAAGATTTACGTATTGCCCAAAAGTCACTAAATCAGATAACCGGTGAATTCACCACAGAAGATTTACTCGGAAAAATATTTTCCAGTTTCTGTGTAGGAAAATAATTCGTTTTTCTGCCAGGCTCCTAACGCTGCATTCCAGATAGACGCTGTCTTCTGGCTAACAATATTGATTTAAACTCTTCAGGGTCTTTATTGAAAGTTAATTCACCAGCAGTCGCAAAAATCATGTCATTTAGCCGTGATAGCCAGAATCGTAAAGCGGTTGCACGTAACATGACAGGAATAGCTATATTCTCATCCTGAGTCAGTGGACGGACTGCGGTATAGGCGGCTAACAAGTCTCGCATACGAAATCTATCCAGTTGTCCATTCTGTTCGCTACACCAGGCATTAATACAGATACAAATATCAAATAGATAAATTTCATGGCATGCCATGTCAAAATCGATAATGCCAGTTATAACATCATTTTCAGTCAGAACATTATCAGGGAAAAGGTCCGCATGAATGGCTCCTGCTGGTAAGGAAAGACTGGAATAACGACTGAGATAATCCAGTTCCTGCTTTAAAATTAATTGATCCTGCGCTGAGATTTGAGTCATTAAATTAGAGGATGTTGCTGATATCCAGGCAGAGCCCCAGGCATTTTTAACAGGAAAATCAAGGTTCGCAGTAGCCAGATGAAAATGAGCCAGTGTCTGTCCGATCTGTTGGCAGAGATTGCTGGTTTTCGGGTAATCTGTGGTACCCTCAAGTTTTTCAAGGATAGATGCGGGTTTAGCAGCAAGTGAATGAAATAAAGACCCGCCTTGAGTTTCAGCAATTTTTGCACAGGCAATGCCGGATTTTTTGAGATGATTTTGCAGAGTAAGTATTTGTACTAAATGTTGAGAGTCTATCTGTTCGTAAATAGTCAGAATAAATTCACCGGCGGTCGTGGTTAAAGAGAAATTACTATTCGTAATCCCCTCGCTTAATCCCAGGAAACTGACCAGTTCTCCACATTTATAGTGGTTTAAAAATTGAATGATGTCAGTTGAAGAAACTGAAGTGTATACAGACATAAAAACTAAAGTCTTAACATACGTTCTTTTTCTTCCGCTGAAGGCTCAAAGGTTCGGCTGCGATAATAATCAAATATTTCATTCACCACTGCCTGCGGTTCATCAATAATTTTTATTAAATCAAGGTCAGATTCGTTAATGGTGCCTTCTTTTACCAGTGTATTTTTAAACCAGTTTATGAGTCCGGACCAGAATTCTGATTCCACCAGGATAATGGGTATTTTGCGGGTTTTACCAGTTTGAATCAGGGTCAGGATTTCTGCCATTTCATCCAGAGTGCCAAAGCCGCCGGGTAATACAATATAGGCCGTGGCATATTTTACAAACATCACCTTACGGGTAAAAAAATGACGGAAATTTAATGAAATATCCTGGTATGGATTAGTAGTCTGTTCATGTGGTAACTGAATGTTTAAACCAATACTGGATGACTTACCAGCGTATGCCCCCTTGTTGGCCGCTTCCATAATTCCGGGTCCACCACCACTGACCACTGAAAATCCGGCATCAGATAATAGGCGGGCTATTTGCTCGGCCTTTAAATAATATGGATTATCCTGTTTGGTGCGAGCTGATCCGAAGATACTTACAGAAGGTTTTATACTGGCCAGGCTTTCAAAACCATCCACAAATTCAGCCATGATCTGAAAAATTTTCCACGATTCTCTGGTTAAACCAGATTCAATATTCGCAATATCTTCCTGGCTCTTAACTGTGTTTTTACTGTTCATTCAGGTATTCTGCTCAGATACATGTAATTTCAATTCGACTGATTGTAACGTATTCATAATGATAGAAGAAAAAAGAAAAAAACTGGTGCTGGTTGATGGTAGTTCATACCTTTTTCGTGCGTTTCACGGATTGCCCCCTTTACTGAGTAATGGGCATCCAACTGGTGCAATCTACGGTGTTTTGAATATGTTACGCAAATTAATGCTGGATGAAAACCCGGATTTAATCGGGGTAATTTTTGATGCAAAGGGCAAAACTTTTAGAAACGATATTTATCCTGAATACAAGGCTAACAGACCGCCGATGCCGGATGATTTACGCATACAGATCCAACCTCTACATGAAATTATCAGGGCGCAGGGTTTGCCGCTGGTTATAGTCGATAATGTGGAAGCAGATGATGTGATAGGCACACTGGCAAAACAGGCAGACGAACAGGGTTACCAGGTATTGGTATCAACAGGTGATAAGGATATGGCGCAACTGGTGAATCAACATGTGACATTAATCAATACCATGAATAATGTTCACATGGATGAAAACATGGTAATGGAAAAGTTTCAGGTAAAACCTGAGCAGATTATTGACTACCTGGCGTTGATGGGTGATACCTCAGATAATATTCCTGGTGTACCGAAGGTCGGTCCTAAAACAGCCAGTAAATGGATAAAAGAATATGGTTCGTTGCAAAATGTGATAAAAAATGCTGAAAGCTTTAAAGGTAAAATTGGAGAAAACCTGAGAGCATCACTGGACTTTCTGCCCATGTCTTATGAACTGGCGACCATTAAAGTCGATGTGCCACTCGATTTAAAACTAGATGATTTAAAACAACAGGATGTCAATGCGAAGGTATTAAGTGAATTCTACCAGAAATTTGAATTCAAACGCTGGCTGGACGAACTGGAATCGGAAGGATTTGAAGTTGAACAGCAACATGAGGTTTCCACTGCAGAATATGAAATGGTTCTGGATCAATCTGCATTCGATAGCTGGCTCAAAAAAATATCTTCTGTCAGGTTGTTTGCGATAGATACGGAAACCACCAGCATCAATTATATGGATGCAGAGATAGTTGGATTATCTTTATGTGTGGAAGCCGGTCATGCCTGTTATATACCTCTGGCTCATACTTATACAGGTGTACCGCAACAACTGAATAGAAAAAATGTACTACAGGCTTTGAAACCAGTTCTAGAAAATTCAAAGATAGGAAAGATTGGACAGAACATTAAATATGAACACCATATTTTTCAAAAATATGACATCGACTTAAAAGGTATGTCACATGACACCATGTTGCAATCCTACGTTTTAAATTCTACCGCAACACGCCATAACATGGATGATCTTGCACAGTTTTATCTGAATCGTAAAACTATTCATTATGAAGATGTGGCGGGAAAAGGGGCGAAACAGATAGGTTTTGATCAGGTTGAACTTGAACTGGCGGTACCCTATGCCAGTGAAGATGCCGAGGTCACCTTTGAGTTACATCAGACTCTATTCGAAAAATTAAAAAATGATGAACCTTTGCTCAAAGTCTACACTGAAATTGAAATGCCGTTGATCCCGGTATTAGCACGTATCGAGCAAAATGGGGTTTGTCTTGATCAGGCACTGTTACTAAAGCAGGCACAGGAAGTTGATGATCTGTTAGATAATATTCAAAAAACTATTTTTGAGCAGGCGGATGAAAAATTTAATTTAAGCTCGCCCAAACAGATTCAGCAGATTCTTTTTGAAAAATTGAATTTACCGGTTATTCGAAAAACACCTAAAGGGCAACCATCGACTGCTGAAGATGTGCTGGAAGAACTGGCCATTGATCATGAAATACCACGATTATTGTTAGAGCATAGAGGTCTGAATAAACTTAAAACCACTTATATTGATAAATTACCGCAGGAAGTGAATTTACATACTGGCAGGATTCATACTTCATACCATCAGGCTGTAGCCTCAACTGGCAGATTATCATCATCTAATCCAAATCTGCAAAATATTCCGGTTAGAAGTGAACAGGGTCGACGTATTCGTGAATCCTTTGTTGCGCCAGAAGGTTACAGGATAATGGCACTGGACTATTCACAGATAGAATTACGCATCATGGCACATTTGTCAGGCGATGAAAGTCTGTTAAAAGCGTTTGCACAGGGACAGGATGTGCATAAAGCCACCGCAGCTGAAGTTTTTGGCGTGTCCACCGAGCAGGTAAGCAGTGATCAGCGAAGAGCAGCTAAAGCGATAAATTTCGGTCTGATATATGGGATGTCGGCATTTGGTCTGGGTAAACAATTGAATATAGGCCGGAATGAGGCACAAAAATACGTCGATCTATATTTTGAACGTTATCCCGGGGTCAAAAACTACATGGATAAAACTCGTGAGAAGGCGCATGAGACCGGTTATGTGGAAACTGTGTATGGTCGTCGACTATATTTACCGGAATTAAAATCGAAAAATGCACAACGTCGGCAATACGCTGAAAGAACAGCAATTAATGCACCCATGCAAGGTACAGCAGCAGATATCATCAAGCGTGCGATGATCAAGGTTGATCGATGGTTAACCGAAAATGACGAAAATGCGAAGATGATCATGCAGGTACATGATGAACTGGTTTTTGAAATCAGAAAGGATGAAGTGGAATACTATTTGCAAAATTTATCACAAATAATGACTTCTGCTGCAGATTTAAAAGTAGAGTTAGAAGTTGATGCGGGAGTAGGCGATAACTGGAATGAGGCTCACTGATAGCTAAATTAGTGCCAGCTGTCGGACAATTTAAATATTTTTCGCTCAGAAGCTAAAAATTTAATATCAGATGGAACCTTGAATAAGTGTTTTTGTCTTACTGGTTATGCGCTAAAGCCCAGCGCAGAGTTCGTTCTTCCCTCCTGTTGAACGGACAGATCTGGTTACCCCACCGGATCAATATTTAGACCCCGGCTGAGTTTAACTCTAGTCGGGGTTTTTTTTTACTTGAAAATGCTCCTCGGCACACCGCTACGCTGCTCCTGCATCGCCTAAAGCGCCTACTTTTGGTGCTCTACCTACGGGCGTCCTGCCCTGGTGCATTTCAAGTACTTCCACCATCCATGGCGGTCGTGCACATGGATGTCCTTATGCTGGGAGGCCATGGATGGCAACGAGCAGTATTCGTTCAGATTCCACGCTGATGAAATATTACTAACATCTATGCTTAAATACTTCAGTATTACAGGATATAGTCCCTATGCTGCAAGGTACAAAAATTATTTATAGAGACTCAATATCAAGAAGCCTGTTGCAATGTCCAATAAATTCATCCAGGCCCAGACCACTTAACGCAGAAAAAGCTGAAACACTGATACCTTTATCATCTAATTCCCTGGAAATTTTCATTACAGTTCGTTTACGGGCATCATTTTTGAGTTTATCTGCTTTGGTCAGTAAAATATGAACAGGCAAGTTTGTGTCTAATAATTCTATAAGGCCCAGGTCAAGATCAGTTAATCCGCGTCTGATATCAACCACAATGATGAGACCGCTCAATGATTTTCGATCTAACAGGTAACTTGACAGGGCAATATTCCAGTGTTCACGTAATTTTTTTGGAACCTTTGCGAATCCATATCCAGGTAAATCAACCAGTCGGCGCTGTTCATCTAATTCAAAAAAATTAATTAATTGAGTTCGTCCAGGAGTTTTACTGGTTTTGCAGAGATTTTTCTGAGAAGTCAGGCGATTGATAGCAGTTGACTTACCAGCGTTTGATCGGCCGGCAAAAGCAATTTCCATTCCTTCATCTTCAACGAGTTGGGAAAGCTCAAAAGCACTGGTTAAATACTTCGCTTGTTGATATAGATTAGACATTTGACACTGCTTTATTGAATACAAAGAGCAGGTATGATATACATTCCGCCCCAAAATTTCTGTATTCATTTTTTAACTAGGAGATCTTATGAAAGCTCGCCACATCAAAGCGGTAATGCTTGGGTTAACAGGCCTGATGGCCGTAACCTCAATTCAGGCGGCTGATATTGAAGCCGGTAAAGCCAAAACACCTTTATGCACAGGTTGTCACATGGCTGATGGTAATAGTGTCAATGCAATTTGGCCACGTCTGGCTGGACAGCAGGCTTCATACCTGTTGAAGCAGTTACGTGATTTTAAAGCTGGAAAACGTACAGACCCAACCATGAATGCGATGGTAGCGTCTTTAACTGATGAAGATATGGTCAATATTGCAGCTTATTTCGAATCACAAAAGCCTGCTGACGCTAAATTTGACGCTGCATTGCTGGAAAAAGGCCAGGATATTTATCGTGGTGGTATCACCGAAACATCTGTTGCAGCCTGTATGGGTTGTCATAGCCCCTCCGGTGTTGGAAATGGTCCTGCTGCATACCCCAAATTAAAAGGACAGCACCCTGAGTATATTGCCGCTCAATTACAAAAATTCAAAGAAAGCAGTAGAGCAAATGATGCTGGAAAGATGATGCGTAATGTTGCAAACCGTATGTCAGATGCGGAAATGAAAGCAGTAGCGGCTTATGTTGCAGGTATGAAATAAATAAATAGCTATAACCCTCAATAGTTCAATGCTTGCTATTGAGGATAATGCTACAAAGAGCACCCTTGTGCCCAACTTTAAATAGATTTAAAGGGATTAAAGTCCGTTAATCATATATTCATGTTGGATAAGTTAAACTTAAGTCTAACTTAAAGGTCAAAATAAATCGTTTCAATATAATAAGAGGTGACACCATGTTCCGAAAAGGAATTATTGCAATATTTGTATTACTGCTTTCTTTTTCATCTGTAAATGCACAATCGTTTGATGCTGGAATAGAATACGAAATTCTCAAAACTCCGGTTAAAACATCTAACCCTGATAAGGTCGTGGTGACTGAATTGTTCTGGTATGGTTGCCCTCATTGCTTTCGCTTCGAACCCTATATTGATAAATGGAAGGAAACAATGCCAGCAAATGTTGTTCTTGAGCAGGTACCGTCAGTGTTGAACTCAAGCTGGATGGAAGATGCTAGAACTTATTTTGCACTGCAAATGATGGGTGAGACAGAGAAAGTACATAAAAAACTATTTAGTGCCATACATTTACAGAATAAACGTTTGAACAGTCTGGATACCATAGCTGCTTTCGTTAAGACATTGGGCGTCGATGAACAGAAATTTCGAGAAAATTACCATTCTTTTCAAGTTGATACGATGGTTAGAAAAAGTAAACAGATAGAACGAAAATATGGTCATACTGGTGTTCCGGCAGTCGTTGTTAATGGAAAATATAGAACCAGTGCATCTCAGGCAGGAAGTAATGCTCGGGTAATAGATGTTATTAATTTTCTGGTGAGAAAAGAACTTGCCGCAATGAAGTAAAATCTAAGGAATCTTTAGTTAATTCTGGTTGTTTAAGGGCTGAATTAGAAGCGTCCTGAACTGTTTTGAAGTGAGCAGGAATAGTTTTATATTGCTGCGAGCTTCGTGACAGATCGGGAATTTTTGGCCGATATAAAATATCACCAATTGATCAGATATCCCCTCAAATAAAAAACTGATTAACAATTACGATACTAGTACTTCTCCCCTCATAAAAATTACAACTTTACAGTTGTTTGAAAAGCCGGTTAAGATTACTTCAAATATTCAAATGATCTGTTTCAGTTCATTTATCAATACACACTTATTTCAGGTAACAAGAATTAATGCCACATATTGTCATTGCGGGTGCCGGCTTTGCTGCTTGTACAGCTATAAAAACATTAAGAAAAAAAGGTTATGACGGAAAAATAAGTTTGGTTGCTCCACGCGCTGAATTGTTTTATTACCCCAGTTTAATATGGGTCCCATCCGGTAAAAGAACCCGGGAAAATCTGATTGTTCCTTTGCATGATTACCTTCAACGAAATAATGTTGAATATATCCAGTCCAGTGTGACGGGAATAGATCCAGAGGCAAAAACACTTACACTTGAAAATGGTTCTGTAGATTATGATGCTGTCATTATTGCCAGCGGTGGGCGTTATATTCGTAAGTTACCCGGAATAGAACATGCGAAAATTGCCTGTAGTGGCTGGCAGGATACCAAAGCATTTTCTGATAAGTTAGCCGCAATGAACGAAGGTACAATCGCATTTGGATTTTCCAGTAATCCCAATGAGCAATCTGCAATGCGCGGCGGCCCTGTATTTGAATTTCTATTTGGTGTTGATACCCTGTTACGCCAGCAGGGTAGACGCGACAAATTCAATCTCATATTTTTTAGTCCGGCACCTAAACCGGGTAAACGTATGGGAGAAAAAGCTGTAGATAATATTCTTTCAGAAATGAAAAAAAGGAATGTTAAAACCTACCTGGGTAAGAAGTTAAAATGTTTTACTGAGAATTCTGTTGAAACTGAAGCTGAAAAATTTAATGCGGATTTAATTCTTTTTATTCCAGGAATGACAGGTCCGGCCTGGGCTGCGAACTCTGGATTAACTTTATCTGAAGGTGGGTTTTTTAAAGCCAATGAATTTTGTCAGGTAGAAGGTCAGGAACATGTCTATGTAGCAGGGGATGCGGGAAGCTTCCCAGGTCCGGATTGGAAACCAAAGCAGGCTCACATGGCTGACCTACAGGCAGAAGCTGCGGCTAAAAATATTATTGACGCTTTAAAATTAATGAAAGTTAAACATACATTTAAAACTGAATTAATTTGTATCGTTGATACATTAACCAGTGGCAGCCTGGTTTATCGTAGCTCGAAACATAATTTAATGTTGATGAAAATGGCCCCGATGCATTGGGCAAAAAAATGGTTTGAAAAAATGTATCTAAGAGCTTATCGAAAATAAAAAACTATGAATTAAACTAAAGTTATTTAGTTTAGCGCATATTTATATAGCGCTTTTTCAACCTGAGAATATGCTTCTTCAATAGAGTCGAGCTGTTGAGATTCCACCATGATTTTTTCTTTACATTGTGCTTCAAGGTCTTTAGCCATTGATGATAAATTAATGGCTCCAAGATTGGCACAACTAGATTTTAGACTATGTGCATTACGTTGTAATATTTCAAACTGTTGATCTTTCTGGGCTACCCTTAAATCAGCAAGTATCTGTCGGCTACTTTCATAAATGCCGGTATCAGTTCGGCAAAGTCATCTTCCATAATTTCTTTTAAGCCACTTAATATATTTAAATCTAGTGTATCATTACTGGGTTCTGCTTGCTCAGTAGGAGAAGAGTTCATAATTACATCCTCTTTTTTTAATATATTATGAATGGTTGATAATAAAATTTCTGCGGTATATGGCTTTGCGACAAAACCCTGCATACCTGCTTTGATACATTTTTCTTTTTCACTTTCCATGACATTTGCAGTTAAAGCAATAACAGGTACAGGGTTAGTACTTTTTTTCTGATAAAGGTTAATTTCTTCGGTAGCAACAAAACCATCTTTAATCGGCATTTGACAATCCATTAAAACAATTTCAAATTTATTTTTTTTGAAGAGGTCTATCGCTTCCTGGCCATCGTTTGCGATAGTTACATGTAAGTTATTTTTTCTCAGTAAACCGATAGCGACTTTTTGATTTACCTGATTATCTTCTGCCAATAGAACTTTGGTACCTTTAAAATCCACTTTCAGGATATTATCCGGTTTTGAATCAATAACATCGTATTTTGTGATAATGCCGGAAGAACCTGAAGAAGGATTATTATATTCACCTAAAACGCATTCCAGAGTATCGTGCAAAACATCTAATAATGAAGGTTTAGTTAGATATCCTGAAAAACCGATTTTCTCAAATATTCTTGCATCACCTTTATTGGCAGATGAAGAATAGATAACAAGAGGACAGTCCGGGATATCAGGGTCATTAATGATTAGACTACCTAAATTAGCTCCATCAACTTCAGGCATTAAATAATCAAGAATTATGAGGTCAAAATATTTTTTTGTTTTGGCAGAATTTTTTAATAGGCGGATTCAACTCTGAAGTGCAACGCAGTTAATTCCAGATCTAGCGAACGA
>ERZ890953.1161-NODE-1161-length-13655-cov-4.503897_pt1 | contig 13655 bp, 7 predicted proteins | sample MGYA00521264_ERZ890953 | MGnify/ENA primary metagenome ERZ890953 (study PRJEB32303, sample SAMEA104408629) | aquatic metagenome | biome: Brackish water; feature: Chemocline; material: water | place: Baltic Sea | collected 2014-10-26T21:54:00 | depth 200 m ... | reverse complement strand
TTCGCGCAGGGAGGATGCCATGGCAAAGCTTGATACGTCCTACATGGGGCTCAAGCTCGACAACCCGCTCATCGTGGGTTCTAGCGGCATCACCAGCACGTTGGAGGTGGTGAAACGTTGTGAGGATGCCGGTGCCGGAGCCGTGGTGCTACGTTCGGTCTTCGAGGACGAGGTGCGGCGGGAGTACGAGAGCGCGGTGCGGGCGCACATGCGGGCGGGGCACATGGAGGCCTTCACCTACCAGCAGCCCGACCTGATCAACCTCAAGGGAGGGCAGCAGTACCTGGAATTGGTCAACGAGGCCACATCTGCATTGGCTATCCCAGTTATCGCCAGCATTAACTGCTTTGCTGCCCGCAGCTGGGGGCAGTACGCACGGGATCTCGAAAAAGCCGGAGCTAAGGCTATTGAGGTCAATCTCCACGAATTCACGGCGTCAGCGGTGCGCAGTGCCGAAAACGTTGAGGGCACTTACTCTGAGGCGGTTTCGGCGGTGGTTCGAAACACCAAGGTCCCCGTTGCGGCCAAACTGCCTCCCTATTTCACCAATGTTGCCCAGATGGCCTTCCAGATGGAGCTTGATGGAGCTGCCGGGGTGGTGATGTTCAACCGGCCCTTCCTGCCCGACTTTGATATTGAGTCCATTGAGCTCAAAGGCGGAGTCAGCCTCAGCCAACCGGGGGATTACAAGACGACCCTGCGGTGGGTTTCACTGCTATCGAGTCGACTTGGTCTCGACATTTGTGCCTCCGGTGGCATTCACGATGGTCAGGCGATCATTAAACAAATTCTCGCCGGGGCCAGAGCCGTCCAGGTGGTTTCGGCGCTCTATCGCATGGACCTCGCTAGGATCCAGGAGATGCTGCGCACCGTCGCCGAATGGATGGACCGCCACGAGTTCGATACCCTGGCGGACTTCCGGGGCAAGCTGGCGCAGCCCAAAACCGACCTTCCGCACCTCCTGGAGAAGACCCAGTACTCCCGCCTCTATATGGGGCTCTAGGCCCTTTCCTGAAACCGTTGAACTTTCTACCGTCTTGCGTGTCTCCACGCCAATCGCAGCTGCTTGCATTGCTATGGTCGCTGCTCCATGATGGGCTCATCGGTTGACGACAGGGGGTACAGATGGTTCGCAAATTGATGCTTTCATTGCTGGTGTTTCTATTCTCCGCTCCGGCGCTGGCACAGCGGTTGCCGCCGCCCGCGCTGATGGTTCAGGACAATGACCGTTCGCAGCCGTTGGAGCTGTCCGAGGTCGATGTCGACGTGCGCATCGTCGGGCAGGTTGCCGAGACTCGCATGACCATGACCTTCTACAACCCTCAGTCGCGCAACATGGCTGGCGATCTCTTCTTCCCGCTGCCTGAGGGAGCGACAGTGAGTGGGTACGCGCTGGACATCGCAGGCAAGATGGTGGACGGCGTCGTGGTCCCCAAAGACAAGGCCCGGCAGGTTTTCGAAATCGAAGTGCGCAAGGGCATCGACCCGGGTCTGGTGGAGTGGGTCAAAGGGAGTAACTTCAAGACCCGTGTCTTCCCTATTCCACCCAAGGGAACCCGCACCATCATGGTTCGCTACGTGACCCAACTGGTTAGAGACAAGGCTGGTCCCAACTACCAGTTGCCCCTGAACTTCCGCGAAGCCGTGGGCAAGTTCCATTTGCGCATCGAGGTGGTCAAACCCGTTGCCCCCCCCACGGTCACGGGTGGAGAGCTGGCGAACTTCCAGTTCGCCGCCTGGCGAGACGGCTTTGTCGCTGAGACAACCCTGGAGAAGCAACGGCTGGTCAATGATTTGAGTATCGCCATTCCCGACACCCGCCCCGCCGCCGTGCGGGTGGAGAAGGCCTCCGACAAGAATCACTACTTCTATGCTCGCCTGGCCCGGCCTTCACTGCTCCTCGCAGGGGGCGACGACACGGTCAAGCGCATCGCCATCTACTGGGATGCCACCGGCTCCATGGGAGAAGTGGACCGCACGAAAGAGCTGCAGGTTTTGCAGGAGCTGCTCAAGCGACTGGGGGACGTCACCGTTGACCTGGTGCTCTTCCGTAACGAAATGGGCCGGCCGGCGACCTTCGAAGTTAAGGGCGGTGATGCCAGCAAGCTGGTGGCCGCGCTCAAAGCCGTGGACTACGATGGTGGCACCCAGATGGGAGCCCTGAAGTCGCTGCCGAGCAAACCCGCCTACTATATTCTATGCGGCGACGGTCTCTCCAACTTCGGCAAAGAAGAACCACCTCGGTTCAACGCCCCCATCTTTGCCCTGGGACCAAATGCCCAGACCAACCACTCCTTCCTCCGCTTTCTGGCGCTGCGCAGCGGCGGGGCCTACTTCAATCTGACTCGCCTGGAGGTGGCGGTGGTGGCGAAGGCCATCGGTCAAAAGCCTTTCTCGTACTTGAAAACTGAGGTGGTGAAAGGGCAGGTTGAGGGTATCTACCCGTCGGTGCCTCAGCCCATGCCGGGCGACTTGTTTGTGGCCGGCAAGCTGGTTTCCAAGAGTGCCACCATCAGGATTCACTACGGCCTCGCCGGCGGTGTCAGCGACAGTGAGGAGTTCATCATCGAGCAGGCTGGAGCTCCGGAACAAGCAGTCCTGCGCATCTTCTGGGCACAGAAGAAGATCGAAGAACTGATGATCTTCCCTGAGAAGAACGAGGACGAGCTACTGACTACCGGCCAGGATTTCGGGCTGGTGACCCAGGGAACATCGCTCATGGTGCTGGAGCGCCTCGAACAATACGTGGAGCACCGCATCGCACCACCGGAGTCATTGCCGGAAATGCGTGCCCGGTACTTGGCCGAAGTCGAGGAATTCCACCGTCAGCGTGCAGCCGAGGAAGAAGACAAGATAGTTCATGTGCTGGCGCTCTGGAAGGAACGGGTGGATTGGTGGCAGAAAGAGTTCAAGTATCCCAAGGATCTGCGCATCAACAAGGAAGAAGAGAAGGCCGCAGAGTCCGGGGTCGGCATGGGAGGTGGGGGAGCTTCAGGTGCGGCTCCCATGGTGCGAATGCTCGGGGCGGCTTCTTCGGAGGAGGCCGTCGCCGACGACTTCGCGCCGGAGGCCGAGCCGGCGTCCGCACGTGATGAGTTGCGCCGGGAGTCCCCCCGCAAGAAGTCCAAGTCGAAGAACGACAACGGCGACGACGATGGTGACGATTCCACACCGGAACCGACCATCGCTCTCAAGGCCTGGAATCCTGACACTCCGTATCTCAAAGCCATGGAGAAGGCTGGAAAGGGGGAGGGATTCAAAGTCTACATGGCCCAGCGCCAGGAATTCGGCGACTCGCCGGCTTTCTTCCTGGACTGCGCCGATTTCTTCTATGGCAAGGAGAACAAGGCTCTGGCCTTGCAGGTGCTCTCGAACATCGTCGAGTTGGGCCTGGAAGACCCGGCCCTCTACCGCGTCACCGCTCATCGGCTGGCGCAAAAGGGCGAATTGGAGCTGGCGGTGCTGCTCTTTGATAAAGTGCTGAAGCTGCGCCCCGAAGAACCCCAGTCCTATCGCGATCTGGCTCTCGTGTTGGACCAGATGGAGGTCTTTGACCGGGCCGTCGATCTCCTCTACCACGTTGTGCTCAACCAGTGGGACCGATTCGATGCCATCGAAGTCATCGCGCTCATGGAACTAAACCGCATCCTGGCCCGGGCCGAGCGGGCCGGCAAGGGCATCACCCTGGTGGACAAGCGCCTGACGAAGCTGCTCGATGTCGACGTGCGGATCATCCTGACCTGGGATACCGACATGACCGACATGGATCTGTGGGTCACCGAGCCCTCGGGGGAGAAGGCCTTCTACGGCAACAACAACACCACCATTGGCGGCCTGGTCTCAAGAGACTTCACCCAGGGCTATGGGCCAGAAGAGTACGTTCTCAAGAAGTCCATGGCCGGTCAGTACAAACTCGAGGCCAACTTCTACGGCACCAGCGAACCATCGGTGACCGGGGCAGTGACGCTGCAGGTCGACGTCTTCACCAACTACGGCCGCGCCAACGAGAAGCGCCAGACCCTCACCATCCGCCTGACCCAGGCCAAGGATGTGGTGCATGTTGGCGATGTGACGTTTTAGGGACGGTATTGGCAGCGCGTGGCGGGTGACGTAGTAACGGCTTGGTCCATCTCCCGCGTGCCTGCGGAACCCGAACATCGCACCCAAACCACCCCCTACGCCTTCACCACCCGGCCCGCACCCTCCCGCAGCACGGCGTAGACCTCCATGCCCAGCTCCAGCTCCAGCGCTGCGACCTGCCTTCGGGGCACATGGGCCACCAGGGTCAGTCCCTGGGCATCAAGTCTTACCTCCAGCCCAGACCGTGTCGGCGCCAGGTCCACGACCCGGCCGGTGAACAGATTGGCCGGCGACGGCGACGGGGCCTGCCGGTGCACTTCGAGGTCGCGGCGGCGGAAGAGCAGGTAGCCGCGCCCGACGAAGCCGGCTCCGGCCAACTGGAAAGTTGCCTTGTCAGCGACAAAAGTGGCGGAGCTGTCGTGTGCCTCAGTGACTTCCCCCTCGATGAAATTGTCCACCCCCGTGAAGCGGGCCACGAAGCGTGAACGGGGCTCCACGAAGACCTCGTCCCGAGTACCCATCTGGATGATGCGCCCTTCTGCCATGATGGCCACGTGGCTGGCCAGAGAAACTGCCTCTTCAAAATCGTGGGTGACGTGGATGATCGTGTTTCCGGCGCGGTGTAGCTGGCGCAGGAGGGCCCTCAGCTTCTCCCGGGCGCGAATATCCAGCGCCGAGAGGGGTTCGTCGAGGAGCAGCAACTTTGGCTCCCGGGCGAGGGCTCGTGCCAGGGCCACCCGCTGCGCCTCGCCACCCGAGAGAGTGCCGGGACGTCGATGGAGCAGCTCAGCCACCCCCACTTGCCCAGCCAACTCGGCGGCTCGGTCGAGGCGCTTACTCCGGGTCACGCCCTGCGCTGCCAGTCCATAGGCAATGTTCTTGTGCACTGTGAGATGGGGGAAGAGGGCCCGATCCTGGTAGACCAGCGCCAGGTCGCGGTCCTGGATGCGGGAACCGGTAATCTCTCTGCCATCCAGGAGTACAGTACCGCCCGTCGCCGGGTGCAAGCCGGCGAGGATCTCCAGCACCAGCGTCTTGCCACCTCCCGACGGTCCCAGCAGTACGAAGTAATCCCCCGCCGCCACCGAGAACGAAATGTCGTCAATGGCAAAACCGTCCCAGCGAGCCGAGAGATTGCGTACCTCAAGCATCGTCACGTTCCCTCGCCAGCAGGCGCAGCAGAATAAACAGGACGAGGCAGACCAGCACAAAGAGCGCGGCTGCCGGACGGGCATACGACAATCCGTAGGCCCCGAACCACTCCCAGATAAGAACCGGTGTAGTCATGGGGTGATAGGCAACGATGACTACCGCGCCAAATTCGCTCATGCCCCGCGCCCACATCAGCACGAAGCCCGAAAGAATCGCCCGCCAGGCCAACGGGACGGCGATGGTCAGAAAAACCCGCAGGGGAGATGCGCCCAGTGTCAGGGCGGCCTTTTCGAGGCGCTCGGGAACTGCGGCGAAGCCGTCTCGGGCGGCATTGATAAGAAAGGGAATCGAGACAAAGGACATGGCCACCATGATCCCCGCCGGATGGCCGACGAAGTCGAGTCCGATGCCGGCCGCTGCCTGGCCGAGTGGCGAACTGCGTGCAATCACCGTCAGTACGGCAATACCCGCCGCAGAGTGCGGAATGACGGTGGGCAGGTCCACCAGTCCCATGACCAGGCGCTTGCCCCAGAAGTCCTTGCGGGCCAGCAGATAGGCAAAGGGCACAGCCGCCAGTGCCAGCAATGCCGTGGCCAGCATGGAGGTCCAGAGGGTCAGCCAGATGGAATCCCGCAGCTCGGCATTGCCGGCCGCCGCAACCACGTTGGCCGGCTCTCCTCCAAAAAAGAAGAGCCCTGCCAGCGGGGCCACGATGAAGAGCAGCACCAGGCCACCCAGCACGGCGAAGGCAAGCTGCATCGGATCCCAGCGGATTCCGACTCCTCTAGTTCTGGTCGCTGGCATAGGCGCGCAGACGCTCCGGTAGCTGGTTGTACGTAAGCGTCGGGGAAGGAATCAGAGAGGATTGCCCATACTTCTGCAAGACCGCCATGCCCTGCTCGGCACTCACCAGGAACTCGACGAATTCGAGGGCGAGTTGCGGTTGCGGTGCACCGTGTGGGATGGTCACGCCGTAGGCGATGGGGCCGCCGCGCTTGGCAATCGTCGTGCCTGGCGCGGGGCCAGTTACTTCGACTGACACAGCACCATACTCGGCGGCTCTCCCGGAATCCCCCAGGTTGACCGCCGCGGGCAACTCCAAGAACGGAATCCCATGCTGCAGGGCCACCGAGCGATAGAGAAAAGCGAAATCCAGTTCCCCTACTTCCAGAAGCGCAACGAGATCCGAAGCTTTGGGACGAATGTGACCTTCGGCGTTGGCCTCCACCGCCGCCTGGAGTCCCGCCACGGCCAGGCTCCGTTCAGCGAGTTGCAACACCATCAGCGCCCGATAGCCGCAGGGGTCTGAGTCAGGATCCGAATGGCCGACCCGGGTGCCTGCGACCATGAGTAGCTGCGGCCAGCTGTCGAGATTGGGGATCCCATCAGCTGGCAAATCGGCAGGGTAGGCCAGGACCATTTCGTTGGCGGCAAAGATGAGATTCCACGTGGCATGCTGGCCCAACAGCAACTCGTCAATTACCGTATAGTCTGCCAGCGCCAGCACGTCGCAGGTGCGCCCGAGGTCCGAGAGCTTGCGGGCCGCCGCCCGGCTGCCTGAGGCCTCCCGCACGACTTTGACCCCGGGATGGCTGGCTTCGAAGGCCGCGGCAATCTCCCGCAGAGGGATCGCTAGACTGCCGGCGTGAAAGACCACAAGTTCCCTCGTCGCTCCTGACTCGGTCCCCTTTCCACAACCCGCAAGGACGAGCGCCAGAACGAAACTACATGTCCACCACCTTGCCATCACCAACTCCCTCTGTCCGGCTATTGATCCCGCGGGCGGGGAACGTGATGTTAACCACCAATTGCGCAGAAGATCAAGGCCACGTATACTGACCGCTCCGGCCGTCGGCCGGGCAATTGTCGTAGCGGAGGTCCTGATGAAGCAGTTTGCCGGCGTGATAGCCATCGCCAGTTTCCTTTTCGGCTGCAGCAGTCCTGCCGATCCTGTTGTCACTGCAGATGTCGTGGCAGACATTCGCGATGCGACGGGCCTGGCTGACGTTGACGTTGATGAACAGGGAGGTACGGAGTTATCAATTCCTGAGGTGCTCATCGAGGTTTTCGCCTTTGACGATGTGGAACCGGAGATTGGACCTTTGTGCGAAGCTGGTGAGGGCTGCTTCCTCGATCCCTGTAACGACAACGAGGAGTGCCTCTCGGGCTGGTGCGTCGAGCACATGGGTGAGGCCGTCTGCACCCAGGGCTGCGTCGACGAATGTCCGCCGGGATGGGAGTGCCGCCAGATTGCCGGTGGCGTGGACATCGCTTACATCTGCGTCTCCCGCCACGCCAACCTCTGCCGCCCGTGCGCCGACGGCGGCGACTGTGATGGGGCTGGGGGTACTGAGGATGTCTGCGTGAACTATGGAATCGAAGGTTCTTTCTGCGGCGGAGCCTGTGCTGCCGACGACGACTGCCCGTGGGGTTTTTCGTGTCAGACGACCTTCACCGTTGATGGCGTCACCACCTCCCAGTGTGTTGCCGATGCCGGTATCTGCCCCTGCACCGACACCTCCGTCTCCCTGGGCCTCTGGACCCCGTGCCAACAGACTAACGATTTTGGTGAGTGCCAGGGTAAGCGAGTATGCGCCGCCGACGGCCTGCTTGATTGCGACGCCACCGTTCCCGCCGCAGAGGTCTGTAATGGACTGGATGACAACTGCGATGGCGACGTGGATGAAGATACCTGCGACGATGAGAACCCTTGCACCGAAGACCAGTGCGACGGGGAAAACGGTTGCCTCCACTCCCCCCTGACCCAGGGCGAGTGCCTCGACGGTGATGCCTGCACCATCGGTGACCATTGCGAGGCCGGCATCTGCGTCGGCTCACCCATCAAATGTGACGATGATAACCCGTGCACCGACGATAGCTGTGATGGGCTGGGCGGATGCGATTTTGCCGACAACGAGGCAACTTGCGATGATGGCGACCCTTGCACCGTGGCTGACCGTTGTGCAAATAGCGAATGTGCCGGGACCGCGGTCTCCTGCGAGTGCCAGGTCAACCAGGATTGTGCGGCCCTGGAGGACGGGGATCTTTGCAACGGGACTCTAGCCTGCAACACCGGCAAGCTGCCCCACCTCTGTGAGGTCGTGCCAGCCACAATAGTCGATTGCCCGCTACCGGCGGGCGCTGATGCATTCTGTCAGGCCGCTCTCTGCACCCCCGCCACGGGAGCTTGCAGCATCGTCCCAGCCAACCAGGAATTCTCCTGTGATGATGGTAACCCTTGCACCATCGGCGAGAGTTGCCAGGAGGGTGCCTGCACCGGCGGCGTCGCGCCGAACTGCAACGATGGCAATCTGTGCACCGACGACGCCTGCGCAACCGAGTCTGGTTGTATCCACGTCCCCAATGCTGTGGCGTGCAACGACGGCAACGTTTGCACCACCAACGACGCCTGTAGCGAAGGGCAATGCGTTGGCGGTAATGAACTGGCCTGCGACGACGGCAACCCCTGCACCGATGATTCCTGCGACCAGGGCGTGGGCTGCGTCCACAAAGCCAACACCGCAGCCTGTTCTGACAACAACGCCTGCACCGTCAATGACCATTGCCAGGGCGGTCAGTGCGCTGCCGGGGGCGTTCTCAACTGCGACGATGGCGAAATCTGCACTCTCGATGGCTGCGCCTCCGACGTCGGCTGTACTCATACACCCCTCGCTGGAGCCTGCGACGATGGCGACTCCTGCACCGGTCCTGACTTGTGTGGAGGAGGAGTTTGCGTAGGTGGTCCGTCCCTCGATTGTGACGACGGCAACCCCTGTACGAAGGACAGCTGCGGTGACTTCGGTTGCCTCCACGCCAGCGACGATGACGGGGAATGCAACGACGGCAACGCCTGCACCGTTGGGGACCATTGCTCGCAAGGCCAGTGCAGTAACGGTGGCAATGTCAATTGCAATGATGACAGCGTTTGTACCACTGACTATTGCGACCCCGCCGCCGGTTGTATCTATACTTTCAACAGTGCCCCCTGCAATGACGACAATGCCTGTACGCTAAAGGATAACTGCCAGCTCGGGGAGTGCGTGGGCAGCGGCCAATTGACCTGCAGCGATGCCAATCTCTGTACCGATGATTCCTGCAATGCCCTCACCGGCTGTGAGTTTCTGCCCAACGCCGTCGGTTGCGACGACGGCAACGAGTGCACCGCGGTGGATCAGTGCCAGGGCGGAAGCTGCATCGGTTCCGGCGCTCCCGACTGTGACGATGGGAATCCATGCACCACCGATCTTTGCGACGCCGCAAAAGGGTGTGTCAACATCAACAACAGTGATCCCTGCGACAACGGCAACGCCTGCACCGAAAACGACGTCTGTTCGGGCGGTGCGTGCCAGGACGGAGATGCGGTGACCTGTGACGACGGCAACATCTGCACCGACAACACCTGCGACCCCGACCTGGGCTGCCAGTACCCGCTGAACCTGGCCCCCTGCGACGATGGCAACATCTGCACCGAAAACGACAGGTGCGCCAACGGCCAGTGTCAGGCCGGCCCGGCCATCTCCTGCGAAGACAACGACAAGTGCACCCAGAACACTTGCGAACCAGATAGCGGCTGCGTCTACCCGGCCATTGTCCCCTGCTGCGGCAACGGCGTCAAAGAGGGCGGCGAAGAGTGCGACGACGGCAACGAGAACGACGGAGACACGTGTAAGAATAACTGCACCGCGGCACCGCTCAACTACACTAACGGCATGGGCGGCTTCTACGGCGCCAATGGTGGCAACAAAGAGGCCAACGCCAAACTGGCCTGCGAAAGCCACTGGGGCAACGGCCAATGCTGCAACGACGGCTGCGGTTCGTGCAACCACCGAGGCTACCACAAGTGCGGAACCCCCAACTGCAATGGTTCCACCTACTGGAACTACCTCAGCATGTCCCAGTCAATGGACTGCGGCTGGGTCAGCGCCAATGAGATTCTGGTCTCCGCCGACGGGAAGAACTGGACGCAGTAACGCAGCTTCCCAGGCTAAATGACGCACCACCCAAACCCAGTCATCCTGAGCGAAGCGAGCACCGCGAGCGCAGTCGAAGGACCCCCGGGCACCAGATGTGCCGAGTCGTATCGCACCACCCAAACCCAGTCATCCTGAGCGAAGCGAGCATCGCGAGCGCAGTCGAAGGACCCCCGGGCACCAGATGTGACGCAGTGCGGGAGTACCTCGTTTGACGCAGTATTGGTCCGCCGTCGCCTGGGTGGGGCCTCGACCAATCCTACGGTGGGCGGGGTCGGCGGCTCAAACGCCGTTCCCGCACGGCTCGGTGCTATGGCGAGATTCCCTCGGGGGCCCCGAGGGCCCCCTCGGTCAGCATCACTGCGTACCATCCGTTCCGATGCAGCACGATCCGCACCACCCGGTCACCAACGGTCCGCACTGACCGCTGACTGAGGCGGCCCCAGGGCCGCCGAAGGAATCTCGCCATAGCCCATGGAGCGCGGGCAAAGACGGCACATGCCCGACGCAGTCCGCCGTGGGATTAGCCGCCGCATTGAGGGGCGACGGCGGACCAACACCGCGTCAAACTTCGCCACTGACGATGCGCCACCCAGGCCTAACTCGTCGCAATAGCAACGGAATCTGGCGGCGCGTCCGCTGTTTTGCCGTTGCGTCCATCAAACTTCGCCACTGACGATGCGCCACCCAGGCCTAACTCGTCGCAATAGCAACGGAATCTGGCGGCGCGTCCGCTGTTTTGCCGTTGCGTCCAGCACGGCTCGGGTGGTGCGAACTGACAAGAAGCTTGGATGGGGGCGCGGCATCGGACTGGGCGGACGGAAACAGCTATCACCACTGCCCTGGTTCCACGATCACCGGCACTGGGGCGGATTCACCGTGGGTGGTGCCACTCTCGATGCGGCCCGTCACGGTTGTGGAATCTGGTCCGCCGTAGAGCTGGGTCGTGATCGATGGAGCGAGGGAAGCGACGTAGGCTATGCCCTCATGGTTGATGAGACTGTGCACCACCGGGCCGGCAACCGCGGGATACTCGAAGAAGAGTTCAGCCAGTTCCCCCTGGACCACTGACTCAGGTGCCTGTAGCTGCAGCTTCACCTCAGCCACCTCCGGCCACTCAGGCTCGCCGCAATGCCAGAGTTGCATGCCCATTTCGTGCACCACCAGGAGTCCGCCATCGTTGTCGATGAAACGAAATGCTACCGGGGGATTGGTGAAGTTCTCGATAGCCCCGGCCGATTCGGCCTCGGGGTTGGGCAGTTCGTGAAGCAGTTCCCCGTCAGCGACCCGGGAAATAGCCACCCCTCCCGCCGGAGACATGTGCGCGACCACCGACTTGTCAGTTGACCACGCCACCGGGGCAGCAGTTGACGGTCCATACGTCATCAGATTGATGCCCGCGAAGCCGGCGGGAATGGTTGGCCCGAACTGCTGCATGTTGTGTAGCTTGTAAAACCGCAGGTTACCGTCATGAAGGACGGCCGCCAGTTCCTGCCCGTCCGCCGACAGATCCAGGTCCGCAATGGGGGAGAGCAAGGGCACGTACACCGGCGGTTCCCCGGTCGTCGGCTCGGCCGGTTGCAAATCACCAACGAGGTCAAAGCCGGACGCGCCGCTGCCGGAAATGTCGATAAGATGCAAGTGACCGCTGCCCAATGGCTGCACCAGAACCTGGGCTGCCCCACCAAAGACAATTCGGGGTCGATCCAGCCAGTAGCCGTTCTGACATTCGCCGTCACCTTCGAGAACAACATTGTGGAGCAGTTGCCCGGATTCCCTCTCCCAGATGGTAACCGAGGCCTCGGAGGGACCAGGGCCAATCACCTGCCAGCAGGAGAGCGCCGCGACATACTGCCCATCAGGGCTCAGCGCTGCGTAGAGGCCGGACAGCCAATCCAATTCGGGGTTCGACGGAGCCGGCGGCGTCAGCACAGGCCCCTGCTCCCCGGTGGGCAGATGCACCACCGTAACTGTCTCCTGCCCGAGAAGCACATCGTACTCCCATTGCTGGGCCGACAGGTTGGCCAGGTTCTCCTGCTCTCGCCCCAGCGGTTCACCGTCACGAACCCGGAAGTACTCCCTCGAAAAACCACTCTGGAGCGCCACGAGTTGTTCGTTTGGCGAGAGAATAAGGTCGGCATCACCGTATAGGAAGTTGTAGACGTTGGGCTGGCGGAACCAGACGACTTGCGGCTCGCACTCGCCAAATGGGCCCGTGGGACCAACCGCAATGTCTGTCACCGAATCGGCATCGGGTTCGCCTGAGTCCTCGGCGGACGCAAGATCGGCACCACTCCCCAGGTCGAACTCAGACTCTGACAACGCATCTTCACTGTCCGGGAGACCTGAGGCGCTCCCCGGCAGGCTCTCCGGGCAGCCGACGATAAGCAACGACCAGAACAGCAGGGGGGCAATAGTCGTGGTTCGCATGGGCCATCCTCCAATGACAAGAATCTAGGCATTGTCGGGGGCGGCGGCAATGATGGGGCACGAGAGACATGGACCGAGTCACTACTACGTTCACCTCTCCCCCCCACCCGCGCATCACGGGTCGACATCATCGCCTCGACCGCCTATAATCACCCTGCCGGCGCGCCGGCACGAGCGAACCGAAAACCACAACCGGAGTCGAGCATGCGTCGCAACCTGACCGCTGTGCTGTTACTGACCATCTCCTGCTTACTGGCCGGCTGCGGCACGGGTGGCGGAGTCGTAACCACCGAACTTCCTGACCTGGCTAAGCCCGATCTGGCCGCACATGACGGCTGGTCAGAGGTGGCAATCGCACCCGACACAACCGCCGACCTGCCGCTCGATGATTTCTGGGATTCGGCTGCCGTGGACGGGGCCACCGACCTTGCCACAGTTGAGGAGGGTGCCCCCGGATGGCCCTGCGTGAGCGACGGTGATTGCCTTTCGAACCTCTGCATCCCCACTCCTGACGGCCAGCAGTGCACCACCACCTGCATCGACGAGTGTCCCTTCGGCTGGCAATGCCGGCTCTACGGCCCCAGCCTCCCTGACGAAGTCTACGTCTGCGTCCCCACCGACGTCGACCTCTGCCGTCCCTGCGAAACCAACGGCGACTGCTTCACCGACGGCACCGATGCCGGGCAGGCATGCGTCTCGTACGGCCCTGACGGCAACTTCTGCGGTTCTCCCTGCGAACTGGACGAGGATTGTCCCCAGGGGTTCTTCTGTCAGGCTGCCGTCGACGTCGCTGGCAGTGCCGTTGCTCAGTGCGTCCGCGCGGCGGGCGACTGCCCATGCAAACAACGCTTCGTCGATGTCGGCGCCCAGACCACCTGCTACAACGAGAACACCTACGGCCTCTGCGCCGGCTCCCGGACCTGCCTCGGCGCCGGACTGACGGCTTGCGACGCACCCATTCCCGATGCCGAAGCCTGCAACGGACTTGATGACGATTGCGACGGCATGGTGGACGAAGAGGTG
>ERZ890953.1160-NODE-1160-length-13661-cov-13.765545_pt1 | contig 13661 bp, 11 predicted proteins | sample MGYA00521264_ERZ890953 | MGnify/ENA primary metagenome ERZ890953 (study PRJEB32303, sample SAMEA104408629) | aquatic metagenome | biome: Brackish water; feature: Chemocline; material: water | place: Baltic Sea | collected 2014-10-26T21:54:00 | depth 200 m ... | reverse complement strand
AGCTATGAGCCTGTTGTCTGTGGAGTTGCCTGTAGATGTTGTGATGTAGGGAAAACAAAAGCAGAGCCGTCTTTGGAAAAAGACGGCTCTGCCAAGAGAAAATCCAGTTTTTTTTGCTTTAAGGGCATCAACGAAATCAATCATATCAGTATCGGGCAGACGGTAATTGGTCGTATCCGATACCGATGTGTCTGGTAGAAAACAATATTACGGAATATGCGAGGAGTGCGGTGTTATGTTTTATGTACAAAAAGGTACGGGTTTCGTCATGTTTTGTACATAAAACATAATTGACACAAAAAAATGAAAAACTGGTTTTTTTTGTTTAAGCCAGAGGATATTCTTCTTTTCTACTCTGTCCATTCTTGTAGGTCTTGATCTAGTTGTGCTAAATCCACAAGTCGAATTCCACTTGCAGACCAGTTAGAGCCAGATGGTAGTTCTTCCTTAATCTGATGTTCGTAAGCCAACGCACCTGATGTCCATCCTGAACGAGAAAATCCTGTGAAGAAGACTTGCCAACTTCCTTCTTCTAGAATAATGTTATTCGTTTTTCTCTCTATTAACTCTTTAAGGACTCTAGGCTTGGTTTGGCTGCGTGTCCATTTGCACTCACCTAGAATCAAGGTCTTTTCCATGGAATTGAAACCAACGACATCCACCTGTGCTTTCGCATTCCATGTGCTGCCTACTTGATCTGGAAGATAGGGAAGTTCCCCTTTTGCCCCGGCTCGGATCGTCCACTCGCGGCATATTTCTTCCCACGTATATGCGCCAATGAAATCTATGAGATGTTTGCTGATTTCTGCTAGAGCCTGATCCTGTATGCCAAGAGCGAGTTGTTCTTGTCGATTTTCCAAGAAGCGGAAGTAGAAACGAAGATAAGGGTCTGTGATGTGGTAACGCCCTGCACGGGAGTTCTTTTTTACAGTTAAGGGGATGCGTCTCTCAACAAAGCCAGAATCCTTAAGTACGCTCAGGTATTTGCTCACATGCCCACTTGCCAAGCCAGTGCTGATAACAATCTCTTTGACCACATGCGCACCTTTGGCGATCGCGCTCAAAATGGAAATATAGTTATGTGGATCAGAGACGAAGTCTTGCAAGAGTAATTTCGGTTCTGCTTGAAGCAGATTATTGGGCGTAAGAAGGTTATCTTTGATATTTTGGGAGATACTTTTTCTGGGATTTATTCTCTCCCAATAAGCTGGAACACCACCAAATATCGCGTAAATGGCGACTCTATCTACTGCGGAGTAATTTGGAAAAAAACGGGCTGTAGCTCCAAAGGAAAAAGGTTGCAGATATAGCTGTGCAGATGCTCGACCGTATAAGGGAGCTTGATAGGAAAGAAATTCCCGCTTCATCATCCCCAGATGTGAACCGGAGAGGCATAAAAAGAGATTGCGCTTGGAAAGAAGATGATCCCAGAGATTTTGTAGCTGCCCAGCTATATCAGGTGTGACTTCGAGCAGATAGGTGAATTCGTCTATAAAAAGTGCTAGGCGTTCTTTTTCTGCGAGAGAGGCGACTTGTTGAAAAGCTTGTTCCCAACTCAGGTAGCTGAAATTTTCTGGGGCAGGGGCATTGGGGTTGGCAAAATTGTAGATCGCCTGGGAAAAGGAACGTAATTGATTAGCGGAGGAAGTATGCGTAGCGACCCAGTAGAGCGCACGTTGTTTAGATTGGTGTATCCACTCTACCAGCAAGGCTGTTTTTCCTACTCGTCTTCGCCCATACAGTACCAGAAATTCAGCATGTGGGGAAGCCCATAAATCTTCTATTTGCTGTAATTCTCGTTGTCTATCTAAAAAATTGAATTTCATTGATCTTTCACCTCACTTTGCTGTTATTATACTTTCAAGTATTATACTTGAAAGTATAAACAAGCGCTGAGCAATCATGAAAGATTATGCAAATAGGTGACCTATGCTGATTAAGAAATAAATCATAAGGTTTCTTAGTTTACTTTCAGCCCTAAAAGTAAATTATGCCGCCCCTTAGTCTCCTTTATAGAGTTCCTTTGAAAATCTCTTTCTATAACTCTATGAAAGTCGCATTTACATGAGTTATTTTTTCTTTTTTTACATTAAATTCCTGTTTGCGCAAGTTGTTTTTAGCTGTGTGGGGAACCGGATACGGCAAGTGGTATACTCCGCGGATTGAATTGATAAGGAGTTAGAACCATGCTTGTTGTTTCAGATTTTAATGGCACACTTTCACATGGCTCGCCGATTATTGGACTGGTAAGCTGGGTAGGTAAAAATCAGAGTAAATTACGAAAAAATATCTATATGGCAAAGATCATGCCATCTTGGTTTTTGGCGAAGCGTGGATTGATCGACTGGAATCAATGGGTCATTGAACTATTCGTCAGTTGTATGCCGGTCTTGAAAGATGCAACCCCGGAATTATTTGAAGAAGTCATTGCGCATACAATAGAAACCCAGTTATGGCCGAAACGCCGACTTGATATGATCGAGCGGATTAGTGGACATGTACAGCAGGGTGATGATATTTTTATCGCTACCGGCATGTGGCAGCCAACCGTCGCTCATTTTGCTGCGCATGTTGGAGCAAAAGGACTCGGTACAGAAATTAAGTTTAAAAACGGACAGATGACCTTGGCTGAGCCGATTGCTCATGGGCAGGATAAAGCAGAAAAGATCGGAAAACGTCTGGGTGTGGAACGTATTGATGTGGCATATGGTGATACATCAGCGGATATTCCGATGCTGGAAATGGCAGACCATCCCGTGGCTGTTTATCCGGATGACACACTCAAAGCAGTTGCGCAGGAGCGTGGCTGGGAAATCTTTGGGGATAGAGCGGATGACTGAGATCGCACGACTGGCGATGTAGCCTTATTTATAAATGTCCATTTACATAAGTTATTCTGATCTGTGACACGTTACAGAAGCCTGAGTTCGAGTCTCATTAGGGGGTAAAAAACGCTCAGTAAACGGAGCGCTTTTTGCATGGTAGTCTTTAGCGGACCTGTTCCGAACCACTTTCGTCCCTAAAATCGGGGAAAATACGGTGCAAAAAGCAAGAATCTAATTCAAATGAAGGAAATCCTCAATAAACATCAGCGTTACCTAAAAGGCAATCGAAAAGTCGTCCTACATAATTTCATTGAAAATGTACTAAATATACACATTTATTGAAATTCTGAGATTGTAGCCGCTCGCGTACCCCAGCACTCTACCTCAGTCCAAATCCACCAATGTTTCAAGTGCTATTCTGAGCATTTTTTCTGTGCCTTGCTTCACAACATCACGATGTGGATCGTATGCAAAATCTTCCATAGCAACTTGTGACTGGCTCTCAGCCAAATTGCCATCGGAGGTTAAAACTCCCCCAGCACGCAAGCCGCGAAGACTTGCCATCACAAGCAGGACTGCCAGTTCCTGTTCAACCGCAACCACACCCGCGTCCATCCATATTTCCATCGGGTCTTCTACAAGACCTGGATAGAAATTTGCCTTGGATAAAGTAATGCCACAGGGAGGGTTTGTAATCCCATTTGTCTTGCAAGAAGTTAACAGGGAATTTATTATTTGATAATGGGCTACAGCAGGATATTCAATGGGCATCAGCATCGGCGTAGTCCCATCACATCGAATCGCCCCTGTTGCGATAATCACATCTCCGTCCCTGATGCCTTTTTGCATCGCGCCACATGTGCCTGCACGTATCACAGTCTTAACGCCACCAACAAATAATTCATGGAAAGCAACGCTCGCGCCTGCGCTTCCCACTCCATGAGAGCAGATTGTGATTGGCGTTCCATTATAGGTTCCTGTAAACGTGCGGTATTCGCGATAATACCCAACTTCTTCGGCTCCATCAAGAAGAGCGGCGCAAAGCTCTGCACGCTTTGGGTCTCCAACAACTAATGCGCGCTCGGCAATCTGGCTTGTATAGGCGCGTAAGACGGGTAGTTTTTCTTCAGTCATATTTCTCTCCTCTAAACTTTACTATTATTAACTATTTTTCGAAAACGGCGACTGTTTTCAGCCAAATCATCTCCGTGACGATGCAAATCGCCACCGATAAGATAGATAACTTCGTTACCGTAAAATTCGCTCATTTCTTCAAGGCGATCTAGGCTCATTCCGCCGCCAGGGGCGGGGAAGATGGGTTTTAGGTGGGTCATTTCTACTTCTGTGCCGTCTACGATGCTTTGACATTCATTTTTGCTGAATGAGAAGCGTCCGCCGTGATTAGGAAAGATGGTGGCATCAGCTCCGGCTAGGCGTGCAAATTGCCCGAAGAGAGCATGATGCGAGATTCCGCTGTCGGGGTTGAGAACGTAGCTTCCTTGTAGGGCGGGATGTGCCAAAATGGGGAGGGCGATTTCGTCATCGGCTGCGATTTGGCGCATGATGTCGTAGCCTGCTAATCCGGGAGCAATCATTAATCCGCCTGCGCCCGTGTTTTTAGCGTGGTGCGCTTTCTCTAGCATCTGATTGGCGGGAGCAGTGATGTTGGGGATGTAGATACTCTTAAATCCCGTTTCGGCATTGGCTTTCGCAACAGCAGCGGCGCAGAGTTCTACTCGTTCTTCAAAAGGAGAGAAAGATTGGTCAGCCAAGCCATGATCGTCTTTGATCATGTCGATGCCACCCAGCGCAAATTGATAGGCGTAATTGGCGAGGGATTTTGCGCTCAGCCCCATCGGTTTTAAGGCGGTGCAGAGGAGGGGGCGTTTTTCTACGCCTAAATAGTTTCGTAGTTCATCCCGTCCGAAGCGAGGTCCCTTGAAGGCTTGGAGCAGGCTCTCTGGTAACTCTAATCTCTCTACACGAATGCCGGGTTTGATGCTGCTATTGCCAAAAATCAGATTGAGTAATTGAGTCAGCTCAAAGCCAGAGCTTTCGACTGCATAGCTGATTTTTGCTTCAAAATGGGATTCGTCTACACGTTCAAAAGATTCGATTTGACCGAAGATTTTTGCGCGAATATCGTCATCGGCGATGAGATCAGCGGGGAACTCAATAGTCTGCTCGATGCAGATTGTTTCGGATTTAGCGCGCGCAAGTTCTTCGTCGCCAAGAAGTTTGTAGACGGTAGCAAGCCGAATATCCGAGAGCGATAACGGTGTTTTGGGGATCATAGGGCTTCAGCTTTCGCGTCGCTGTGGACATCGTCAATCCGCACAGACTCTAAATCCGCATCCGTTATATTAAGATTTTCACCGACCATTTCTTCTGTTTTACGGACGAGCGCCATTGCATCCAAACCGTGCGTGCGCATAAGATAGGGGCGGCTCGCGCCGTGTGCGTAGGTATCCTGCAAACCGATGCGAGCGAGCTTTTTGCCAACGCCATTTTCTGCCATGACCTCGGCGACTTCGCTGCCCAGACCGCCAATAATGGTGTGATTTTCCATTGTAATAACGCCATATTTGGGCTGCTCGGCGGCGGCTAAGATGCTGGGATCGTTGAAAGGTTTGTGTGTTGAAACGTGAAGATGCTGCATGGACACGCCGCGCGCTTCGAGAATTTTGGAGGCACGCATGGCTTCTTCGGTACAGATGCCGCTGGAGAAAAGGGTGATGTCGGAGCCTTCTGTCAGTTGGCGGGCACGCCCAAGTTGCATAGGTTCATTTTCGTCAAAGAGAACGGGGATTTCACCGCGCAACTGGCGGATGTAGACCGGCCCATCGATATCTTCGATGATGTCTAAAACCTGGGCAACTTCGTTGGCATCGCCTGGCTCAACGACGGTCATGTTGGGGAGGGTGCGCATGAGGGCAACATCTTCGATGGCTTGATGGGTTGCTCCACCCGGCGTGACAATGCCTGGCAAAAAGCCAACCAAACGTACTTTGAGATTAGGATAGGCAATGGACATAGAAATTTGGTCAAAAGCACGTCTATAGATGAAGATTGCGAAGGTATGGAAGAAGGGAACAAAGCCTTCACGAGCCAATCCGCCTGCAAAACTAGAAATATTTTGCTCTGTCATGCCCATCGAAAGAAAGCGGTCGGGATAGGCATCACGGAAAAGGTCAACTTCGGTGTTGCTGGTTAAATCTGCTGAAAGCACGAGAACTTCTGGTTTATCTTTTGCCCACTCAATAAGTTTTTTTGCATGTACACGTTTTTTAGTTTTCATAAGAGTTTTCCTGTTCTTTGTCCACGAAGTCACACGAAGAAGCACGAAGAAAAAACTTAAGCTTTTTGTTTTTTACTTTGCGGTTCTTTATACTTATCGTGGAAAATCTATTTATTCCATTCTTCCAATAAGGCCGCATATTGTGCTCGTTCTTCTTCGCTTTTGAAGCGGACATAATGCAATTTTGGGAAACGTGTTTTGAGCAGATCAATATCACAATAGGGATTAGTGTATGCCAATATGACGAGGGGCTTGCCTTCTGGTTGGACACTGGCAGCTTCGACCAATGCTTCGACATCATTGCCATCCACTTTGATAACATGCGCACCGAAGGCTTCGACACGAGAGATGAGCGGCTCAATATCAAGAACGTCTTTCATTGCGCCATCAGCTTGCTGACCGTTCACATCCACGACAACAGCGATATTTTCGAGTTCGTAGAATTTTGAGATTGCGAGAGCTTCCCATGTCTGTCCAATTTGGAATTCACCATCTGACATAAAGAGCCAATTGCGCCCCGTTTCGCCTTTCTTGCGTCTGGCGTATGCAATACCCGCTACCTGGCTGAGAGCCTGCCCCAGTGACCCAGCGGTGATGTCGTGCCCGGGAGAGTGTTCTGCTCCAATCATCTCGACTGTGCTGCCATCAGTGTTGAATTGCTCCAAGCCCTCTTGAGACATGCGTCCAACTTCGACCAATGTTGCGTATAAGACGAGCGCATATTGAACGGGGGAGAGGAAGAAGCGATCCAAATCAGGGGCTTTGGGGCCGTTGTAAGCATTGCCTGTAAAATATTTTTTATTTTTCGCACTGGGCACACCGGGGAAAGGAGCGGGGATTATTGGGGCTTCGCTCGCACCGATATTCAGGATTTTGGTATATAAGCTCGCCCAAATCTCAGCCGAGCTACAGGCTTGGCTGAGATAGCCGCCGTTATTATTAATCGTATGTGCCAAAACGCGCCGCCGAATCCCCGCTGCCACGCTTTTAGTTTCTGCTTGCCAGTTTTCGTTTGTCATTCGTTTTTCCTTGTGTTGAGAAAATCACAATATTTAAGTATTGCGTAACGAAAAGTATTACAAAATACGTTTTACACAATACGCACTTTTTAACTCATTATTTTCGCTAACCCCTCTTCAAAGGGCGGATAAACAACACCCTTCTCGGTGATAATAGCGGTGATATATTTGGATGGAGTCACATCAAAGGCGGGATTGCCAACTTCGATATCATCTGGCGTAATCTGACATTCGCGGACGTGCGTGATTTCACTTGCGTGCCGTTCTTCAATCTCTATCTCGTCCCCATGCTTGGTTGCCATATCAATGGTCGTCGTGGGGGCAGCTACATAAAAAGGAACACCATTTTCATGCGCCACAACTGCCAAATTGTATGTACCAATCTTATTCGCGGTATCGCCATTCGCCGCAACTCGATCTGCGCCAACGACGCATAAATCTACGCCGTGTCTGCGCATGAAATGACCAGATGCCCCGTCCACGATCACCTTGAAGGGAACACCCTGCTCTTTCAGCTCATACGCTGACAGCCGCCCGCCTTGCAAACGGGGGCGGGTCTCATCGAGCAACGCAAAAACCTTTTTCCCTTGCTCGTGCGCCATACGGACGATGCCAAGAGCCGTGCCATAATCCATTGTGGCGAGACTGCCCGTATTGCAATGATGAATGATAGTCGCTTCATCTGGCACAAGGGGCATAGCGTTTCTGCCAATCGATTTGTTAATCTCCACATCTTCTTCGGCGATGGCGTGGGCTTCGGCGATGACGGCATCTTTTAGCGCGGTCACGCTGTCTAATGCAGGGTCGGCGATGCGTTCTTTCATCCGATCTATTGCCCAAAAGAGATTGACGGCAGTCGGTCGGGATGCGGCTAATGTGTCCATAGCGGAAGCAAGTTCCGAGTTAAGAGCGTCCACGTCCCCAGCATCTGAGCGCAGGGCGGTTTGGGCAATCCCGTAAGAGGCGGCAACGGCTATCGCGGGCGCGCCCCTCGTCACCATATCCTTAATTGCTTGGGCAATATCTGCGTAATTTTCGTAGTCGTTGTAGATGGTTTCGTGCGGGAGCTTGCGTTGGTCGAGCATCCGCACTGTGCCAGAATCGAGCCATTCAATACTTTTGAATTTACTCATTGTTTCCTCTAGATGTTGACTGATTTAAGTCGTTGACGGCGGCGAAATTCTACAACGAAAAGCCCTGCTAGTGTTGCGAGATAGGGTATCATCGCAGAAAATTGGAAGGGGATGCGTGACCCCTGGAGACGAAATCCGAGAGCATCAAAAAAGCCAAAGAGTACACTCGCACCGAAAACACCCAAGGGGTGTGCTTGTCCGAACATCACAGCAACTACAGCAATCCATCCCCTTCCTGCGCTCATATTTTCTACGAAGAGGGTTACTTGTCCCAGTGATAATTGTGCGCCTGCCAACCCACAGAGCGCGCCCGACAATAAAACAGCACTGAGTTTAATGGCTTTGACTTTTACCCCCAATGTAGCCGATGCCTGAGGTTTTTCGCCCACACCACGCAGACGCAAACCTGATGGGTGATGAAAAAGCATGATATAAGAAATTATCACCAACAGCCATGATAAATACACCAACCAGGAATGACCGGAGAATATTGGACCAAGAATGGGGATTTCATCGATTATCGGTATGGTGATGGGATCCAAGCCGATAATGCGAGGGTCACTGAAAACACCCTTGACACCGAAAATGGCGCGGGATAAGAAAGTGGTCATTCCAACTGCAAGGAAGTTCAAGGCGATTCCCAATGCGATCATATTGCCATTCAAACGCACAGCTAATAGACCGAAGAGTGTTGCCATCAACACTCCCCCAAGAACTCCTGCCATCACTCCGGCGAAGGAACTTTGCAAGAAAAAGCTCCCTACCACTGCCGTGAAAGCTCCAGTAAGCATCAAACCCTCTAAGGCGATATTGAACACCCCGGCGCGCTCACAGAGTAAACCACCTAACGCTGCCAGAAGAATTGGCGTAATCATACGAAGGGTTGAGTTTAGTAAAGATGCGTCAAATATTTCCAGAATTTCCATTTATGTTCTCCAAATTTACCCGTTGTTACGAAACAGCTTTATTGTTGAAGTAATCCTCTGGTAACCGGAGAAGAGGGTTGCTTCTCTACGAGATACTGTGTAATCGTAAAGGCAGCTCGCAATAACAGTATCATCAATCTTCTGTGCCAAGTCGGAAAGTCCCTCGTGTAGCAACGAACATAATGATGATGGCTTGCAATACTAGAGCTAGTTCTCGAGGAATATCCGTATGACGCTCCATGCCATATCCGCCCGTTTGTAATGCTGAGAGGAATAACCCTGTTAACAGTACTCCAATCGGATTGAGATTTGAAAGCAAGGCCGCCATTATTCCTATCCAGGCATAGAGGGGAGCGGTCAGTGCTGTGTCAATGTAGCGATAGTGCACACCCAAAACCTCGATGGCACCCACTACCCCCGCGATCATGCCACTTGCAAGCATTACCTTATAACCCAGGGGTTTTACAGCAATCCCACCGTAACGAGCGAAGTTGATATTTAGCCCTCTCATCCGCAGTTCATAACCAGCTGCAGAGCGTTTAATAACCAAAGCCAAAATGAATACCAAGGCAAGAATAATGAAGGCTCCCGCGTTAAGGCGACTCCCCTGCACAAGAGATGCCAGCCGCGCACTTTCAGGCACCATAGGGCTTTGTGCTACACCGCTTAGTTGCTCCCCAAAGGGTCCACTAACAAGATATGATGCAAAATAAATCGCTGGGTAGTTCATTAGCAAAGAGCTAATCAAGATGGGTACGCCAAAGCGAAATTGAAACCACGCTGATAACAAGGCATATAATCCCCCGGCCAGGATACCTGCCAGCAATGCTATCGGCAAGCGAAGGTAATCTGGGGCAGGTAAGGTAACTGCAACCAGTGATGCTGTTAAACCGCCAAATACTAATTGCCCTTCTACTCCAAGATTTATAAGACCAGCACGGAAAGCAATCGAAACAGCCAGAGCAGCTCCCACAATCGGTGCCGCACGGTTTAACGTGGATGGTATGTTGAAGCGGCTAAAGGCTCCTTGAAAAAGTTCTGAATATCCCAATATGGGATTTTCGCCAGTAAGTGCGATGATCAAAGCACCAATGAGCAAGCCTCCAATGATCGCCAATACAGAACTTTGGGCATTGCGCAGCCATCCATATACGATCTTATACCAATTAGGAGGAGAGGCGATTTGAGCAGAAGACTCTGATAAGTTTTCGGTCTGTTCATTGGAAGTTTTAGCCATTTGTTCTTCCTTGCATTATATTCGTGATCTTTGCACCTTCATTTGTTACGCCAGTCATCAACAATCCAAGACCATATTCAGTAGCCTCCGATGCGAGCATTTCCCCAACAATATGCCCATCGAATATCACATAAATACGGTCGGCAAGTCCAAGGATTTCGTTGAGATCAGCAGAGACAAGCAAGATGGCGTGACCATCATCCCGCTGGGCAATAAGGTTGCGATGAATGTTTTCAATTGCCGCCACATCCACCCCACGTGTCGGCTGCTCGGCGATGATTAGTGGGCTGTTATGTAAGAACTCACGCGCCAGCACCACCTTTTGCATATTACCGCCAGAAAGCGTATTTACAGCATCTTCCACATTTGCCGTTTTTATTCCAAAATCCTGTACAGCATTCACTGTGCGCTCTCTCAATAATCCCAAACGCAGAAAACCAAAAGATGATGAATGTTCTCTCTGGAATCCCAATGAGAGATTGTCAATTATTGATGTGTCTAGTGCCAATCCCAAACCAGTGCGGTCTTCGGGAATGTAAGACATGCCTTTAGCGCGGCGTTCTGCTACAGATGTATTCGTAATATCTTTACCAGACAGCCGAATGCGTCCAGTTTTTGGCTTAATCAACCCCGACAGTGCCTGGATCAGCCCTTCTTGTCCGTTTCCTGCAACCCCTGCGATCCCCACGATTTCACCAGCACGAACAGATAAGGATGCATTTTGCAGTACGGGTACGCCACGTTGATCATTTACCGAAAGGTCTTCTACCGTTAATACGGTTTCGGTAGGTTGACTAGGTTTCTTTTCAACCCGCAAGAGTACTTCACGGCCTACCATGTGGCTGCAAATTTCTTCCGGTGAAGTGTCTGCTGTGCGTAAGTTGGCTGTCACTTTACCACCCCTTAAAACCGTGGCTATATCAGATATCTCCATGACCTCTTGCAGCTTATGTGTTATGAAGATGATTGTTTTCCCTTCCGAAACCAGGCGGCGGAGGATATCAAATAACCCATCTTTTTCCTGTGGAGTAAGCACGGCTGTCGGCTCATCCAGAATTAACAAGTCGGCTTTTCGGTACAGAGCTTTCAGAATCTCCACCCTCTGTTGTACCCCGACAGGGAGTTCAGAAACTTTGCGGTCAGGATCCACTTGCAAATTATAAGCCTCAGACAGTTCCAGCACTCGTTGCTTGCCCATCTTGCGGTCAATCAGGGTTCGGTGTGTAGGCTCTGAGCCATAGATTACATTCTCTGTAACAGTCAGTGAGGGGAAGAGCATGAAGTGCTGATGAACCATTCCAATTCCAGCTGCGATCGAATCCAGCGGAGAAGAAAAGGATAATGGTTGCCCATTTAGATATATCGTCCCCTCGTCTGGCTGGTATAACCCATAGATGATATTCATCAGGGTGGACTTTCCTGCTCCATTCTCCCCAACCAGCGCACGTATTTCTCCGCACTTCACAGCCAAGTCAACGTGATCATTCGCCAGAACACCAGGAAATCTCTTTACAATTCCACGTAATTCAACATGATAGTTCATATCTAATCAGCACCTAAAGTTTTCTGTCACTAAAAAAACAATCTCAATATCTTGAAACAAAAAAGTGCATGGCACGAAGGGGTATCCTGTGCCATGCACTTTGAAAAATAGATTAGTTGCCTGCGGACAACGGGTCAATAACTTCAATCTCTCCGTCAATGATCATCTGGCGAATCTCAGTGACTTCTTCGATTACCTCAGGATAACCGAGAATAGCGCATTCTGTGGAATCTGGGTCATCCGAAGTTAATATGGTTAGACCAACACCATTTTCAGCCAAGCCATAGTCAAAGACCTGCTGCTCAGATTCTTGAATGATCGCCTCTACTGTCTGGAATACCGCTTCGTCCACTCTTTTGATCAGGTTTTCCATTACGTTCTGGGGATCGTTGGGGCACTGATTGGTGTCTACTCCATAGGTAAAGAAGCTCTCTGCCTTTGCCGCTTCGAAGACACCAAAGTTGCCTCCCGCAGCGGCTGCAAAGATATGGTCAGCCCCATCGGCAGTCATCGAAAGTGCCAATTCTTTTGCTTTGGCGGGATCCGCAAATCCACCGACAAAAAGAGTAACTACTTCAACATCAGGATTTACATATTGTGCGCCTTGAGCAAAACCATCAGGCCACCGACGGATAAAGGGGGTGTCAAGTGCGGCAACAGTGCCAACAACATTGGATTCGGTTGCCAAGCCTGCAACAGCACCAATCAAAAAAGCTCCTTCATGCTCTCGGAATACACCGCAACGCACATTCTCTGGTAGAGGGTTTGGGCAAAAATCAACTGTGACGAAGGTGATATCAGGTGACTCTGGGGCAGTTTCAGCAACAATGTCCTGAAAATCGAAGCCTAACAACACAATGATATCCCAGCCTTCTCGTACCATGGCGCGCACGTTTTCGGCGCGGTCGGTGGGGTCACTGCTCTCAACGGTGTTAATCTCTACACCATATTCTTTTGCCAAACGATCCATGCCATCTTGTCCGAGGGTGAGGAACTGGTTCACACCTATCGGGGAGGGCGTGATATAGACTACCTTGAGCAACTCTTCTTCAACAGCTTCTTCAGCAACTTCCTCTTCGACTTCAGCAGCAACTTCTTCAACCTCGGGCTGAGCTGCTTCTTCAACGGTTGCCTCTTCGGCAGCTTGCGGAGCACAAGCCGCTAATAGAGAAAATACCATGAGAATAGTTAGAAATGTGACCAAATATTTTTTTAACATTTGACTCCTCCTTGTGGAATCATATTTTCTTATCAAATTAAGTAGGGTGAAATTTGTTTACACGGCTATCGGATCATCTTTTCTTTTATGGCTTCATGGATCATAATGTTTACGGTAGCCTTCTTGGTTGACATTACAATTGAGTACAGCACCTCCTTTTTCAGTAGAGATACTCCATATGCTTTGTGAGGGGATTATCAAGTACATGACGATATCCACATTCATAAGCGTTCTTTTCTGAGAACATCGTCTGGGTAATTCTTCTTCAAAAAAGAGTCAGGGTTTGCAGAGTAATATAATTAAACATCGGAACATTTGTGCGTAGCGTTACATTTGTTCACAGTATACAAAATTCTTCTTCGCTTGTCAATAGCATAGATTAGCTTTTAAAAATAAAAAGCCCCCACAAAGCGTGAGGGCGAAAATCAACTGTGCTTGCTATTACAGAGCCTATTCCTCTA
>ERZ890953.1157-NODE-1157-length-13691-cov-14.397917_pt1 | contig 13691 bp, 11 predicted proteins | sample MGYA00521264_ERZ890953 | MGnify/ENA primary metagenome ERZ890953 (study PRJEB32303, sample SAMEA104408629) | aquatic metagenome | biome: Brackish water; feature: Chemocline; material: water | place: Baltic Sea | collected 2014-10-26T21:54:00 | depth 200 m ... | reverse complement strand
TCAGACTAACGTCCGCTTTGCCTTGAACAAGGTTGAGAGGTTCTTTAAAACCACTTAAAAGGCGTTGAGCCAATGAGATCAGTTCGTTTTTGTCATTATATTCAGGGATAAAAATAATAAACTCGTCTCCACCCAAACGAATACAAAGTTCATTATCTCTCACTGTGGCTTTTAATGTGTTCGCCACGTATATTAATATATCATCGCCAGCGGCATGTCCAAGGTTGTCGTTTACAGCTTTAAAGCCATCCAAATCTATAAATAAAATAGCGATTTTGCGTCCAAACCGCAAGGCTCCTTTTTGAAATATTTTAAACCTTTCAAAAAAACCATGACGGTTTAAAAGCCCGGTTAAACTGTCAGTCGCGCTCATTCTCTCAAGTTTCAACTCCATCTCTTTTCTATTTTCAACGTCGGTGTAAAATCCTATCATTCGCTCAGGCTCATTGTTGTTGTCAAAAACAACTTTGGCGCGATTTAAAATCCATTTATACTTTCCCGATTTTGTCTTGACTCGATATTCAATTTCAAAATAATCACTATTGCCTTTTAGATGAGCGTCGAGTTGGCGTTGCGATTCCATCGCGTCGTCAGGGTGAATCATCGCTTTTAGATAGCTATAGGAACACTGAGGTATTTCTCCATCCATGCAACCCAACATAGTTAAAAGAGTTGGTGAACAAAAAAGAGTATTTTCTTTGATGTTCCAATCCCACAACCCGTCGCGACTACTCTCTATGGCTAAATTAAATCTTTCTATATAATTGTATAGTTTTTTATCTCTCTCTCTTTGATTTGTAATGTCCGTAACGTAACCTACGTAATTAGTAATCTTATGGCTAGAGTCGTAAAGAATTTGAGTACTATCCGTAACCCATACATAACTTCCATTGCGATGTCTGAGTCGATAATCTTGATGCGTGAAGGAGTCTACTTTTTGCTGAGAATTATCTTGCACTTCTTTAAAAACTCGCGCTAAATCGTCTTCATGTATAAGTTGGGCGTATTTAATTGTTGAATTTAAAAAATTTTCTGGTTTGTACCCAAGAATGTTGCGTAAACTCTCTGAGACGTATTCTACCGGCCAATCTTCTCTCCTTTGCCATTTGAAGACAATGATATTTCCATTGTTGAAAAGCTTGTAAGCTTCTTCTATCTCTTTTGTTTTACGATTGTTCTCTTCAAAGAGATCAAGAAGGTCTAAATTGGCGTTAATCCTTGCGCTAAACTCTTGATACGTAAATGGTTTGGCAATAAAATCATTAGCTCCATAACGCAAAAAATTTGTAGCCACCTCGTTACTGCTAATGCCGCTAATCCCAATAATCGCCAATCTATCTTTAGTGTAAGTTTGACGAAGCAGCATAGTTAATTCCATGCCATTCATCCCTTGAAGCCTATAGTCGATTAAAACCAAGGAAATATTTTTACTTTTAATTATTTCTATCGCTTCTGTCGCGTCGTTTGCCTCTTCTATATTAAGTTGAAGCTTCTCCAAATAGACTTTTATTTCTTCTCTTTGCGTTTTTGAATCATCTACTATTAAAATGTTTTCTTCACGATTTTTCAATATTCTAGACACAATTTTGACAATGTAAGCAATGCTTTGCGGATCGCTTTTAGCGACGTATTCCACGATATCTTTTTTTAGCACAATGTTTTTGATTGTTTCATTTATGCCGCTGCTCAATACAATAACGGGAATATCGTATTCCAAAGCGAGATCAATCACCTCTCCGTTATTCGCGTCGGGCAAGTGAACGTCCAATATCGCTATGTCAAACTTGTTTCTCCGTATAAATCTATTGGCTTCTTCCAAGGATTTCGCCATAAAAACGTTAGCTTTTAACATCTGAGATATTTTCTCTTTAACAACCGTCCTAATATATTTACTATCGTCTACGATCAATATGTTTGTCACTACTTTGCCCACCCAAAATCTTCTTAATTTGATTATAGCGTATGTCCCTCAATAATCACTTAATCCTCTATTGCAAACCAGCGAGAAAAAGAGAAAGAACTTATGTTATTTAAAAGTTATTTTGATAAAATCAGACCTTTAAAGCGAAATGGCAAGAAATTAGTAGGATAACATGGATACAATAGAATATAAAATATACATAGACGACGTGGTAAGACGAGTTGAAACCGCTAGATTAAGAGTGAGCGGTCACCATATAGTAAAAACCGTCGCGGTGAGTAAGTACTCAACTTCGGACGAAGTAAAAAAACTTTATGAAATCGGTCAGCGAGCCTTTGGCGAGAACAAGGTTCAAGACTTGAAAGAAAAGTCAAACGAACTAGAAGAGTTGCCATTGGAGTGGCATTTTATCGGTAACTTGCAAAAAAACAAGATTAATAATTTACTCGACGTCAACCCCACTCTTTTTCAAGCTCTCGACTCTTTGGAATTGGCTCTTGAGCTGCAAAAAAAACTACAGGCGAGAGACATGACCCTTGATTGTCTGCTCCAAATAAACTCCGCGAACGAGGAATCAAAACATGGTTTTACTCCCGAAACAGCGATAGAGAGTTATAAAAAGATACAAAGCGAGTGTCCAAACATAAAATTAAAAGGCGTTATGAGCATAGGAGCTCATTCGGAGGATAAAGAAGTAGTCAAAAAAAGTTTTTTAACCACTTACGCGATTTACAAAGAACTTCCAGACGCAACAATCTGTTCCATGGGAATGAGTGGCGATTTTGAACTCGCCATTGAGTGTGGTTCGAACATGATTAGACTCGGCTCTCTCATGTTTAACAAATAAACTCCTTAAGGAAAAAACATTTTAGTACATATATGTTGTAGTGTTGATTCACACTTTTTTTTAGAAAAATTACAAAAAGATTATCCAGATGAAAAACTTACTGGATTTTTTTACGACCCGAACATTCATCCTTATTCGGAATATCAATTGCGTTTGCTAGACGTGCGAAGAAGTTGCAAAATGCTTGGCATTGATTTGCTTGAGGGCGAGTATGATTATGAAAATTGGCTCAATGCCGTTCGCGGCTTGGAAAAAGAACCTGAAAAAGGGGCTAGATGCGAAGTCTGTTTTGATAAACGCTTTTCCGTGAGCGCCAAAAAAGCTTTGGAACTAGGCGAAAAAAAAATCACGACCACCCTACTCGTCAGCCCTTTAAAGTCTCAAGAACAACTCAAACGCGTTGGAGACGAGTTTCATGAAAAAAATGGAGTTGAATTTATAGCGGTGGACTATAGAAGTGGCGGAGGGACGCAAGATCAAAGCCGCGTGACAAAAGAGAAACAACTCTACCGCCAAGATTATTGTGGATGTATTTTTGGCCTAACTATGCAAAGAGAACAACAAGACAAACTTATGGACGAGATGTTTTCTCCAATTTCAAAACACGCGCTTCCAGCCTCCATTGAAGAGCGAATCCAAATGTACTCCAAAAGAAATGAACTTGAAGACGAAGGAGTGGAATATAAAATCGTTAAGCAAAAGTTTTTGAACTATCGCCAATTTAACTTTAAAGTCACAGAGGGTAAAAATACCATTATTCCGGCTTACGCTCTTTCATACTCGACTCTACCTAGAAAAACCGCTCAAGGAAAAGTGGAATTTAGCATTAAAAATTTGCACTATTTCAATCGCGAAGAGATAAAATTCATCACTTTGAGAGAGTTCAACATGCTTACAAAAACTCAATATAAGACTATGAATGAACTTATCTTTAATCCTCCTAGTTTTGACGAGGAACTTCAAATTAGAAATATTTTAAACGATTCAAACTACGACGTTACTCCTATCATCGTAGTGCAAAGCGTATCGGACAAAAAGCTGACGATTTATTTGGACGCCAAAACTTACGAGGACACAAAAGAAAGACTAATCATAATATAATGATAATTTTGGTAAAATAGCCAAAATTATTATTAAGGCTTTTACTATGACTTTAGATGTTGTCGCAATTCAAAAAATATTACCTCACCGTTATCCATTTTTACTAGTAGACCGCGTAACCGACATGGTTGAGGGTGAATCAATAACAGCTTACAAAAACATATCAATTTCAGAACCCGTTTTTCAAGGTCATTTTCCTGGACACCCTATCTATCCTGGAGTTATGATACTTGAAGGAATGGCTCAAGCTGGTGGCGTATTATCGTTTTTGAGCATGGGTGAGATAAGCGAAGAAGAGATAGCTAACAAAGTTGTCTACTTCATGAGCATTGACAAAGCGAAGTTTAGAACTCCCGTCAGACCTGGTGACAAACTTGAGTACCGTATCTCCGTAATCAAACGCAAGGGAACTGTTTGGATGCTAAAAGGCGAAGCTTACGTTGATGAAAAATTAGTAAGCGAAGCCGAACTAAAAGCCATGATAGTTGATAAATAAAAAGCCCAATAATGTCTAATATATCTAAATTAGCGCTCATTGAAGATGGCGCCATAATTGGTGAAAATGTTGAAATTGGAGCTTTTTGCTTTGTATCGTCTCAATCGAGCATTGGCGATGGGACGAAAATCGCCCAAAATTCTTGTATATATGGAAAAACGACGATAGGAAAAAATAACAGAATTTTTTCACATGCCGTCATTGGTTCCATTCCACAAGATTTAAAATTTGACGGCGAAGACGTTGAACTAATCATAGGCGATGACAATACCATCAGAGAGTTTACTCTTTTCAATCCAGGGACAAAAGGTGGTGGTGGCAAAACGATTATAGGAAACCACAACCTTTTTATGGGTTACGTTCATTTAGGGCATGACGTAATTATTGGGAATAACTGTATTTTAGCAAACGCGGCCACTTTGGCTGGACATGTGGAGCTTGGCAATTACGTGGTAGTTGGTGGAATGACTCCAATTCATCAATTTGTGCATATAGGCGATTACGCCATGATCGGTGGCGCTTCGGCTCTCGCGCAAGATATTCCCCCATACTGTTTGGCTGAAGGGAATCGAGCGAACCTAAGGGGATTGAACTTAACTGGATTAAGAAGAAATCTTGAACGAGAAGATATCAACGCTTTAAAAATAGTTTATAGAGAACTTTTTGAGTCGGGAAAACCTTTAAAAGAAACTGCGAGCGAAATACTTAAAAGCAGTGATAATAATTATGTAAACAACTTATGTAATTTTATAATGACAACAACAAGAGGGATACCCTTTGAGAGGAAAAATATATGACATATAGACATTGTAGTTTTTGTGACGCGACTGAAAGTGAAAAAAACCCACTAATCGCCGGTAATGGCGTTTATATCTGTAAAAATTGCGTAGTTTCCGCATATAAAATCATGTTTGGCGATGAAAAAGATTCTTTGGCTCAAGAGAGTAAAGAACTTCTTGAAGCGGTAAACAATCTAATGACGCCAAAAGAGTTGAATAATTTTCTAGGCGAGTATATCATTGGTCAAGAAAAAGCTAGAAAACTTTTAAGCGTTGCCGTTTATAACCACTATAAAAGAATTTTTAAAACAAAAAACGTAACCAATGACGACACGGAAATATCCAAATCAAACGTTCTGCTTATCGGTCCGACTGGAAGTGGAAAAACTTTGATGGCGCAAACAATCGCTAGAGTGTTGAACGTTCCCATAGCAATCGCGGACGCGACAAGTTTAACCGAAGCGGGTTACGTTGGCGAAGACGTTGAAAATATCTTAACAAAACTCCTTCAAGCGGCTGATGGCGACATCAAACGAGCCCAACAAGGAATCGTTTTTATAGACGAAGTGGATAAAGTGGCTCGCATGAGCGAAAACCGTTCCATCACTCGTGACGTTTCAGGAGAAGGAGTGCAACAAGCGCTTCTAAAAATAATAGAAGGTTCAGCAGTAAACATTCCTCCAAAAGGTGGGAGAAAACATCCTAATCAAGAGTTTACTTCCATTGACACCACAAATATTCTTTTTATTTGCGGTGGCGCGTTTGATGGTTTAGAAGACATTTTAAAGCGTAAACAAGGTCAAAACATCTTAGGTTTTGGACATGACAAAAAAACGAAGGATGAGCAAAAACCAACTTATGACATGGTTGAACCTGATGATTTAGTTCACTTTGGTCTTATTCCCGAGCTTGTTGGTCGTTTACCCATTATCGCTTCATTGAGTGAGATAAGCGAGCGTGATATGGTTCGCATCTTAACCGAACCAAAAAATTCACTTGTAAGACAGTATAAAAAACTTTTTTCCATAGATGAAGTTGAACTAAACTTTGACGAAGACGCGCTTCTTGCAATTGCGGCAAAAGCGATAAAAAGAAAAACCGGCGCGCGCGGACTTCGAGCCATCTTGGAAGAAAACATGATTGACATTATGTATGAACTTCCTGAATACGCCGGATATGAAGTTTTGATAACAAAAGAAGTGATAGAGAATGGTGAAAAACCTATTTATATTAAAAAAACTACAAAAAAAATAGCCTAGGGCATGAATTATGATATTTAATAAAATTATAGGACTTTTTTCAAACGATTTGTCAATCGACTTAGGAACCGCTAATACAATTGTAATTGCCAAAGGAAGAGGAATTATTATCAATGAGCCTTCCGTTGTTGCGGTAAAAACTGAAAAATACGGTCAAAGTAGAGTTTTAGCCGTTGGACATGAAGCCAAAGAGATGGTTGGTAAAACTCCTGGCAACATTAGAGCGATTCGCCCAATGCGCGACGGAGTTATAGCCGACTTTGACATGACTGAAAAAATGATACGCAAATTCATTGAAAAAGCTCATGGGCGTAGCTCTCTAATAAGTCCACGAATTATTATCTGCGTTCCTTATGGACTTACTCAAGTTGAGCGTAAGGCCGTTCGCGAGTCGGCTTTAAGCGCTGGCGCCCGTGAGGTATTTCTCATAGAAGAACCGATGGCGGCCGCGATTGGCGCCGGCGTCGACATACGTGAGCCAAAAGGTCATCTCGTAGTTGACATCGGTGGAGGCACCACTGAGATAGGCGTCGTCTCTCTAGGAGGACTTGTTTTATCCAAATCAATCCGTACGGCTGGTGATAAAATAGATCAAAACATCGTTAACTACGTTAGAAAAAAATACAACCTTCTTATAGGGGAGAGAGTCGCCGAAGAGATTAAAATAAACATCGGTACAGCGCTTGTTCTTGATGAAGATCTCACTATGATAGTTAATGGACGAGATCAAGTCGAAGGACTTTTAAGTTCTGTTGAATTGACAAGTGAAGATATTAGAGAAGCCATGAAGGAGCCTCTCAAAGAGATATCAGAAGCTCTTCGAGACGTGCTTGAGAGAATGCCGCCTGATTTGGCGGGAGACATTGTAAACAACGGCATTATTCTAACGGGTGGCGGCGCGCTTATTCGTAAACTCGATAAATATCTTTCAGACATTGTAAGAATTCCGGTATACGTAGCGGATGAGCCACTGCTTGCCGTCGCTCGTGGAACTGGCCGCGCTTTGGAAGAAATAGACTTATTAAAAGAATTATTTGAGAATGAATAAAAAAGTATTTAACTTTTTTATCTTGATCGCGCTCTTTCTGAGCGGGTTCTACTATACTAACGTCATACAAAAACCTATTATATATACGCTTAACAACGTTAAAATAGGATACCACAACACTGTAGAGTTTGTTCAAAATGGATTTATAAAATATTTTTTTCAAGCAAGTCAAATTTCTTTACTTCAGAACAAATTACTAAGATATGAAAATAACCATCTCGTTATGCAACAATTAGCGACAGAAATCACTGATTTATATAAAGAGAACAACTCAAGTTTAAAGATAGACCCAAGAGCGCAATTGGTAAGGACGATTTCATATCAAAAATTTGGTGACTTAAATAGAATTTGGATTGAAGTTGACGACTATAACGACTCAAGGATATATGGCTTAACGTACAAAGAGTTGGTTGCGGGAATAGTTATACCAAAAAACGAAAAACCTCTCGCTCTTTTAAACAGAGACCTCCAAAGTTCTTACGCTGTATTCGTAGGATCGAATCACGCCCCGGGAATAGCGCATGGAACTAATGGCGAAAATATCATTATTAAGTTTATTCCTGCTTGGTTTAGTATTGCGACAGGCGATGAAGTTACCACTTCTGGACTTGACGATCTATTTTTTAAAGGTCTAAAAGTCGGAAAGGTGCTTAGCGTTACAAAGGCCCAAGGCTATCAAAACGCTATGGTCAAACCATATTTTGAAACAAATGATCCAAACTATTTCCATATGATAAGGCGTTTAAAATGAAAAAAATATCACTTTTATTACTACTGTTGTTCAATGTATACGCTCAAGATTCAAAACAAACGGTCACTATCGGTTTTGGCCCTTACGTTCAAACTCAGCCTTACAAAAACGTTGACGACATCATCTTGCCCTCTCCCGTAATATTTTTTGACAATGGGCTTTTTTACATTAGATGGTCGAGAGCTGGAATGTACTTTTTAGGTGAAAAAAACGACGCTTATTCTTGGGGCTTTTCCCTTACCGGACAACCTCGCCCAAACAACTATAAGGCGTCTGATTCTCCAGATCTTAGAGGCATGGATAATAAAAAAAGTTCAGTGGAAGCCGGTCTCGCGTTTAGCGCCGCCATGGATAAATCATACCTAGAAATCACGCTTTTAACCGATATATTGGGCAGATATGACTCTTGGGTAGCAAACATGGAACTTGGTTATGACTTTGCATTGGGAAATTTTAAATTCTATCCTAGTATTATTGCAATCTATCAATCCTCTAAATTCATCAATTATTATTATGGTGTTAGCGAAAATGAATCACTTACGTCTTCGTATTCACAGTATACCGCGAAATCTAGCGTACAACTAGGCGCGCAAACGTATATTAAATACCCATTTACCGATAAACTATCGGGACTGATAAACCTACGCATGGATAAACTCTCAGGTGAAGCCACCGCGAGCCCCATAGTAGTTGAGGACTATATTTACTCCGGATTGGTTTCTCTTATTTATACTTTTGAGTATTAAATGACAAAGAGAAAACTCATCAAATTTTAAGTGCCTTTTAGCTACAATCCCTAAATTTTAAGAGATTATTTAAAAGGGTAAAAATGCCAAAACGCACCGACATAAAAACTATTTTACTTATAGGTTCTGGTCCGATTATTATCGGTCAAGCTTGTGAATTTGACTACTCAGGAACTCAAGCCGTTAAAACTCTAAAAGAGTTGGGTTATAGAGTTGTTCTCATCAACTCCAATCCCGCCACCATTATGACAGATCCAGAGTTTGCGGATAGGACTTACATCGAACCCATCAAAGAAGATATAATTTATAAAATTATCAAAGATGAAAAAGTTGACGCGATACTTCCCACCATGGGGGGACAAACGGCGCTCAACGTTGCTACGAGCATGTATGAAAAAGGAATGCTTGATGGCATAGAGTTTTTAGGTGCGACTCCACAAGCCATCCACAAAGGCGAAGACCGCTCCGCGTTTAAAGACGCCATGATTAAAATCGGCATGGACTTGCCGTTTTCAATGTACGCGCACAATATGGAAGAGTCATTGGAAGCCGCGAATAAAATAGGCTTTCCCATCATTATTCGCGCTTCGTTCACTCTTGCCGGCGGAGGAAGCGGCGTCGCTTACAACATGGACGAATTCAAAAAACTCGCCGCTCGCGGGCTGGACGAGTCTCCCGTTTCTGAAATCCTCATAGAAGAGTCTCTCCTTGGTTGGAAAGAGTACGAGATGGAAGTCATACGCGATAAAAACGACAACTGCATCATCGTATGCGCGATTGAAAACTTTGACCCTATGGGCGTTCACACTGGGGATAGCATTACCGTCGCCCCCGCCTTGACCCTTACGGACAAAGAGTACCAAAGAATGCGCAACGCTTCTTTTGACATTTTGCGAGAAATTGGCGTCGACACCGGTGGGTCCAACGTGCAATTTTCAATCGATCCAAAAACTGGCCGCATGATAGTCATTGAGATGAATCCTCGAGTGAGTCGTTCTTCCGCGCTCGCGAGTAAAGCTACGGGTTATCCGATAGCGAAAGTGGCGACGCTTCTAGCCGTTGGTTTTACTCTTGACGAAATCACAAACGACATAACGGGAACTCCCGCGTCTTTTGAGCCGGTAATTGATTACGTCGTTACGAAAATTCCTCGTTTTACGTTTGAAAAATTTCCAGAAGCTGAAAACACTTTAAGCACAAGCATGAAGTCCGTTGGCGAAGTCATGGCAATAGGTCGCACTTTTAAAGAGTCCATGCAAAAAGCGCTTTGTTCACTTGAAACGGGTCTTTGCGGTTTTGACGAGATAGACGCCGATACCGAATTTGTTCAACATGAAATCCGTCGTCCAAACGCCGAACGCATGCTCTACGTTGCGGAGGGTTTCCGTCGTGGAATGAGCGTTGAGGAGATGTTTGACACTTGTAACATCGATCCATGGTTTTTGTACCAAATAGAAGAGATTATCAAAACGGAAAGCGCAATAACCGATAAGATTTTATTTAACGCCGATTTTATGAGAAGCGTAAAAGTTGACGGTTTTTCAGACAAAAGAATATCTCAACTCATTAAGAAGAACTCAAGTCACTCCGTAAGTGAAAATGAAGTTTACGGCAAAAGAAAATCTTTAGGCGTTCAACTAGAGTTTAACGAAGTGGACACCTGCGCCGCTGAATTTAAAGCGCTCACTCCTTATCTCTACTCTACGACAAACGTCACGAAACTTCCAAACGTGAAAAATCGCGTAAGCGATAAGAAAAAAGTTCTTATCTTAGGTGGTGGTCCAAATAGAATTGGTCAAGGAATTGAATTTGACTACTGTTGCGTTCACGCCGCTTTCGCTCTAAAAGAGATGGATATAGAGTGCATTATGTACAACTGCAATCCTGAAACGGTTTCAACCGATTACGACACTTCGGACGTGCTCTACTTCGAGCCAATAGATTTTGAACATGTTAGGGAAGTGATAGAAAATGAACAACCAGATGGCATCATCGTTCACTTCGGTGGACAAACTCCACTCAAGCTCGCGGATCCTCTTACGAAAATTGGAGCCAAAATCGCGGGAACGCCATCTTCGGTAATTGACCTTGCGGAAGATAGAGAACAATTCTCGAACTTTGTCATAAAAAATGGACTCAAACAACCCAAAAATGGTCTTGCTCGCACAAAAGAGGAAGCTCCTGCGATTGCTCAGAGACTAGGCTTTCCAGTTCTCGTGCGTCCATCGTTCGTTCTCGGCGGGCGTGGCATGAAAATAGTCTACTCTCAAGAAGAGCTCTCAGAGTACATGGCGTTGGCTATATCCGTTTCCCATGAAGCCCCTGTTTTGATTGACAAATTTTTAGATCAAGCAATCGAGCTTGACGTAGACGCAATTTGTGACGGTACAGATGTTTACATCGGTTCCGTTATGCAGCATATCGAAGAAGCTGGCATTCACTCCGGAGATAGCGCTTGTTCACTCCCTCCCGTAAACCTTAGCGACGAGATGATAGACAAAGTCGAACAACAAACTAAAACCATAGCTCTTGGACTTGGCGTTGTTGGACTTATGAACGTTCAGTACGCAATCTATCAAGATGAAATTTATCTCATTGAAGTAAATCCTCGCGCGTCAAGAACCGTTCCTTTTGTATCCAAAGCGACTGGCATGCCTCTAGCTAAAGTCGCCACTCGAGTAATGGTTGGAGAAACCCTAAGAAGCGCCTTAGACTATTATGACAAATACGACATTGTTCAAGACGTAAATGGTCTGCTCAAACCAAAACTAAAGGGCCATGTCTCTGTCAAAGAAGCGGTTTTTCCTTTCCATAAACTTTATGGCGCCGACTTGGTTTTAAGTCCTGAGATGAAATCAACTGGTGAAGTTATGGGAATTAGCTCTAACTTTGGCATCTCTTTTGCGAAAGCGCAACTAGCCGCGGGAAATAAAATCCCAACCGGCGGAACCTGTTTTCTCTCTTTTGTAGACTCGGACAAACAACACGCCGCGGAGATTGGCGCCGGTTTGGTCAAACATGGTTTTAAACTTGTAGCGACAAAAGGAACTCAATCTATTTTAGAGGCCGCTGGCATCCCATGCGAACGCGTTCTTAAAATCTCCGAAGGGCGTCCAAACATAGAAGACAGCATGAAAAACGATGAAATCGCAATGGCTATAAACACTTCGGACAACAACACGTCTAAAAAAGACGCGGTTGTGATTCGTCAAGAAGTTCTTAAACGCAATATTCCATACTTTACGACTCTAAGCGCGGCTCGCGCGACTATACTCGCACTCGATGAAATGCGTGACGACTCATGGTCAAATCCAATGGCGCTGCAAGATTTTCTAATAAAATAGTGAACGTAGTCCTGACTCAAACCGACACAACTGTCGGTTTTTTGTCTCAAGACGAGACAAAACTTCAAAGCGTAAAATCTCGTGATTCATCCAAGCCGTTTATAAAAGTTTATGAGAACTTTAAAGCTCTTCAAGAGGATGGAAATCGAATCCCCAATTCCAAAAAATCTTACGTGCGTCGCTCAAGAAAAACTACTTTTATTATAAAAAACATCGCCTTTAGAGTGGCGGAGAACAAGCTTAACTCCTCTTTACTCAAAAGCGCATGGAATTACTCTACGTCTGCAAACGAATCAGGCAAACGTTTTGACAGAAAGTTTTGTGAAGAAAAAGCTGATATAATCATAGAAGACAAAGAGTCGCTTCATGAGGGCGAGTCGTCGTCTCTCTTAAAAATGAATTCGAAAAGAGTAAGGAAATTAAGATGAGTAAATTTTTTCAAGCCTTTTTAACTGGTGTTTTTTTTACGTTCATCTTGGACTTTTTCATCTTTTTAGGCATAAAACTGCACTATGTCGACTTTTACAAAATTAACGTCTACTACAATATTTTATTTGCAGACCATCAAAATATTTTTATTTTTGCTCTATTTTCAGCTTTAATTGGATTTCTTGTCACCTATTTAGATAACAATAAAATCAATTTTATTATTCTTGGAAGTCTATTTTTTGTTGTCTCTCTCACTCTAATTGCGCCTATTGGCAATCGCGTTGGAGAATGGATCTTAATGGATAAAGACGTCACCCTCTATGATAACAAACATAGTTATAATGGAGATTCGTATTATGATGGAAGAAAAACGGTAACGTTTTATGATTATGAACTAAAAAAAGTTATAATTTTAGATAAACAAAAATTAAAAGGTGAAAATTAATGAAACATATTTCTTCGATAGCTAGCGGCGTGGCGCTTGGTAGCGCGGGATTGCTCATGATGAGCGTAATTACAGGTTGCGAAGCGCCGCAAGAGAAGCAACAAAATAAATTTTTGATTATAGAGCAACAAACAAACGGTAAATACGTTGTCATTGAAGAGATGCCGACGGATGGACCAAGCCGAGCCATCATTCGTGAGAAAGACGCAAATGGCAATACCGTTGAGCGCTTCATGAATGAAGCCGAGATGAAAGCTTTAGCGGAGCAAGAGTATCAAAAAGTGCAAAATGGGACAAGTGAGACCACTCAGCAAAATAGCGGTGGAGAAGGAATGGGTCTTGCTGGAACCATCTTGGCCGTTGCCGCGGGTTCTCTTATGGGTAACATGATAGGAAACGCTCTCATGAACAACAAAAGCTTCTCAAGAAACGCCGCAAGTACGAATAAAAGCGCGTATAGTCGTTCCGCGGCCGGAAACGCCGCTAGCTCTTCTAGCTCTAAAAAAAGTTTTTTTGGATCTTCTA
>ERZ890953.1156-NODE-1156-length-13694-cov-4.536330_pt1 | contig 13694 bp, 10 predicted proteins | sample MGYA00521264_ERZ890953 | MGnify/ENA primary metagenome ERZ890953 (study PRJEB32303, sample SAMEA104408629) | aquatic metagenome | biome: Brackish water; feature: Chemocline; material: water | place: Baltic Sea | collected 2014-10-26T21:54:00 | depth 200 m ... | reverse complement strand
ACCCATGCATGATCATATCGACGAAGACATTTATTATGTCGAAAATGCTACTTTGCGACTAGATATGGTGATTCTCTGGCGCACAGTTTCTACCGTAGTCGTTGGCGAGGGGGCCATTTAGCGGAACGGCAAGGTATCAGTATGAGAGATATGAACTCTGGTTCGGTATATTTGTGGCTAATGATTGCCGGGTTTTTTACTCTGATTGGGTTTGGCGTTCGTAAGGATATGGATGCCATTCCACCCGAATATGGCAATCCGTGCTGGTTTGTCGAAGTCGATGTGCGTAATGATCAGCCACGATTTCCAGAAGATGCGCCGCCCCCTCAGGAGCAGGCTAGCCAAAGCGCTGCACTTTTATTCCCGCTGCAGAGCCTTCAACTTTCCCAGCGTCTCGGGTTGGGCTTATCTGGCTCTGGCGATGCTGAAATCTGGGCGCAGCGCCTGGGTACAGGGTGGTATTTGGATTGGACGGTGCGGCAACGTCACCCAGCGCAATTGCCCGAACACTGGCAGATGATCCGCCTGGGACGCGGTTGTGTTTATCCGCAACCCGATGCGATCGCCTGGCTGGCGCGGCACTACCCGGGCGCGGTGTGGATTATTGGCAATGAACCGGATAACCAGTGGCAAGATAATGTCGTGCCCGAAGAATATGCTCAGGTTTATCATCAAGTATTTGAACTGATTAAGGAAAATGACCCTTCGGCACGGGTTGCTATGACGGGAGTCACCCAGCCAACGCCCCTGCGGCTGGCATATCTGGATCGAGTCCTGGCAGCGTATCGAGCTTTATATGATGAGTCGCTCCCCGTGGATTGGTGGACGGTTCATGGATTTGTGCTGCGGGAACAGCTCGGTGAGGGTGCCGGTATTCCGGCAGGTTTTCCTGGCATTGAAGAAGGCCAGCTTTACACCGCCGCTGACCACGGCAATTTGGCATTATTCCAGCAACAGATCATCGCCTTCCGCACGTGGATGGCAGAAAACGGCTATCAGAATACGCCCTTGGCGATCACCGAGTATGGCATTCTTTTGTCGGAAGAATACGGCTATCCACCGGATGTGACTGCGCAGTATTTGATCGATTCGTTTACCTGGTTGAATGAAGCTGCCGATCAGCAGATTGGCTACCCCGCGGACGACTTTCATCTCGTGCAGCGCTGGGCATGGTATAGCTTGTATGATAATTTGTATACAACATCCAATTTAGCGAACTTGGAAGCCAATGCACTGACGGAAATCGGTCAGGCCTTTGTACAGTTCGCAGAATCACAATTGAGTAGGTAACTGCTCAGGCTAACGCCTTCGTAGAGAGAAGATCGAAAAAATAGGCGTGCGTGGCGGCGCAGTCCCACGCACACCTATTTTTTTTTCGACTTTCTTTGGTTCGAGGCTGAGCAGCTACTTGAGTAGTATGAAATAGCTCCGACGCAAAAATTGGCGATAAGACGGTGAGCGACATGCAATCTGAAAAGGCTGTTATGTTTTTTAGCACCTCACCCAAACGAGACGTTTCGATAGATTAATGCCGGTTTAAGAATATTTGTTATAATCGGGCAGATACTCGCGATGAGTACTGAAACCAAACTAGGCATCGAAGGTGTTTAATGCCTTCGAAAATGGTGAAACGTATGAAAAAACAAAAAATATGGATCATATTACTGATAAGCCTGATTTTGCTGACCGCCTGTTCAATTGAATCCGCAGAACCGACGCCAAATATTGCTGGCACCGCGGCGGCCATGGCCGAGACGATCGTAGCCGTGCAATTGACCAAACTTGCGGAAGCGGCCACTCCTACTCCCACACCGACGGAGACGCCAACGCCTGAACCGACCAGTACTATTACTGCCAATGCATTGCCCACGCTCTTTCCGACACCCTTGCAGCCAGCCACGGGCGGGGAAGGCGAATGTCTCTTGGCCCATATGGTCAGTGAAACGATCCCTGATGGTACTGAGATGGCTTCTGGGGAGCAGTTTAATAAAATTTGGGTTTTACAAAATAGTGGCACCTGTACATGGACGAGTAATTTTAGCGTCGTGTATCATCACGGCGATCGATTGGGCGCTTCTACTCGAATTAATTTTCCGGGAACCGTTGCACCGGGAGAATCATTTTCACTTACCGTACCGATGGTTGCCCCTGCTGTCGCGGGTGGCTATTTGGGCTTCTGGAATCTGGAAAGTGCAGATGGTCAAGCGTTTGGCACTACAACCAGTGCGCTGTTTTGGACACAAATTGTTGTGGATGAGTTAATTCCGCCTGCCTCACTATATGATATTTGGGCACCGAGTTCCACAGGAAGTATTTTGTATACGGGTGAGATGGGCACTGATATTGTTGTAGGCGATTCGAAACATAACTACGCCTATCAGGGCTTTGCTACATTTGATCTCGTGAATATATCCAATAAGGCGACCATTACAGCAGTTTATCTGGTTTACGAAGGTAGCACAATTAGCGGCTCGCCTTTTGCAAACTTGGGTTGCATGGGTGTCTATCGCTACAATTATGGCAATTTGGAACCCGCGGATTTCTACAATGATACTCCCGGTGGCGCGTTATGGAGTTTCTGTAGCGCCGGTGAGATTTCAAGCGGCGTATCTCGATATGGTGGGGATGCTGCGATTTCCGCAATCCAGAATTCTCTTGGCGGGAAGATTCAATTCCGCTTCCAATTCAATACGAATACCAATAATAATGGTACAGTGGATACGGCTAAGCTCTTCCCGGTTTTGAAAATCGAATACACAACGCCATAAACTTCAGTTCTTTTTTGTTTGAGGTTGCGCAAAAGCCCGCTATCATTGATAGCGGGCTTTTTGATTCGCGTATCTCTGCGAGTGTTTGAGTGTTTAGATAATGAAATTCTGCATGGAAAAGCGCATGCTCAAGTTAATTCTGAAAGATAGGGGTGTATCGTGCGTTTCGTGCACGATACACTCCTATCTTTCGGGTTCCTTAGTTCGTTAGCGAAAGTACAAAAAATATTTGATTGGAGAAATATATGGGTAACCGTGTTGTGATTACTGGTATGGGCTGCATAAGCCCGGTAGGCAATGATATCGATGCAGCCTGGGGAAATATCCTTAACGGCAAATCGGGAATAGGGCTTGTAACCCATTTTGATACTACGGAGTACAAAACCAAGATCGCAGCCGAAGTTAGAGGGTTTGATGGTGAAGGCCAATTTGGTCGGCGAGAAGCCCGTCGTATGGATGTTGTTTCTCAATTTGCACTTGCGGCAGCCATTCAAGCAGTCGAAAACTCAGGACTAAAGATCGATGATTCGAATCGCAATCGGATTGGCGCTGTGATTGGCACGGGAATCGGCGGGATTGGCACACTTTTTGAAAATATGGAAACCTTGCTAACCCAAGGCCCGAATCGGGTGAGCCCGTTTCTTGTTCCTCGCATGTTGCCGGATACGCCGGGTGGAATGATCGCCATTCATTTGGGAATTCAGGCCATCAACCTGGCGGTTGTAACCGCCTGTGCAACGGGTACCAACGCCCTGGGTGAAGCTGCCGAAATGATTCTACGGGGACAGGCAGATATCATGCTAGCCGGTGGTACCGAGGCGGCTATTGTGCCGATAGCCATGGCCGGTATGATCGTGATGGGCGCTTTGTCTACTCGCAATGATGACCCCATGAAAGCTTCACGGCCATTTGATGCCCAACGCGATGGATTTGTAATGGGGGAAGGGGCAGCCGTGCTTGTTTTGGAAGCATTGGATCACGCCAAAAAGCGTGGTGCCCACATTCTGGCGGAAATTAGCGGGTACGGCGCGACCAACGATGCTTATCATATTTCTGCACCGGCAGAAAACGGCTCCGGAGCGGCGCTATGTATGCAGTCAGCATTGGATAGGGCAGGCTTGGATAGTGGTGATATTGGGCATATTAATGCTCACGGGACGAGTACGATCCTCAACGATAAAAGCGAGACGGCCGCGATCCATACCGTCTTTGGTGAGCACGCCAAAAATATCCCTATATCGTCAACGAAATCGATGACGGGTCATCTCATGGGGGCGGCTGGGGCCTTGGAAGCCGCCTTCTGTGTCAAAACCCTCGCAGACGAAATTTTACCCCCAACGATTAATTACGAATTTCCAGACCCGGAATGCGATCTGGATTATGTGCCCAATCAAGCGCGCCCTGCTCGTGTAGATCATATTATGTCGAACTCGTTTGGATTCGGCGGCCATAACGCTGTGATAATCATAAGTCGTTATGATGAGCAAGCACAGGAGGGAACATTATGAACCGATTTGCACATATTACCGGTTGGGGCACAAGTGTGCCAGCCAACGTGATGACAAATGCCGATATGGCGAATATTATCGATACCACTGATGAGTGGATTCGAAGCCGAACGGGGATTGCACAACGCCATATTGCCGAAGCTGGGCAAAGCTCGGCCAGTTTGGGTGCAGAAGCAGCCTTAAAAGCACTCAAAGTCGCTAATAAAGGCCCCCATGATATCGATTTAATTATTGTGGCGACATCTTCGCCCGAACATATTTTCCCTTCAACGGCTTCATTGGTGCAAGACCGCATCGGTGCCACACATGCGGGCGCTTTTGATTTGTCGGCTGCATGTACCGGGTTCATCATCGCTATCAATATGGCGGCTCAGGCCATTCGTACGGGTTCGATTGATACCGCATTGGTGATTGGAACGGAAACCCTCTCTCGTTTGGTGGATTGGGAAGATCGCGCAACTTGCATCCTCTTCGGGGATGGCGCTGGTGCTTTTGTGCTGCAAGCCAGCCAGGAGTCGGGAGGTGTGCTCTCCGCTGTGATGCGCTCGGATGGCTCTGGCGGCGATTTGTTAAGTATCCCCGCAGGTGGCAGTAAACTCCCTACCAGTGCGAAAACCGTTCAGGATCGGCAACATTTTATTCAGATGAACGGGCGCGAAGTTTTTCGCTTTGCCACCCGAGTCATGGCGCAAGCTACCGAAGATGTTGTACACAAAGCTAATTTTGCGTTGAGCGATATCAATTGGGTTGTTCCCCATCAGGCGAATTTGCGAATTATCGAAACAGCCGCCAAACGCCTGAAATTACCGCTGGAACGATTCGTTATCAATTTGGAACGGTACGGTAATACCTCGACTGCATCCATCCCCCTGGCGACCGTTGAAGCTGTTACAGATGGCAGAATTCAACCGGGAGATCGTGTCGTTTTTGTGGGGTTTGGTGCCGGATTGACCTGGGGTGCTGTGGCTGTTCAATGGACCGGCCCCTTACCTCTTGATAAACCGAAAGTATGGCCGTATCGCTTGCACGGCCTGTATCGAATTTATATCAAGCTGCGCTCTTGGGGATTAAAGGTCAGCCGATTGATCGAAGGTGTGGTTTGGGGGCGAAGACGCAGTTAATAAAAAAAGTGGGTTGCGGAGCAACCCACTTTTTTGGATTTGTTATTCAGTTTCCGGTTGAGTCGAATCTTCTTTTTCTTCAATTTCTAGCACCTTTAGCATTCGTTTGACCAGATTGGTGAATACTTTGTGCTGATACCCCGCTAACCCGGCCAGAATATAGATAATCACCGGGGATGAAATATCGCCAGAAGAAATCGAGAGCGACCCCAGCATCATAAATAGATAGATGATGGCGCCCATCACGCTGCCGACAAATGGACTCGTTATATACCACCAGCTATGTCTGGGCGCAAAATCCTGATCTACGGAGAAATGCTTAATCAAGGGCATCAGAGCGCCGACAATGCCGCCCACGCCGCCCCAGATCATGCTGCCTGCCAGATACAACAAGGTCGGACCGTCGGAGGAGAAAATATTCTCGCCGAGTAAAAACAACAGGCCAAAAGAGACAATAAACCAGCTTGCCAGGTAAGTATATAATCGCGGGATGATCGTTTTCGACCATTTATCCAGATGAATGCTCAATTGCACGTGATATTCAACCTCATTCACGTGCCGCTCAGCATCTTCGTAACGTTCTTTTCCGCTCATCAGCTCATTGCGGGCGGATTGAATATGATTCAGCAGGGGTTGTGCGATATACAATGTGGCAATATGCCGTGTGATTTCTTTTTGTGCCTGGTCAGCCCGATGCCATAGCGAAAGCATATCCTCATCAGAGATGAGTAGATCGATGGTGGAATTATCTGCTGGTTGTTCTATGGTTGGTGTTTGGGGATGAGCGCCACCAGGAGGGGAGAATGGATCCATCGGCTGGCTTGCCATTTGTAGGAACAGTTTTTGGATTTCAACGGGATCATCCTCGAGATGGGTACTCAAGCCCATATCGGGTTCTGCTTCCTGGGGGGCAGCAAAATTCTCAACCAGAGCCATTTCTCCCGGAGGTCCATGCAGGCTGCGATCTTCAACCGTTTCTTCCTCGGCTTTGGGTGTGAATGCTTCATCGGCACTGCCCATGAAGGCTTCGGCTTCTTCTTGGGTTAAATTCCAGGGGGTAGCTTCCATATTGAAACTCTCTTCGATTGTACCGAGCAATGCTTCACTTTCTTTCGTGGATAGCTGGAACGAAGGTTCAGCGCTATTATCGAACGGATGGAGTTTTTCAACAGGGATATCCTCGGGGGCAATTTCTTCAACTGGGGGGGACGATGCCGCCTCGGAGTAGTCTGGTATGCGCTCTTCCGGGGGAATCTCCTCCAGAGGAGTCTTGTCAATATCATCAAAGGGTAACCCGCGCTGCGGGATCATTTCTTCCCCTTTTCCTTCCAGTGGGTCTTGAAAAATCTCATTCGGCACGGCTTACCTCCTTGGCAAGATACAAGTAAGCAGCGGCAACTGCACTGTTGGGCGCATACTCGAGAATGGTTTTTCGCATGGCCGGAGCAGTGGCCGCGATGTCGTCGTAAGGGATATGTGTTTGGAAGACTTTCTGCTTAAATACGGTTTGCATTTCGTAGATAGCTGATTTGGCGTGGGTTGCTTTTGGATGGACCAATGTAGGGAGCACACCCAGCAATTTGAGCTGCGGATTCAGCTTTTCACGGATCAGCCAGACGGAATCGAGCAGAGAACGCACCCCGCGCATCGAAAGATAGTTGGTCGCCACGGGAATGAGTAATTCGGTAGCAGCCACCAGTCCGTTTACGGTCACCAGGCCCAAATTTGGCGGGCTGTCGATGAGTATAAAATCGTATGGCTGGCGGGGCAACTGTAGCGTGGCGCGTAGCCGTGAGGTGCGGTCGGGTCTTGTGTAGAGCTTATACTCAGCGGCGATCAGCTCGGCATTGGCGGGTGCCAGGTCGATATTTTTACCCGTATCTTTGAGAATATCTACAAACGTGATCTCTTCTTCGAGAAGCAAGTTATACGTGGACGGACGGGTGGTGTAGGGATCAAAACCCAGGCTGATCGTTAGCGCCCCCTGTGAATCCAGATCAATGACGGCAGTGCGGTATCCCAGTTGCACTAATCCGGCGGCCAGATTTACCGTAGTGGTAGTTTTTCCAACCCCACCTTTTTGGTTGGCGACGATGATAATGCGTTCCATGAAATCAGTATAACATAAAATAAAATGTCAATTTGATCCGAAATGTTGGATTTGCCGCTGGCTGGATTACGGTCGATCATCTGGAGGAGCGATGCACCCCAAAGCGCAAAAAAGGACGGCTTGATTGCCGTCCTCCTTCATGTTAAGCGTTTCACGGGTGTGATGAGTTACACGACAAAATTGCCATCTTTGTAGAATAAATCGCCATCGACGCGAATTTCACTCTCCACCATATCGCAGAGCATATCCCAATGGATGCCGGATTCATTTTTGCTACCGGTCTCGGGGTAACCAGCGCCTACGGCGAGATGGATTGTTCCACCAATTTTTTCGTCGAAGAGCATATTCTTGGTGAAGCGCTGGATGCCATAATTGGTGCCAATTCCCCATTCACCCAGATAGCGCGCCCCCTCGTCGGTGTTGAGCAGCGCAGTGAGTAGTTCATGCCCTTTGCTGGCCTGCTCCCGGATGACTTTTCCATTCTCAAACCATAACTGAATATCTTCGATTTCCTGCCCGCCGTAAATTGCCGGGTATGAAAAGCGAATCCAGCCGTTGGCGGAGGTTTCAACCGGGCCGGTGAAAATTTCGCCATCAGGGAAGTTGTACTTGCCATCGGCAGGTTCAAAGCTGCGCTCTTTTATCGAGAAACTCAAATCGACATTGCTGCCCTTAATCACGACCTGATCGCGCCCTTCCAGCCAGGCAATTAACTCGCGCTGGCGCTTTCCTTCGTTTTTCCAGAACGCCACCGGATCATCCAGATGCAACATACCGGCCTGATACACAAACTCCTGATATTCGCTGAGGCTCATATCGGCTTCTTGTGCCATGGCATGCGTGGGGTAGACGGTTAGCGACCATTTGAGTTCCTTGCGTGCAGCCCGTTCGAAGAAAATTTTGCTAATCTCGGCGCTGGCTTTGCTGAACTGGGCTTGCTTCTTGGGGTCTGTGCCGCTCAGTTCGCGGGTATTGTGTTCGGCTTCAATATACAGGCTGGCGTCAAATTCTTCAGCCACAATGCGCCGCAACGGAGAAACATACTCCAGTTGGGCGTCGCTGGCATATTTATAAAACGTTTCCGCGGCACCGGGCAAGCCGACCTGCAAGTTTACGTTGGCGCCAGCTAGTATGGCCTCTTTATATACTTCCAGGCTGAGTTCCTCGGCCAGCGGACTGGTGCGCAGTATGAACTGTTCACCGGGTTGTAAATCGAGCGAGTATTGCACTAAAACTTTGGCTAGTTTTGTAACACGGGCGTCGGGCATGATATGCTCCTTGCGGTAATTATCAAAAGTTGTGATTGTTATGGCTCGGCCTTGTACAGACAGGTACCCAAAAAGGCGTTAGCCTGAGCCGTTATTCATTACCTCATTATTATACGAAAAAACACTGCACCGTGTTCAAAATTTAGCAGCGCATTTTCCTAACCCAATTGAGGATTGCCAATGGCCCGCGCCCGCAAGCGGTAGCTCTCTGCGCCATCGGGGAGTTGCTCGAATTCAAGATAAGGATCAATCGCCCCGGTTTCAATCGCCTCCGCGATAGCCTGTTCGCCAGTGATTTGTTTGCCATAATCCAGGGCTTCACTCAGACGGGAGAAGCGCTGGCGTTCACTCCCGCTTTGCACAAAATAGCCGACAATATGCATACCGCGCGACTGTGGATAAACCCAGGCTTCATGGTGGATCATTACGCTGCCGGATACTGCGCCGACGGCGTTGGCAACCTGGAAATGGGGCGGGATGATCAAACTGGTGTGCAGGTGTTCGGCCACCCGGGGCAAAAAAATTGCCGCCGGAGCGCCGATCCCGATAATAGGGATTTTCAAGGAGATTTTCGAGCCAAGATAGGGGTGCTTGCTGTGGAGATTTTCCTCGAAAAGCCACAACCCCAAATCGTCGGGATGAATATAATCGGGCACTCTGCGCAAACTCTGCTTGCTGACAAATGCAACAACCTCAGCAGTGATGCGCTCGGCAATCGTTGTCATCACTCGCTCGATCAGTTCATCGACACTGAAGCCTTTTAGGCTGGCGATATGTCTCGCCGCAGATTTAGCTGCTTCTTGATCCCAGGGAGTGTATTCCCCGTTGATGTGTAGCAGATCCGTGGGGGTGAGCGCTGCCCGCCCGATGATTTCTTCCTTGATCAGCGATTGCCCGCCGAATTGCAGCGGATGGAAAATCCCCAGCCGCTCCAGAATTTCGGGCAGCGCCATAGGCCGCTCGCGCAGCATCTCGATAACTTTGCGCCCCAGATCATTTTTTACCAAGCGGTTTGGCTCGCGTTGCAAGAACCAGTATTCAATCGAATCGGGGGAGCGTTTATTAAAGCTATGATGCGAGAGATGTTTGACTTCGTGGGCCACCTGCGGGTATTGGTGCGCTAGATATGCAATCGGCGTAACTCGGCTTGGGCCGATACTGATGCGTTCATCAACATCATAGGCGATGATACTATCGCCGCCCAACCCAATCGAGCGGATGTCTGCGGCGCGAACGGCGGTGCGGTAATTGCCCACGGTCGTGCCTTCTTCGCGCACGTTGACTTGCCCGCCGTCGATGACGGCAATATCGGTGGTGGTGCCGCCAATATCGATCACCACGGCACGGTCCTGATCGGCCAGAAAACGCGCGCCGATGGCGCTGGCCGCCGGGCCAGAGTGCACCGTTTCTACAGGGAGATTTTCGGCCACGTCGGCACTCATCAGCGCACCGTTGCCGCGCACCACCATCAGGGGTGCGGTGATGGCGCGTTCATCCAGTGATTTGCGCATAGCCAATATGAAGTCTTGCAAGATAGAAAGCAAGGACGCGTTCAGGGTAGCGGTGGTGGCGCGTTGCACCGAATTCAGTTTGCTGGCAAGCTGGTGTCCCAATACCACCGGCAGGCCGGTCGCTTCTCGGATGGCTGTGAACGCTCGTTTTTCATGGCTGGGGTTGAAGGGGCTGAAGTATCCAGAGACAGCAAAGGCCTCGACGGAATCTTTGAGCGTAGCTGCCTGTTCGATGATGGCTGTCAACGCCAAAGGAGTCTGTTCTTCGCCGTGAAGGGTGTGCCCACCTTCAAAGTAGTGGAAATTATCCGTGGCGAATTCACCCTCCAGCCGGAATTGTTTGACCAATTCGGGGTCATAACCTAATAGGAAAAGCGCCACGGGCCGCCCTTTCCCCTCGGCAATCGCGTTAGTCGCCAACGTGGTTGAAATCGAAATCAGACGAATGGTGCCGCTATCTTCGGGTAGTAAATTATCCAGCGCTTTCAGAATGCATTCCGTGAGATCATGGCGGGTTGTCAGGGTTTTGGTGGTCGCCAGCACTTCACGGGTGTGGTAATCGAGAAGAACGCCATCGGTGTAGGTGCCGCCGGTATCAATGCCTAGAATCAGATCGCTCATATCGTTTTCCCGCGCTTCCGTCCATTGGGCAGCGAGACCAGAATAACGCCGCATATTACCAGAAGCGATCCCAATATCTGCCAGGTGTCCAGCCGCTCGTTGAGGGCAATATACGCCAGGATGACGGCAAATACAATTTCAGAGGTGGCTGTGATGGACGCCACACTGGCCTGAAGATAATTGAGGGATGTTGTGAAAACGCCGAACCCACCGATGGTTGAAACTAGAATGAGGATAATGAAGAACGTCAGCACGCGCGGGGCAATCGGCCAGGGGAGTGGTTGGCTGAACTGGAAGGGCAACAGGAGGATTGTGGCAAAGGCGAAGATAAAGACCAAAATCGTCCACGGGCTGTAGTTCCCGGCCAGTCTTTTACCGAACAAGGCAAAGGAGCCGTACGCAATGGCGCCGATGAGTCCGGCGATCAACCCCAAAAAGGTAATTTGCTGCCCGCTGGTGTTGATAATGCCCGCGCACAAGATGGTGCCGCCTACCGCCAGGGCTACCGCCGTCAGTTTTCGCCAGTTGAGCGGCTCTTTGAAGAGCAGCCAGGCCATAATGGTGACAAAAATCGGTGCATTGCTTTGGATAACCGTGGCGATGGACGCGCCTAGCAAGACCACGGAGGTATTCCAGAGAACATGAAAAAGGCCGATGCTGATGGCGCCCATCGCCAACAGCCAGGGAAGATCAGCACGTTTTATGCGCAACAGCCGCGGTCGAAAAATAAGAATCCCCAATAGCAACGTCAGAAAGGTACTCAAGTCGCGCCAAAAAGCCAGACTGACAGCTGAAATTTGGCTGCCTTGGTTGATGAGATTGATGAGTGTGCTGGATGTTGACCAGAACATGCTCGCTAGAATAACCAGCGCAATACCCAACCCGCGTCGGGCGATTGGAGCAGAAGTTGTCGTTGTCACTTTCGTTTACCATTCGGGGACAACGACATGCCCTCTACATACAGCATGTTAAAGCTGGCATCCAAATCAAGGTCTATTTGTTCGGCCTTGGCGGCTAGTTTTTCGCCCAGCGCAAAGCCCTCATCGGAGAGGAAGATCGCTGCGCCAAATCCGGCGCCATTGGCTATAGTTTCTACAACCTGCGGCGCAACGGGTGGAATCATGCCGATATTGATAATCGATTCAATATCTACCTGGCCGCCGAAGGAGCCGGTGAGAATTACTTTTTGCAAATCTTCAGGTTTCAGATTCAGCTGCATCATCAAAACGTCAATTGCCGCGCGGATCGCTCCCTTGGCCTTTTGCAATTCGCGCACATCCAGTTGGGTGAGTTTCAGGCTGCCGTCTTCGGTGAGGTTGATGCTGCGCGTGCCGTGCTCGTCGCTGCTGATGAGGTGTGTATACCCCTCGGGTTCGGTGAGAATGCGCCCGCTGGCGTCAATTACTCCGGCTTGCCGGAATTGATTGACCGCACTGAGCAAGCCTGAGCCAGTTAACCCAATGGGATCGGCATCGGCGATGGTTTCCAGCCCCAGTTGACCATCCTGGAGTTGAGTGTCCACAATGGCGCCGTCGATGGCGCGCGAGCCGCAGGAAATATTGACACCCTCAAAGGCAGGGCCTGCCGCGGTCGAGGCCGTCAGAATGCGCTCGCCGTCGGTGACCATGACTTCACCGTTGGTACCCAGATCAATGGCTGCCATTGGCCCCGAAGGATTGTCGAAGTTGAAATAGGCCAGACAGGCTAGCGCGTCTGAACCGACGAAGCCGCCGATCAATGGAGGTAGCATCACCTGAATATGTTCGGGGAAAATGCCGCCCATCAGGTAGCTGGCATCTTTAATCGCTGCGGCGCTGTACGGCTGGAAGGGCATCATCGAGATCGATTCCAGCGGTTGTTTGGATAGTAGATGGTGCATGGCTACATTGCCGACGATCGTAACGCGTTGCACGCGTTCGAGAATACGCTTGGAGAGTTTCAGCGAATCAACGGCCTGATTGATGGAAGCCAGCGCCAGCCTTTGCAAGCGCTCCGCATTTTCGGGGTTATCCAGGGCCGCCGCCAGGCGCGAGATCACATCGGCGCCATAGACGGTTTGCTGGTTCAATCCGCCACCGCCCGCGGCGACTTCGCCAGTATCGAGCATGGTTAGAAAAGCTGCAACGGTTGTAGAGCCAAGGTCGATAGCCAGTCCCAGCGGCACATCTTTTTCGCGTTTATAGCGGGAACTGCTTTTGAAGATTTTATTGGAATAGACAACGATGGGGGAGAGCACCAGGCGTGAATCTTCTTCCACACGGGCGCGGCAAGCCAGACGGTTGTTGAGCGCAAGTTCACCTGCACTCAGGTTTTCGAGTTCAATTTCATCAGGTGTGCCAACGCCTTCTTCAACCAGAACTTTGCATTTGCCGCAGGTACCGCGACCGGCGCAGGGTTGTTCGAGGGGGAGACCGGTTTGGGCAATGACATCACCGAGCAGTTCGCCTTTTTGGGCCTGTACTGTTCTAATTTCTTCGCCATAGATGACGGTTACTTTGGGCATAATTTTTCCTGTAATTGTTGTGATTTCGTTCAGATTTCCGAAACATCTGTATGATCATCGCTCTATTGGAAACGCGGATGAAAAGCAAAAGAATATGTAATGGTCAAATGAAGGTTGAACACCGCCGAGAGCGCAGAGATCGCTGAGTTATTTATGTTTTTCTCTGCGTACTCCGCGCTCTCGGCGGTGCAAATTTGCCGGTTTTGTTTAAGCTTTTATTGACCACTACAAAATAGCTTCTTTTTTGACGATTTTGCACTTTTTAAACTCTGCGCACTCCGCGT
>ERZ890953.1155-NODE-1155-length-13698-cov-14.729312_pt1 | contig 13698 bp, 24 predicted proteins | sample MGYA00521264_ERZ890953 | MGnify/ENA primary metagenome ERZ890953 (study PRJEB32303, sample SAMEA104408629) | aquatic metagenome | biome: Brackish water; feature: Chemocline; material: water | place: Baltic Sea | collected 2014-10-26T21:54:00 | depth 200 m ... | reverse complement strand
TAGTATTATATTTTTTTTAGTAGTTTTAGAAATTACTATATTATATTTTTTTCTATCAATTGATTTTGTTTCTGCTCTACTAAAAGTGATATCATCATCGCTTGGTCCTAATGTAAAATATTTATTTTTTTGAATATCTAGATGGTATGTTTTAAATATTCTTTTAGTAAAAATTTTTATATTATTTAAATCTTTAATATCACTTAAATCAATTCTAGTATTAAATCCTGTTAAAAATTTTTTCGATGGTATTGATATAGATTTTAATAATTCATTTTTTTCATTAACAATTTCAAACAAAAAATTATAGTCAAATGCAAATTTAAAATTATTCCTCATTCTATGATTATACCAAGTTTTTACAGCTCTATAGTTAATAATAACTTCTAATAGTTTATTATTAGTATATAATGTAATACTAACATCAGAGTTTTCATTTAGTTTCAATGTAGAAATTTCAGTTAGATTTTCTTCTTGTACAGGCAAATATATAGTTCCATCTATATTACAAGCTTCATATATATTCTTTTTTATATTAAAACCTACAAATGCAGATTCAAGAGATCTGGAATCATTATACATTTCTTGAATAATATCATCATCCATTTTTAAAGTTATTAAATCTTTAGTTTCAGAAGGGATAGAAGATACTCTATAGATTCTTCCGGTCCATTTACAAAAATCAACGTGTCGTTTATTTGAAGTTTTCATATGATTCTATTAATTCCTTTGTAAGAAAATTTTTATCATGATAATGTAATGGATACGATTGAATATAGTTGTTAATTTTTATATCTAGATTGTCATTAATAAAAACATTTAGATGTTTAGTCCACTCTTCTTTTATGTTTCCAATATTTTGAAGTTGACTTTTCATGTGAGTGAATGTGGGTATTGATAGGTAAGAATAATCAGGTAATGCTAATATTTTATACGCTATTGCATAAGCTATATCAGCACTTAAGAAATTTGGTCTATATTTTTCTTCTAGTAGATTAAAAAATATTTCCCAATTATTGAATATAATATTTACTATTTCGAAGTATGATTTTGATAAATCCCCTTTTTTAAAATAGAATAACCCTGTATATACATTAGGTAATTTATTTTCAGTATATACTTTTCTATAATAATCACTTGTTATATTATCTCCTCTAAATGTTTTAACATTGGTGGTAAATATAAGATCTTTATCAGAAAGTAAATCCCACCAATTAGAAATATCATTGGGAAATATCATATCAGCATCTAAAACAATTGTTTCATCATAAGGAGTTAAATCATAATAACTAGCACATAAAGATGTAGTATCAAGAGATTTACTTTTTTCTTTCCAATCAGGATCTTTTTTTACTACTATTATTTTATCAAATACATCAATATATTTTTGGTTATTTATTGGTTCACTTGTAATAATACTTAGATTATGTTCTTTAGATTGTGTATGTTTTAAACTTAATGCTAAAACATATGCCATAGTCACAAAATCTGTTTCATTATTATTTTCTGCAACAACTAAAAATCCACGATTCATATTTAATCCCCTGAGTTGGTTTTATTTCTATTCTCTAAAAATACTTTAATCAATTCATCTGAGTGTCTTAAAAAAGATCTTTTATTCATTATATGAACATCTAATTCTTTACATCTAACTAAGTTATTTATCCAAGGTTTTTCAGGGTCATGACTTAAAAATAAAATACTTTTATTATCAACTTCAACAATATCATCTTTTTGATCCATAGTTTTAATTGTGGAAATTGGGAATGATTTTATAATGTTTTCTTTAAAGCCACCAATTATGTGCATTGCTATACTAAACACATAATCATTTCTAAATAGTCTTCCTGGAAATTTATATAAATGTTTATAGAATAAATAATTATCTTTAATAAATATTGATAAATCAAAAATTAATTTTGCTATTTCTGATTTTTTAAAATAAATGACAGTCGCCCAGTACATAGGTACTCCACTTTCAGATAATCTTATTTCTTTTGAGTGGAATTTTTCATTTCTTAGGTTAGCAGCATCTTTATTAATTAGAAAGTCTTCTGTATTATCCCAAACCAAATCCAACATATCGCTCATAACAAGATAATCTACGTCCAACAAAATAGTTTCATCATACGGACTTATATCATATGCATTTGCTCTATTTTTATTTAGGAATGGTGCTTTGAATTTAGTCCACGGAGAATCGTAATGTGTCCTAATGTTTTCTTTATCTTGTGTTTCTACTATAATTATATTGTCAAATATTTTTTCAATTTGGTCTTTAGAAAGAATTTTTTCCAACCAGTTTATAGACCCATCAGTCACTAATGTAACATGATTATATTTAAGATGACTTTTTATTGATAATGCACAACAACAAGCCATCTTAATATAATCTATTTCATTATTATTAAATGCTAATAGTAAAAAACCTCTTTTGAGTTTTTTCACGAGATAACCTTCTTAATGTTACGAGCTTTTTTTAATGTTTCATATTTATCAAAATATTCATCATATGCTTTATAATAAACTTCTAGTAAAGTTTTTAAACATTCTTTTATATCAGTAATTTTAACTGGGTTATTATTAATATCTAAAATGATAGTATAGACGCTTCCATTTTGTAAACATGTTTGCATAAAATTAATAAATTCCATATCAGCTCTAAAAATATTACCATCTATTTTTACTATAAGCATATGTTCAAGTCTTAGTTTTAAATTCTCTTTTTGTATTTGTAAAGTTTTTTGATAATTTGAAAATTCTAAAGCTTTCTCTAATTTTTCATCCATTTAATTAATTCTCCAATTCTCATTTTAAATATTATGCTCCTGACCAAGCTCCTGCTACAAATGTAGAGAATCCTGTTATAGCAAAACTAACCGCTGGGTCTGTTCCACTTTTTGGATCAGCTTTTCTACTGTCAAGCTTAATAACTGTATTTCCATCTACTGTTTCAGCTTGAGGGTCATCATTATTCATAGTGAATGTTGCTACGACTTGAGTTCCTGCTGCATTTCTTGAAACTCTCATTCTAAAATCATTCTCAGTATATGGACTTTGATCTAAATTGATATTATAAACTTCAGTTGGAGTAGTAGTTAATTCATAAAAACCAGAACCAACACCACCAATAAGAGGGAAGTTTCCTGGTCTTGAACCTGTTTGGGCAACATTATTATAACTAAAAATAAGAGTACCCATATCAGTTGCAGACCATAAATCATCCCATGCTAAAGCGTCATTAGATGCTCCAGTATTATCAAAAGAGAATCTAAGCTGTCCACCTGAGTTAAAGAAATATCTTGCTGCTGCATAACTTGCAAAAGTAGCAGTAGCTGTTACTGATATTGCAGAAGACCAAGCCGCTCTAGTAGAAGAACCAGCTGCTCCATTACTAGTTGTAGTAGTATCAATTGCTATTAATCTACCAGCATCTATTGTTGCAGATTTAGATTCAATTAAATTATGATCCGCAGCTAAAATAGTATTGCCCGTTACTACTTTTGTCATAGAGCTTGAAACTCCAGTTTGCAATACACCCAAATTAATTCTATTAATAAGATGATTACTTTGTTCTGCAGTAATAATATCTCCGGTAGTTACTGCTGCTACATTTGCATTACCCCAACCATATGAACTAGTGGCTTTTGAACTAGCTACAGTATTACCTGAATAGTTATCTCCAAACCATTTATTTACACCATCTTTTAGGACATTGTATTGAGATGCTGTTATTATATCACCAACTAAGACTGTCATAATTGATCTCCTATTATTTTAAAAATTATTTTTCAATTTTTAAAACTTTAATATAGTCATGCATTCTATCCCCCTGTCTTAAGAAAGATTTAATACATAGTTGAAAAAAGTTTTTTTGTATTTTTTGTTTATCTAATAATCTTTTTAATTGTTTAACTTTTGGATCTTTTTGAATATAAAATTCTTTAATCTCTGCTGTACTTAAAGATTTATCAAATTCAAATTTATACCAATCAAATTGTTCTGATATTACTTCTTGATATAAATCTTGTAACTCAATAGATTTTGCCTCAGCTTTTAAAAATAGTTTTTCAAATTCAAAAAGTTGAACTGCATTATCTTTTAATTTATCCATAATATTTTCTGTATTAAAATTCATTAACATATCAATTGGATATTTTAAAAGGTATTCTTCAATCCCAATTTCTTTTTCAAATGAATCCATATGTTTTTCAATTTCACTTACTTCCATTTTTATCTCCTAATTTTATTTAATAAAACATTCAATTAATTTCACATCTTCGCTTGAATTAGTTTCTAATGAAATCCCAACTTTTGCTCCATATTCAATAGGATTTGTTGCAGCTCTTAAACACCCATTTCCAGCACTAACCATAATATCTTTTTTCTTAACAGGACCAATAACTTTAGTTGGAATACGACCAAGTAACCCAACTTGAGCATTATCTTTAAGAATAGAATTTAATATGTAAGCTGGTTCTGCGGAAATAACTCCTACAATAAAAGGTGATAGTTCTAAGTCACATCTTTGTACTTCAAATCCACCATCTGACATTTCTACTACTGTACCTGTTTCTAAAACTATACTTGGGTCACATGTATAGTTTTCTGCTATATCTCCATATGTTCCTGTATCATAAACTGATGTACCATATACAGCTGAACCAGGAGGAGATGTATGTGGTGTATAAGTAACGGTTTCAACCATTAATTCTTTAACATAGATTTTATTAAATCTATCAGTATCACCAGAACCAACATTATATAATGAAGCACCAAGACCAGTAGTATTTGCATCAGTAGCAACAAAGTTTCCAGAACTAACTCCAGATATAACAGAATCACGACTTACTGCTGGATTATCTGGATCATAATCTAATACATCATTAACAACATTACCACTAACATCTAAGCATTTTAAAAATAAACATGTATTCGGATTATTTATAGCTGGATTATTTTTTTGAGTTGGTAAAATTATCTTAATAGATGCCTCTGGTGGCGGAGATGTTTTTTGATATGCATATTGTAGTACAATTAAATAATATCCATCTTCATTCCATATTCCACCAGTTGAATTAATGTAAAAATCTATATCAGCAAGATCAACATCAATATTTTGAATTTCTATTAGAACATCTTGAACAATTGCTTTACCTGCTAAAGCTCTTACAATAGTATTACTAATAATAGAAACATCAATTGGTGAAGGTGATAAAAGAATGTTTTTTCCATCAGAAACAATTCTTGTAATTTTATTAACTACATCTGAATTATAACTGGCATATGGATCAACACTTCTTATTTGAGAAGGAACTGGGTTTCCCATAATTTGTATACCTCCAAAAATGATTGTTTATTTTTAAAATTTAACTTTAAAATCTTATAAGTTGAATAAACCTTAATATTTATAATATGTTCTATTTAATTAAACATTCTAGATTTCTATATTTAAAACGAGTATACTATATATATTAATACATAATATAACACATAAGATTATTCTAGCGGAAAATTTGGGATGACATATTAATAAATATGCCACCCCAAGTAACATCATAAGTATTTAATAAAATGTAAAAAAATAATTGATTGGCAATTTATAATATGTTCTAATCATATTGATAACTTAGTCGCTAATAATATCTGTATCTTGAAATACATCTTTAGCGGTTGGATAGTGTTTATCAACTACTATAACAATCCAACCGTCTTCTTTTAATGTTTTAATTTTATGAGGATCTGGATATGGATCTTGATTGTGCCAAAAAGCATTTGGAAAATCAAATATAACTTTCTTAATAGGATCAGCCATATCAGTTATATATTTCCATAACAATCTATCATCATAAAAGTGTCTTTTTTCTACACTATAGTTATCTTTTAAGTAAGGATAAGCATCATGTAAAAAAGTCAGTATCTCAGCTTTATTTCTTGCTACTCCTTCTAATTTTAAAACACTATGTTTTATTTTAACTCCTTCTATTTCAATCTCTTCTTCTTCTATTATTGGAGTTGATTGCTTACCCTCAACACTTTTAAATAGAACACTATCTTTAAAAGTATATCTAGAAGCTTTATATTCAGATCCAGATATTGGACAATCGGGATATTTCAATCTATATTCAGCCATTGTTATATTATGTTTTTTAAGATGAGCTGGAGATATTAGTTTAAATGCAACTCCACATTCTTGACAAACAGCTTTTCCATCTATACCTTTGGGATATGTTAGATCTTCAATCATTATTTAACCTCTCAATACAATAAATAAACATTTAATTTATATTATGTTCTAAAGTTTGAACGTAATTACATATAAAAGAACATATTTAAAATATAATAAAAGGAGTTTATAATGTTTACAATTTTTTGGCTAACAGGAGAATCTGAAGTGATAGAAGGAGAAACAATTTCAGAAGCTATGAATAGTGCTGGTTATGGTGGTGGTTCAGTTCGAGCAATTGATTTTTATGGTAATGGTGATATTAGAAATGATTATAAATGGAATAAAGAAAAACATACATGGGAGAAAAAATAATGAATCCAGATCATGAAGAAATATTTAAAAAACATGAAATTGAAACAGTAACTAAGTTTAGTATTGAATATGATAATTTCGATAATCTTATACGAGAACATTTACCCGTATTAACTCTTAACTCAGATAGATATATAGATTTTGAATCTATAGCAGAATTTGGATGGAATAACTATTCAAACTATGATGCTGAAGTAACTCCTAAAGATTTGAAAGATTCAACGTATATTAACTATGATAAACCGGATATAGTTAAAGGATGTATTAGTCTTAATTTTCATTCGGTCCTTTGTTTTTTAATTGAACATGAAATACTTCCATACGGTACGTATGAAGTGAGAGTGAGTTGGTAATGAATAAAGATAAAACAGAAAAATTATATGAAAGATACCCAAAGATATTTGCACAAAAAGATCTAACAGTTCAGCAATCGTGTATTCCTTGGGGTTTTGAGTGTAGGGGATGGTTGGTACTGGTTAATAGATCAACTTTGCGAATGTATTCAAAGTTATATTGATGCTAATAAAAAAGATCAAATAGAAGCCACTCAGGTTAAAGAAAAGTTTGGAACTTTAAGTTTTTATTATCATGGTGGAGATGAAATGATATCAGGAATGGTATGGTTAGCAGAAAATATGTCAGGTTCTATATGTGAAACTTGTGGTTCAACTGAGAATATAACTCAAACAAAAGGTTGGATTAAAACCATATGTAAAAAATGTTTGGAGAAAGAAAAATGAAAATAATTGATAGTTTTGAAGGCGAATATGATTTCTTAAGCAATTTTTATATGAAGATGGTTTATTATGAAGGACTTTACTATGCTTCTTCTGAGCATGCTTTTCAAGCAGCTAAAACACGTATCCCTGGTGAGATGGATTTAGTTAGAAATTGCAAAACACCAGGTCAAGCGAAAAGAAAAGCTTCTAAAAAAGCTGGTAAGATAACTATTAGACCAGACTGGGATATTATAAAAAATCATGTTATGTTAAAAATTGTTAGAAGTAAATTCCAAGATAAAGAACTTGCTGATAAATTAGTTGCTACATCTCCCTTGTTTTTAATTGAAGGGAATACATGGCATGATAATTATTGGGGAAATTGTATATGTGATAAATGTAATAATATATTAGGTTTGAATATGTTAGGTTATATTTTAATGACTATTCGATCCGAAACAATGTTGGAGAGAAAACAATGACCATGAATAAAATAATGATTGTTGGAGATGTGCACGGAGAGTTTGGAGAATTAAATAAATTAATCAATAGTAAAAAACCTGATATGATCATTGCTTGTGGAGATTTTGGTTACTGGCCAAATCATAAATGTGATTTGACTACTATTAAACTACAAGGTACTAAACTTTTATTATGGGTTGATGGTAACCATGAAGATTTCTGGGCGTTAAAGGATAGGAAATCTGATGAAATAGTTCCTGGTATTATTTATATGCCAAGAGGATCTACTTATACATTAGAAGATGGTAGGAATATTTTATTTATGGGTGGTGCCCACAGTATAGATAAAATTTATAGAACTGTTGGGATTGATTGGTTTCCAGAAGAAACTATAAACCAAAGTGATATGATGAATTTACCAGATATGAAAATTGATATTTTTATAACACATACTTGTCCATACGAATTAGTTCCTATAATGATTAAGTATTATTCTGGAAAAGACTATGAACCTTCTAATCAAGCTTTATCTCAGTTATGGGATATTTATAAACCAGATCTTTGGTATTTTGGTCATTGGCATAAATACTTAACTGGAACTTTATATGATAAAACTAAATGGACTGCATTAAGCATGTCTAGATGGCCGAATGGAAGGTGGTGGTGTTGGTTACCAGAAAAGGAGATAAAATTATGAGTGAGCCTAATATTATTATAAATGGTGTGCTTTGTTCTAATGCTCAGGCAATGACTTTACGAGTTGCTATAGGATCTTTCATAATGAGTTTAAAAAAAGATGGTCTTGGAAATGATGATGTTGGAATAAAAATTAAAGATGGATATTTAAAAGCGGCTAATGAAATACAACTACAAATGTTGAAAGGAGATAAAAATTGATTAAAGAATCTAGAATTGGTGTTTTAAAGATGCGTTTAAGATCTTTATATTCAAAATATAATAACATTTTGGATAAGTATAGTTGTGGTAAAAATCTTGCAGAACATATCAGTTCTGATTTAAGTCATGTAAAAGTAGAATTTAATGAAACATTTTCTAAACTTAAAAAACTAGACCCTAAATGTCCAGAATTTAAACTATGAGAAAGGAGTAGTAAATGAACGCTATTGAAATTAAGAATTTGGTTAGAGATGCTGCAGGCGAATCTGCTGAACAACAAGTTGAAGATTACCTTGATGATGAAGATGATTTTGTTTCCATAGAAGATACAGATATGGAATTAGAAAGCATAATGAAAAATAAATCAATTCGAGATAAAGTTGGAGCATTTGCTGATTACCTCGGAGATGATGAAGGATTTATTAAGGATCTTGTTGGTGATAAAATATATTCAGTTAAGTCTATTACAGAGAGATTTGAATTATTAGAAGCTCTTTTTGAAGTTTCCAAACAACAGTCATGGATTAACTCTGTGCAAAAAATAAAAGATGAATTAATAAACATTCATGGAGATATGTAGAGGATACTTTATTATAGGGAATTAACTTAATGAAAATAAAATCTAGATATAGAGGAGTTAACTCTAAAAATAAACAAATATTACCATTGAAACCGGGAATGTTACATAGTCAAGCAATTAAAATCAATACACATCAAGGTCTTCCAATTTGGCATCTATTAAAAAATTATATTAATAAATTAGATACTAACTTTGAATTTAATAGATATGATTTATTATCATCTGTATATACAAATGAAGTTGTTGAAGGAGGAATGACTGCATGTCAGACTACAGCTGATCAATATAAAAGGTATTTAATAATATCTAAAGTGTTAGAATCAATTGGGTGGGGTGAATATAAAAAACTTAAAAACATCCCTAAAAATTTATCAATAAATAAATTAAGAAACCATGTATATGGTTATAATTGGAAATCATGGTTTATTCAACTTGAAGATTTATAAAGGAGAAACTAGTATGACACAAAGAACATCTGAAGCAATTCAGTTAGAACAAGAAATTAAAACTCATGATAAAGCTTATTGGGAAGATAATAGACCTCAAATTAATGATGCTATTTATGATCAAATAGTTAGAAGGTTATTGGCAATTGAACCCAACAATGAATATCTTAATCGTCCTCGAGCACCAAAGATTGATTCCCAAGGTAAAGTTCATCATTCAGTTCCAATGTTGAGTCTTGATAAAGCTTATACATGGGATGAAATATTAAAATTTCTGAATAGAACGAAAAGGAGTATTTTAGAAGTATATAAACTTATGTTTAAATTGGATGGAATCTCTGGTCAGTTTATGTTTGATATTTTAGCATCCCGTGGAGATGAAGGTATAGTTGGTGAAAACATTACCCATAAATTACCTTTTATGAATATTTTAACAAATGGTGATCCAAACAATATGAGAGGTGAAATACTTTTTACCAAATCAAAATTTAAAGAAGTTAAAGATACCTTCACAAGAAAGAGTGGAGAAAAATATAAAAATGAAAGAAATGCTGTTCAAGGAATACTTGGAAGAGATGATATAACTCCAATTAAAGTTCTTACATTTGTTGACTTTGAATTTATATGTGAACAGTTTACTTATGAAGAACTCATAAAATATGGTGAACAAGGATGGTTGGGAATGGCAGAAGAAGCTAAGAATTCTGATTTTCCATGTGATGGTCTTGTATTAAAAGTTGCAGATGAAGAATATGCTAAATCTCTCGGAGCAAACAAACATCATTCAAAAGCAGCTATTGCTTTTAAATTTGAGAATCCTCATGAATGGACAGTATTAAGAGAAGTTATTTTTAGTCCTGGTAAACATGATATAACACCGGTTGGAAAAGTTGATCCTGTTGAGATAAGCGGTGTTACTATTAGAAGTCCTTCTTTGCATAATTGGAAAAATATCCTTGACAGAGATCTTCAAATTGGAGATAATGTAAAAGTTGAAAGAGCTGGTGATGTTATTCCATATATTTCTGAATCATATCCTGGTGATATTAGAACACCAATTGATATACCTCCATGTCCTGTATGCGGGTCATTAGTTAATTATATTGATCCTCAGATTGTATGCTCAAATGATGCATGTCCTGGTAAGCTTTTGAATAAACTTTGTGATGCTGTTATTCGGATTGGTATTGATCGGTTAGGGAAACCAACAATTCAAAAAATGATTGATACTTTAGATGTTGAGAATCTTATTGATATATTCAATGTTACTATAGATGATCTATTAACCCTTGAAAGATTTGGAGAAACTTCAGCTCATAATCTTTATTATGAAATTAATAAAGTTAAAAATTCGGGTGTTTATGAATGGCAACTTCTTGCATGTTTAAACATTCCGGGTATTGGAAGGTCGTTAAGCAAAGATCTTTTGGCTGATAGAAATCTCATGGAATTATCAGGAATGAATATAACAGAGTTAACTAACCTTCCCAGTATTGGAGAAGAAAGAGGGTTGGCGATCATTAAAGGTATTCATGACAATTATCAACTTTTACATGACCTTGGTGAGTTACTTCCCATCAGAAAAGATGAAGTTAAAACATCAGAAGATGTTAATGTATTAAGGATTTGTTTCACTGGTACGTTTCCAGAAAAGAAATCTTACTACTACGAGATTTTAAAGAAACGTGGTGGTTATGAGATTATGGATAAAGTTAATAAAGATACCCAAATATTGGTTGTTGCTGATCCATCTAAAGAATCAAATAAAACAAAGTCGGCTAAAAAGAAGGGTATTAAAATCATAGGTATTGATGAATTAATGGGGAGGAGTTGACATTGGATGAAATACTTGCAGTAAAAAAAGGTTATACCATTAGTGTTACATCATGGGAAAATGATGGTGATAACTACAGAACCAGAACTATTACAGTTGATGATAAAGATTATGCACTTGCTATACTTCAAATGTGTAAAGATATCTTTGTTTCTTGTAATAATGGTGATGGTGGCATTGGTAATGCAAATGGCGGTCAGGGAGAAGAAAAAGCAATAGATACTGTAATAAAATATGGCTCTGATAAACCTTTAATAAATAAAGGAGAAACTGACCCAGATAGTATTCATGATATTATTATGGATCTCAATTATGTGTTGATGGGAAGCTCTGAGTATTATTATTCAAGGGTATTCGACAACGGTTTTATTTATTATTCTCCTGTTGATATTAACCTGCAAAAAATAGCATAAAGGAGATTAAAATGGATAACTTGATTAAAGCTTTTCAAATTCTCAGAAAGTATGGGAACCCTGACTGGCCAACTCATTGTGAACATGATGTAATGTATATTGATATAGATTACAATTTGGTTTCCGATGAAGATAAAGAAGAACTTGATAGACTTGGAATTATTGAAGATTCAGAAAATGAAAAATTTATGTCTTTCAGATATGGATACTGTAAACGTCTATGGCCAAATCTTGATGTTGTTTCACCAAGCGACTATCAAATGAGTTATTCCAAAGGAAGGTTAGATGACTGATTTATCTGGAGTACCAATCGTCTTTAAAAAGATGAAAGAAACACATAGTCAAGGAATGATTTCTATTGAAACCATTCCAAAAGAAAATCTTATAAATGGAGACTTAGGAATACAAATTTCAGAAGATGGAAGAGTTTGGATTTGTATTAATGGAGAAGCATTTTTGAGATTTAAACCATCAATAAAAACAAAATAATGTGGGAATGGGTGAAATTCCCCTACATCGCACGTTAGGAGAAATTATGATTAAAAGAAAAGAAGGATATAATCAAGTTGTTATTTGGCCAGGAATGACATTAACAAAAGAACAAGCTGTAGAATTTGATTCATTGATGAAAGACATGTTGGGATTTAATATTCAATATCTTGAAACAATGGAAACAAAACCGGATATAGATTCAAATGGAGTTCCAATTTCAAATACCGGTGGTAGACATGATATTTTCTTTGCTATTCATGTAGATGATATTCCTAAATTTTCTCTTGCAAGACTTCAACATGGAATGAGATGGATAGAAGATGTTTTAGCAGATTGTAATTATAGAAGTCATATTTATCCAGATCATGTTTATAACTATGTAACATGGAATGAAGATGCTATTTCATTTCCGGAAGGGGTTGCTCATGCATTATAAAGGATATTTTGATGGATCTTCTAAAGGTAATCCAGGTCCTGCTCAATGCGGTTGGGCGGTCCTGGATTTGGATGAAAATATAATAGACCATGAATCAAGAACAGGAGATGAACCTAGAACCAATAATTATGCTGAATATATGGGTTTGATAGAGTTATTGAAATATCTTGTTACTGATAAAAAGATAACTCACATTGATATCTATGGAGATTCAAAACTGGTTATTATGCAGGTTACAGGTCAATGGAAATGTAAATCTTCCAACCTTAAACCTTTATGGGAACATGCTGTTAAATTGTATGAGTGGTTAACTTCTAAAAAATATGTAACTCTTCAATGGGTGCCAAGGGAAGAAAATACTATAGCAGACTCCCTTGCACAAAAAGGAATATTATAATGGCGAAAAAATTTAGAGCAGTAAAATTTGGTGGTGACGATTGTTATTCATGGGCGGTCTTTCATGCAAAAGATATTAAAGGTTTAAGAAGTCCAATAAGTGAATATACTAAAGCCAAACCAATTGTTTCTGGTTGTGGGCGAATGGAGGCTTATAGTTTTGCCAAAGAGTTTGAAGACAGAGCGGCTACAGCGAACTGATTGGTGGTTTTTAATTTTATCAATCGAAGCAATTATTTATACTATTTATGTTACTAAATATATTTTAAAGGAGTTATTCAATGTTTTCTAAAGTTAAAGATAAAGTAGTTGGAAATAACCAGGGGCAGTTTCATAAAGATGCTTATAAAAATATGGAACAAAACGAAGAGGCAAAGAAAAAAATGATATCTGGAAATGAAGGTGAGTTTCATAAATCAGCTTACAAGAATTTATTTGTCTCTAAATAGGATCCAATATAAGTTAATATTCTATATATATTA
>ERZ890953.1154-NODE-1154-length-13700-cov-8.525540_pt1 | contig 13700 bp, 11 predicted proteins | sample MGYA00521264_ERZ890953 | MGnify/ENA primary metagenome ERZ890953 (study PRJEB32303, sample SAMEA104408629) | aquatic metagenome | biome: Brackish water; feature: Chemocline; material: water | place: Baltic Sea | collected 2014-10-26T21:54:00 | depth 200 m ... | reverse complement strand
CGAACGTGATGCTCAAGGTGGGCGACCGCGACTTCGGCCCCATCCAGGCCGACGCCACCGGCCGGGCCAACGTGCCCATCATGGTCCCCCCCGGCGTGTCCCAGGCCACCCTCACCACCGCCACGGGCACCGAGACCAAGACCGAGACCATCGACCTCAAGGTCCCCGAGTCCAAGCGCCTCGCCCTGTTCCCCACCTACGCCGGCATCCCGGGCGACCGCACCGTCACCGTGCCCGTGCGCGTGGCCGTCACCACCCCAGGCGGCGTCGCTGCCCCCAACGCACAGGTGAACATCAGCGCCTCCTCGGGCACCATCACCGCCGCTGTGCATGAAGGCAACGGCATCTACCGGGCCGACTACACCCCGGCGCCCATGATGGCTATGGGTCAGGTCACCCTCGCAGCCAGCCTGGCCAGCCAGCCCGGCCTGCAGACCGACAACGTCACCGTGCCCCTCGTCCCGGTTCGTCCCGGCAGCGTCACCCTCGCCACCGAGCCCGGCCTGTTGGCCGTGGGCGCCACGGGCTTCAAGGCTCTGGTGCAGGTGGTCACCCCCGAAGGCAAGGGCATGAACGGCCAGCAGGTGGTGCTCGTGGCCAACGGCGCCGAGCTGCAGGAGTCCGTCAAGGACCTCAAGGGCGGCGACTACCAGGGCCTGTTCGACCTCACCGGCAGTGGCCCGGTCGAGCTCACGGCCACGGTCCAGTCCACGCCCACCGGCAACCCTATGCGCAACCTGGTGCTGCTGCCCACCGTCGAGCGGCTGCCAAACGACGGCCTGTCCAGCGCCATGCTCACCGTCGTGGCGGCCGATGAGTTCGGCTACCCGGTGGCCGGCGTGCCTGTCACCCTCAAGATGGTCACCGGCGACGGCTCGCTGCCCTCCAGCGTGACCACCAACGACGCCGGCATCGGGCAGGTCTACTACACCGCCGGTCGCGGCGCGGGCCTGGTGAACATCCAGGCCTCCGCCATGGGGCACAGCGCCGCCGTGGGCATCCTCCAGGCCCCGGCCACCGCCGCCGCCGAGCTCGTGATGCCCCACAGCGGCACGCCCGCCAGCCTGGCCCTCCGTGAAGCCTGGTCCGCCATCGTCCAGGTCGCGCGCATCGAGCGCGAAGGCCAGGCCGCCATGGTCCCGGTCGCGGTGCCTGTTCAAGCGGGTGGCGGCGCGCTCGCAGCCATGAAGATGGTGGCCGAACCCTCCGCCGCGGCGGCGGGCGGCACGGTCACCGTCAAGATCAACGCCACCGACGCCTCCGGCCAGGGCGTCGCCGGCCTGGGCTTCGACTTCATCGTCAGCGCGGGCACCCTCGGCGCCGTCACCGACAAGGGCACGGGTGAGTACGCCGTCTCCCTCACGGTGCCTGCCGGCCTCACCGGCGAGATCATGGTCAGCGCGGCGGACAAGGAAGGCAACGCCTCGTCCTTCATGAAGATCCCCATCACCGCAGCGCCCGCGTCCATCTGGGGCGAGCCCGCGCCGGCACCCGAGCCCACCCCCGCCCCCGAGCCCGTGGTGGCCCCCGAGCCCGTGGTGGCCCCCGAGCCCGTGGTGGCCCAGCCCGTGGTCCCCGAGCCCCCCAAGGAGCCCAGGACCCCCAGTGAGCATCGCTGGCTGCGTGCCCGCGCCGCCATCGGCACCGCTGGCTACCGCTACAACTACGACGTCAACTCCACCCCCCGCAGCATCGTCTCAGACGGCAACCCCGTCCCCTTTGGCGAGTCCCTGCAGCTCTCCGGTGACACCGCTGCCCAGGACGGCTCTGGCGACACCGTGCCCCTGTCCGTGCCCACGATCGACCTGCATGCCATGGCCTGGCTGCCCATGTTCGAGTACATCGGCGCCGACGTCCGCTACCGCACCACCTGGTTCGGGGTCGAGACCGACTCCTTCACCCAGCCCCACGAGGGCGTGGACATGTCGTGGGTCGACCACTTCGTCACCGCCACCATCCAGGCGCGCTACTTCCACGACGTGGACGACAACCGCTTCTGGGTTGGCGCCCAGGGCGGCATCGTCTCCACCGCGGTGCCCCTGGTCGCCATGTGGACCCCGGCCGGCCAGAGCCGTGGCCTGTGGTTCTTCCCGTGGGGCTTCACCAGCATGTACGGCGGCATCCGCGGCGGCGCCGAGCTCGGCTTCGGCCTCGACGTGCTGCTTTCGGGCTCCTGGGGCACCGAGGCATACTCCGGCGTCTTCGCCTCCGACTACGACGTCGCCCTGGCCTACGAAGTCGTCGATCATGTCACCGTCAACCTCGGCTACAACCGCCTGGCACGGGACATCATCGTCCCCACCTGCAGCGACTGCGAGGACACGGGCAACATGGTCGAGGCCACCGACCTGCGCTCCGGCGTGTACATTGGTGTGGGAACAGCGTTCTAAGTAGACAATCAGAGAATACGGCCGACCCTCCGGGGTCGGTCGTCGACTATCGGAGGGCTGCATGAAGGGTCTCACTCTCGCCACGCTCGGTTTCCTCTCCTCCCTGTGCCTTGGCGGCTGTGGCAGCATGGCCATGGACGGAGTGGTGGTGGACCACGCGGGCCAGCCGGTGGTCGATGCCACGATCACTGCGGTGGGCACCCCGTGTCAGACCCACTCGGACAGCGCGGGCGCGTTCTCGCTGGAGTGTCCTCCGGGCGTCTACGATCTCAGCATCAGCCAGATCGGCTACGTCACGGTCAACTTCCCCGAGCCGTACGAGGCCGCCGAGCGCAAGCGCTACGATCTGGGACGCCAGGTGCTGGTGAAGATCCCCGACGACAAGGGACTGCTGCTGTTCGCCGACGCGGTCTTCGCCCCCCTCGAGCCAGGCTACCTGGAGCGCGACAGCGGCGGGTTCGGCAAGGGCCAGTTCCGCCACTACTGCCTCGACCGCGGCGACTCCGCGGTCAACGCCTTGAGCGTGGGAACCCACACCTTCTACGATCACGCCTCTGTGGGCTGGCGTGCCTTCAAGCTCGACGATCAGGGCTGCGCCTACAAGATGTCCCCCAACGGCCCCACCAGCTGGGGCATCGACTACAACGAGAAGGCCGAGGTCGAGGCGGAGCAGCTCCAGAAGGATCTGTCTCGGGCCAAGGTGACCTTCGAGCCGGGCGAGTACTTCATCGCAGACTGGGATCAGGGCTTCTTCACCAAGATCAGCCGTGAGGACGGTCGGTACTCGGGCTTCTACGTCAAGGTAGACTAGGGTCTGCCCAGTCTCCTGACCAGCACCAGCGCCAGCGCCAGCGCCAGCCCAAGCCGCACCCCAGGGATACACGCTGGGGGCAGGTGACCCAGGGCGACCTGTGTCTGTGCGAGCGTGGCGGCCAGCTCCCAGGCGAGCACCGGCGCGGCCGCCAGCAGGACCGCCACCGAGCTTGGCGCCAGCAAGGCGGTGAGGGCGGCGGCCACCAGCGCGGCGAGGGGGGCCACCAGGGGGCGTGACCCTCGGCTGTGGCGCTCGGCCAGGGAGCTGGGGCGTGGATCGGCCAGCAGAGTGCTCCAGGAGTGGGACGAGGCGGGCTGGGAGCCGATGAGCTGAGACAGGGCGGCCGGGGCCGGCAGGCGTTCCCAGGGAGCCGAGCCCACGCTGGGCGCGTCAGCGGGCAAGCTGCGGTCACTGCCGGGGTCCGAGCTCACCCAGTGGGGTTCCGCCCACCGGATCTGGGCGCTCTGCCAGCTCTGCAGAGGGGAGCCGTCGCCTCGGGGGAGCATCAACACCGCCGCGGTCCCCAGCAGCCCGCTGGCGGGGTCGCCCTCGAGCCTGAAGATCAAGCCGTCCTGGGCGAACCAGGCTGCGTCGTCCTGGCGCAGGGGGCTGCCCTGGTGGGCGGCCATGGACGTGGCGTGGGCGTGGGAGGTCACGGGCGTCACCCAGGCATCCAGCCCCACGGTGAGCAGGCCCGCGAGGCCACCCAGCAGCGCGAAGGGGGCGAGGAGCCGGGTGGGGCCCAGACCTGCGGCGCCCAGGGCCTGCCACTCACCGCTGCGGCGCAGCCCGACCACCGCGAGGCTGGCCCCCAGGGCGGCCACGATGGGCAGGCCGAGGGAGAGGTGGGAGGGCAGCAGCAGCAGGGCCAGGCGAAGGGACTCCATCACCGCGGGGCCGCTGCCCGCCGCGCTGGACACCCGGGAGCCGTGCTCCACCCAGTCCACCAGCACCATCAGCAGAGCCGTGGCGGCCAAGGTGACACTCATCCACCACAGGCCGCGGCGCAGCAGCAGACGGGTGGCCAGGGTGGGGGCCAGCATCAGCGGTCCCTCCAGCCAGACCAGAGGGCGAGGGCCGCCAGGGCCAGCCCCAGCAGGGGCAGGGCGGCCGCCAGGTGGGGTCCTAGCAGGCTGGCGCTGGCGTCGCCGATGCGCAGCAGAGACCAGGCGGCCACCACCACCAGCATCGTGTGGCCTGGACGTCCGCCCCAGCGCAGACCCAGTGGCAGCGCCAGCAAGGGAAGCAGCAGGGGGAGCAGGGGCATCGCGCTGCGCTTGAGCAGCACGCCGTGTTCGTAGCTGGCGTCTTTGGCGCGGCTGCGCATCCGGTCCACCAGCTCCGTCAGCTCTGCGTCGCTGCGTTCTGCCAGCTCGACCCTGCGCCCGGTGCTGCTGACCGGGATGGGGAGCGCGGCTGTGTGGAAGCGCAGGGTGAAGGGCTCCTCGCCCAGTCCCAGCACCTCGCCGTCCACCAGCTCCAGGAGCAGCCCGTCGCTGTGTTCTCTCAGCTGGCCTTGGCCCGCCAGCATCACCGCGTCGCCCTGGCTGACCAGGAGGCCGCCCTGGGATGGACGGTGCAGCACCACGCCGCCCAGCTCGACGAAGCGGCCTGGGGTCAGCTCCACGGTGCTGGCGGCCTGGGTGAGGCAGCGCGCGGCGGCGCGTCGCCCTGCGGGCGCCGCGAAGTGGGAGGTGGCGGACATGATCAGCGCCAGCGCCAGGCCGGGGATCAGCGCGGGGATCAGCAGGCGGCGGCCGTTCACCCCGGCGCTGCGCAGGGCGGTCCAGGTGCCCTCGGCGTGCCAGCGGCCGAAGGCCACCATCAGGCCCACCAGGAAGGCCACGGGCAGGGTGTGCTCGAGGGCGGGGGGGGTCAGGGCCAGCAGGACCCGCAGGGTGTTGGCCGGGTCGGGCATGGCGGGGGCGGCCAGCAGCAGCCCGGCCACCTGGAGCAGCAGGCCCACCGATGCCAACAGCGCCAGGGCGACGATGCTGGGCCCAGCCAGGCCTCGCAGGGTGAGCCTGGTCAGCATCGCGCCCGCCCAGACGCGTGTTGGCGAGCCTGCGCGCCGATCACTGCGTCTCCATCATGGGCCTGAAAGGGCTGGAATGGGACTTGCGCTTGCTGGTTCGAGGCGTTGGGTGTACCATGCTACGTCGCACTGAGAAGATCGGTGTTTGGCCCCGCCAGCTGCGAGGTCGACGGAGCGCGGCGAGGCCCGCGTCTCATTGCAGCGTAGCCTAGTGGAGGCTACAGGCGCCCGCAAAGCCAAGTTCCGCATCGAGGAGACACACGGCATGGATTTCGAAGTCGGAGACAGGGCGGTCTACCCGGCCCATGGTGTTGGCACCATCACCGAGATCGAGGACGTCAGCTTCGACGGCTTCACTCAGACCTTCTATGTGCTCAGGATCGTCGAGAACGGCATGACGATCCGGGTCCCCGTGGGCAACATCGAGACCATCGGCATGCGGCGGGTGATCGCCCTCGAGCATGTCGACAAGGTGTACGACATCCTCCGTGATCGTGACGTTCCAGCGGACAACCAGACCTGGAACCGCCGCTACCGCGAGTACATGAACCGCATCAAGACCGGCGACCCCCTCGAGGTGGCCAAGGTGCTGCGGGACCTCGCGCTGCTGCGGCAGGACAAGACCCTCTCCTTTGGCGAGCGCAAGATGTTCGACCAAGCCCACAGCCTGTTGATCCAGGAGATCTCCGTGGCCAAGGGCGTACCCGAGGAGCAGGTCCAGGCGGAGCTCGAGGAGATCTTCGCGAGCTAGGGGTGGCGCCGAGCGTGGACGAGTTCGGGTCGGCCCCATAGGTGGGGCCGCTCTGGCCGCGACAGCTGCGTCCAGAGCCCCCGAGCCCGACCCCAGGGAGCATCCGTGGACAACCCCATCAAGGTCTTCAACTCCTACAAGCGCACCCTCGAAGCCTTCGTGCCCAACCAGCCAGGCCGTGTGGGCATGTACGTCTGCGGCATGACCGTCTACGACTTCTGCCACATCGGACATGCCAGGGCCATGATCACCTTCGACGTGATCGCCCGGTACCTGCGCCATCGCGGCTACGATCTCACCTTCGTCCGCAACCACACCGACGTGGACGACAAGATCATCGCCCGCGCCAACGAGCTGGGCGAGGACCCCTTGGTCTTGAGTGCGCGCTTCATCCAGGCCTTGGATGACGATCTGGCGGGCTTCGGCCTGCTGCCCCCCACGGTGCAGCCCAAGGTCAGCGAACACATCCCTCAGATCCTGGCCACCATCCAGGCCATCGTCGACAACGGCCACGGCTATGCGGTGGACGGCGACGTCTTCTTCCACGTCCCCAGCCTGGGTCGCTACGGCTACCTCTCGGGCCGCGACGTCAACAAGTCCCGGGCTGGCGAGCGCATCGACGTGGATCCCCGCAAGCGGCACCCGGCCGACTTCGCCCTGTGGAAGTCCGTCAAGCCCGGCGAGCCCGCTTGGGACAGCCCCTGGGGCCCCGGCCGGCCAGGCTGGCACATCGAGTGCACCGCCATGGGGCAGCACTACCTGGGCGACCAGTTCGACATCCACGGTGGCGGGAACGATCTGGTCTTCCCCCATCACGAGAACGAGATCGCTCAGGCCGAGGCGGCCACCGGCAAGCATCCCTTCGTGAACTTCTGGATGCACAACGGCATGGTCACCCTGATCGACGACGCCACGGGTGAGCCGGTCAAGATGTCCAAGAGCCTGGGCAACGTCATCAACATCCGCGACCTGCTGGTGGAGATGCCGGGCGAGGCCCTCAAGCTGCTCTACCTCGAGCACCACTACCGCAGCCCCGTGCCCTTCTCCCGGGCCGGCCTGTCCCAGGCTCTGTCCAACCTGGACCGTCTGTACCAGGCCAAGGAGATGGCCCAGCGAGCTCTGGCGGTGGTCCAGGACGAAGGTCGATCCCTCACCGCGGCCGAAGAGGCCAAGGCCGTCGGAGGCCCCGCCAAGGCGCTGTTCGACATCGTCGAGGGCTTCGAGGACCGCTTCCACAGCGCCATGGACGCCGACTTCAACAGCGCCCGGGCCGTGGGTGACCTCTTCGAGCTGGTCAAGGCAACCAACCGCCTCGCTGGCACAAAGAAGGCCTTCGCGCGCGCCGCTGCCGTGATGGCCGCGGCGGTGCCTGCCTTCGAGCTGGTGGCCGAAGTGCTGGGCATCGGTGCGATGCAGCCCGTCGAGTTCTTCGAGGAGATGCGGGTCAAGCGGCTGGCTGCAGCTGGGGTCCCACGGTCGCAGGTGGAGCAGCTCCTCGAGCAGCGCACCCAGGCTCGTACGGACCGCGACTGGGCCGCTGCCGACAGCATCCGCGAGCAGCTCGACGAGCTGGAGATCGTGGTCATGGACACGCCCGAGGGCACCACCTGGCGCATCCGGGTCTGATCCGCGCGGGCTCGAGCCCCTCTCCCAGAAGCGAAAAGGCCCGGCCAATGGCCGGGCCTTTCTACATGGAACGAGAGGCTACTGGCTGACCACCAGGGAGCAGGAGGTCTCGATGTGCTCCTTGGGCTTGCCCTCGCAGGTCTTGTAGCGCTTCATGCTGACCACGTGGGGGCCGGCCTTGTCGAAGGTGGTGCTGTAGGTCCAGCGGAGCTCCTTCTTGTTGCGCTTGCCATCCACCAGCTGGGCTGTCTGGTCCATGGCGCCGGGCTTCCAGTCCTTCCAGACGTCGAAGCTGTAGGTGCAGCCCTCGGCGGGCTCGCGGCCGTCCTGGCCGATGTACTGGAAGTAGGCGGTCTCGCCTTCGGAGTAGAGGCAGCCGCGGTTGGGGGCGCAGAAGGCTTCGGCGGCCTCGTCTTCGGACTTCGGGAAGTCGGCGGTCTTGGTGGGGATCATGTCGGCGCTGTCGGTGCAGTGCTCCCAGCAGAGCACTTCGTCGCTCTGGACCATGGGGTTGGTGCCCACGGGGTTGGAGTCCTCGATCTTCCGACCGTTGTAGATGGTCATGTACATGTCGGTGATCATCAGGCGGCACTTACGCTCGTCGACCCGCAGGTAGATCAGGCCCTGAAGCTTGTTGCCCAGGTTGTTGTTGTTGAAGACGAACTGGTCCCACTCGTCGCCGCCCTCGTACTTCTTGAGGACCTCGACCGCGTCCTTGGCTCCTGCGTCGTACTGGGACTGGGTGAGGTCGCCGTCGATCTTGCGGAGGTCTTCGATGCTGGGCATGGGGTTGCCCGCCACGTAGAGCGCCTGGTACCAGTCCTTGACCTTGGGCTCTTCCTTGCACTGCAGCTCCATCTTGCCCGACGACTCTTTGACCTTGCAGTTGTAGTCGTAGACATCGGAGAACGAGCCGACGGTGTACTTGGCCTTGGTGGCGCCGCCCTCTTCGTAGATCTTGAGGCGGGTCTGGATGTTGGGCGTCTCGGACTTGTCGGGGTTGATCTGGAGCAGCACCCACTGGGTGCCCACCAGGCCATCGACGGTGAGATCGCAGGTGCTGGATTTCTGGCCGAGGACAAACTTGTTCTCGGACTTCTGCTCGCAGCCGCTGGTCAACAGGCTGGCGCTCAGCAGGCCCAGGATGAGGTTCATGGAACGCATGTTCGACTCCGGCACGGTCTATAGGGGATGCAAGGGTAGCAGGGGGCGCATAGGCGCAGCAAGAGTGCGCGAGCCCGCTGCAGTGGTTGCTGTTGGGTACGGACGAGCCATAACCAGCTTTGACTGCCCTGGCCCCTGGGGCAGGGGCGGAGGGAGCGCGCCTCGTGCACCCTTGGAGTGGCCTCTTTTTCACGCTTGGTTGACCTCCTCGCGAGGTCGCGGCGTATTCTCCTGTGCGCATCGCGGCGCCTTGACGCAGCTGGGGCCTACCCGCTAGGCGGCCATGCCAAGGAGGCACTATGGACCAGCCCACTCCTCGTCGCATCGCGGTGGCCAGCGCCAACCTTCACAAGCTCGAGGAGATCCGCGCCATCCTGGCTCCCTATGGCTTCGATCCGGTGGGTCTGGATGCCTGGCCCGACATCGACGATCTCCCGGAGACCGCCGAGACCTTCGAGGGCAACGCCCTGATGAAGGCCCGGGCTCTGGCCGAGCTGAAGGGTGTGGTGGCCGTGGCGGACGACTCGGGCCTCGAGGTGGACGCGCTGGGCGGGGCTCCGGGCGTGCACAGCAAGCGCTTCACCCCCGAGGCCACCCACGCCGCCAACAACACCAAGCTGCTGGCCGTGCTCGACGGCGTCCAGGAGCGCAGCGCGCGGTTCCGGTGTGTCATCGCCCTGGTGACGCCCGATGGAGCGCAGGCCCTCGCCAGCGGCGTGTGCGAGGGGCACATCGGGCACGGCCTGGTGGGCGCCGGAGGCTTCGGCTTCGATCCCCTCTTCCTGCCCGTCGAGGCCCCCGGGTGTTCCATGGCCGAACTCAGCGCCGCCGAGAAGAACGCCATCAGCCATCGGGGCCGGGCGTTCCGGCAGCTGCCGGGACTGCTGGAGCAGCTGGGCTTGTAGCGGGCCGATTTTCTACAGGGCTGCGGGTGGACCGCGGCGTCTACGGTCGCGCAGATCCAGCCACAGGCGGCCGAACCCGAGCAGGATCCCGGTTGCCAGGAAGAGCAGGACGGTGGTCCGGCCTTGGGCGTCTGGGTCGTGCTGGAGCGCGGGGGAGAGCGACGCCAGGAACGGCAGCACCACCACCGAACCCGCCTGGCTGGCGTTGTACCAGCCCACCACTCCGCCGGTGGCGATGAACAGGATGGCGGGCAGGTAGCGCATGGAGATCCAGGTCCGTGGAGCGTGACACCCGGCGCGGACGGCGGCGGTGCCCCGAGCCTTCGAGGCTGCTATTGCGGACCCCCGAGACGCGCACATCTTCCCTGTGTTGCTCCGGAGGTCGAGGCGGGACAGGTCACAGGCAGTGGCTGTCCCAGCAGGGGACCTCGCAGGCACCGAAGGCATCGCAGTCGGCGGCGCCGAGGCAGGGCGCCGCGCAGGACAGGTAGCCGGCGATGTCCGCGCACTCCCAGTCCTGGCCTTCACCGAGCCAGCTCTCGGAGCAGGTGCCCAGATCGGCCCAGCCCCAGTCGTCGTCGCACAGGGCGAAGACCGCCTCGCACAGCCCCGCGGCTGTGGCCGGGTTGATGTCGGCGTCGGTGTCGGCGTCGGCGTCGGTGTCGGCGTCGGTGTCGGTGTCGGTGTCGGCTTCTGCGGGTGCGCCGGAGTCGTCGGCGCCCAGCCCGCTCTCGTAGCAAGCGCTGCAGGTGAGCAAGAAGAGGGCGAAGGGAGGTGGGGCTCGGAACGCCATGGGGGCTCCGCTTTGTCCGTGTGGCACGCCCTCAGCATAGCTGGGCGCGGAGGTGGTCGCCGGGCTTCGACGGTGCGGGATCGGGTTCGATTCGGTAAAGGGACGGATCCGAGGAGCGATGCATGGAACACGGCGCCCCCGCATTCGAGCTGTCCATCCCCTGGGCCCTGGCCCTGACCGGCCTGTTCCTGTTCGGCAACGCCTTCTTCGTGGCGGCCGAGTTCGCCCTGGTCAAGGTGCGGGGCGCCCGGATCGAGGCGCTGGCCCGCAAGGGCAGCCGGCCGGCGAAGTCCGTGCTCGCGGCTCTGGATCGGCTCGACCTCTACCTCAGCGGCTGCCAGCTGGGCATCACCCTGGCCAGCCTGGTGCTCGGCTGGCTGGCCGAGCCGGCGGTCGCGGGGCTCATCATCGCCGGTGCTCATCGCCTGGGACTCGAGATCGGGGACTCTGGGCCCCTGCATCTGGTTGCGCTGGCGCTCGCGCTGGGGATCGTGACCATCCTGCACATGACCATCGGCGAGCAGGCCCCCAAGATCTGGGCCATCCAGCGGGCCGAGCGCGCCGCGCTGGTCATCGCGCCGCCGCTGCGCCTCTTCGTCACCGTGCTGCGGCCCGTGATCTGGTTCATCAACAGCCTGTCCAATGCTCTGCTCAGGCTGGTCGGCGTCACCGCCCACCTGGGCCACGAGGTGGCCGACGTCGAGGAGCTGCTGACCCTGCTCCGGGGGGCGGCCAAGGCCGGCTACATCAGCTCCCGCCAGCGCAGCATCGGTGAGAACGTGCTGAACCTCGCCGTGCTCGAGGTGCGGCATGTCATGGTGCCGCGGGTGGATGTGACCTTCCTGTCCACCGCCCAGTCCACGGATCAGCAGCTCGAGCTGCTCCGTTGCAGCGGCCACACCCGGCTGCCGCTGTGCGACCCCGATCTCGACAGCCTGGTGGGGCTGATCCATGGCAAGGACGTACTGGTGGCCATGCTCGGTGGTCAGGCCCAGCCGGATCTGGCCCCCTTGGCCCGGCCCATCGTGGCCGTGCCCGACCACCAGCCCCTCACGCGCCTGATCCCGACCCTGCAGCGGGCCCATGCACACTGCGCCGTCGTGGTGGACGAGCACGGCACCACCGTGGGGTTGATCTTCCTCGAGGACGCCCTCGAGGAGATCGTGGGGCCGCTGCACGACGAGTTCGATGCTCAGCTGGAGCGCTGGGCGATCATCTCCCCTGGGGTGCTCGAGCTTGCGGGTGGCCTGCCCACCCCCGAGGCGGCGGACCTGCTCGAGCTCGAGCTTGGCGGGGCCTCGGACACCATCGCCGGTGTGGTCATCGACCAGCTGGGCCGCATCCCGGCCGAGGGGGACCAGATCGAGCTTCCGCCCTACCGGGTCACCGTCCTGAGTGTCCTGCGTCGGCGGGTGGCGCGGCTGCGCTTCGAGCGCCTGGATGAGCGAGAAGGCGCAGAGCCTGCTGGGGATGCGAAGCCCACTACATGAAGCTCTGAACGGGGCCGCGGGTGGGTCTGGGGAGTGCTAGGAAGGGCGCGAGGAAGAGAGTGCTCAGCGCCCAGCACCGGAGGGTCCCTTGGAGGATGAACGTTTCGACGTCGTCGTGATCGGCTGCGGTCCGGCGGGGCAGCACGCAGCCACCCGCAGCGCCCGGGCGGGCAAGCTCGTGGCGCTGGTGGATGAGCGCGAGGTGGTGGGAGGCCAGTGCCTGCACGTGGGCACCATCCCCTCCAAGACCTTGCGCACCGCCATCCTCCATGCGGCTGGCTACTACGAGCGCGCCATCTTCGGCGAGGACCATCGGGGACAGGGCGCCACCCATGGCGAGCTCATGGAGCGCCTGCGCTCAGTCGTGGGTCGGGAGGTGGACGTCATCCACGAGCAGCTCGAGCACGCCGGGGTGTGCGTCGTGCACGGCCGGGGGCGACTCATGGGGCCCCGCCGCATCGAGGTGCGGCGCAACGACGGCGGCTTCAGGTTCCTGGTGGCGGACAAGATCGTCATCGCCGTGGGATCGCGATCCGTGGCGCTCGAGAAGATCCCGTTCGATGGGTACCACATCCTCAACACAGACCAGATCCTCAGGCTGCCCTTCTTGCCACGATCGCTGGTGGTTGTGGGTGGCGGTGTGGTGGGGCTCGAGTACGCCTGCATGTTCAGCCTGCTGGACATCGAGGTCCACCTCGTCACCCGCTACGCCGAGCTGCTCCCCTTCGCCGACCGAGACATCATGCGTGAGCTGCTGGCCCACATGGAGCGCAACGGCGTGCGGCTGCACCCCGAGCGCACTGTCGTCTCCACCCGGGTCGCCCAGGGCAAGCAGGTCACCACCGAGCTGTCCGACGGCACCGTACTGGACAGCCAGATGCTGTTCTACGCGGGCCAGCGCTTCGGGGCGACCCAGGGCCTGGGGCTGGAGCTGGCCGGCCTGCAGCCCAACGAGCGCGGCTTGATCTCTGTGGACGACTGTTACCGCACCGTCGTCCCCCACATCTACGCCGTGGGCGATGTCATCGGCTTCCCAAGCTTGGCCGCTACCGCCATCGACCAGGGGCGCAAGGCCGCCAACCACCTCGTGGGCCTTGACGACGTGCCCATACATCCCCTGTTCCCCTTCGGCCTGTACACCATCCCCGACATCTCCATGGTCGGTCCCACCGAGCAGCAGCTCCAGCGTGACGGCGTCGAGTACGCCGTGGGCGTCGGCCGGTACCGGGACAGCGCCAAGGGTCAGATCCTGGGCGACGCCACGGGCCTGGTCAAGCTGATCTTCGAGCCCGAGAACCGCAAGCTGCTGGCCGTCCACATCTTCGGGGTGGACGCCACCGAGCTGATCCACATCGGCCAGGCCGTCATGCGCCTGGGCGGCGACATCGACTACTTCGTCGACACCGTGTTCAACTACCCCACCCTGGCCGAGGTCTACAAGCTGGCGGCCGTGGACGGCCTGCACAAGCTGGGCGTGATGGAGCCGGGAGCGCCCTTGAAGGGGCTGCCCGGGAAGTAGGTGGGGCTCGCGGAGCGGAGCCAGGCGCCGCGGATGGTCGGGTAGCGAGCTTTTTTCGCTCGAGTCTGACGGGGTGCCTGCGCAGCCGTTGCCGGCAGGCGATCGCGGTGCTACTTCGGGGGCTGCCCGGGGCGTAGCGCAGTCTGGTAGCGCACCTGCTTTGGGAGCAGGTGGTCGCTGGTTCGAATCCAGTCGCCCCGACCATCAAAAACT
>ERZ890953.1153-NODE-1153-length-13704-cov-7.206975_pt1 | contig 13704 bp, 10 predicted proteins | sample MGYA00521264_ERZ890953 | MGnify/ENA primary metagenome ERZ890953 (study PRJEB32303, sample SAMEA104408629) | aquatic metagenome | biome: Brackish water; feature: Chemocline; material: water | place: Baltic Sea | collected 2014-10-26T21:54:00 | depth 200 m ... | reverse complement strand
TTAGATAAACATAAACAAGAGTATATTAGTCTTATTTAAGGAATTTTTAAAATATTAAGTAAATGAATAGCTTCCTCAATGTTCATGGAACACACTTTAGTTAAAGTTCAAGCAGAGGCTATTTTTTGTATTTATAACTATGAATTTATTTAGTCATTTTGAGGTCTCATTCTCATATTACTTAAAACATTCTTGTATTTAAAGATTAACATAAAATTAACACTTCATTGTTATACTTCAGTTTTCTTTAATAATCTAAAAGGGTATAAAATGAATAAAAAGATATATCTCTCATTGATTTGCGCATTAGCTATAAACGCAGTCGCATCAGATTTGGGGACTATACAGGTTGAGTCATCTACTATTGACAGTAAGTTTGACACAAAAAAAACAGAAGTTTCGACTACGACTACTATTAGCGGTGAAGAAGTTGATGAAGCACATGCAGAAAGCGTGCAGCAACTTTTACAATCAATTCCTGGAGTCACAACAGAATATTCTACAGGCGATTCACTAAAAATTCATCTCAGAGGTGTAGAAAACCAGATGTATATGGGTGAAAAACCTGGTGTTGCCATTGTTATCGACGGTGTTCCTGTATTTGAAAGAACAGGAAAGGTAAACATAGACCTTGACAACATTGAAAGCATTAAAGTTATAAAAGGTGGAGCTTCATACCTCTTTGGAGATGATGCACTCTCCGGTGCCGTTATTATCACAACAAAAAAAGGTGCAAAATACAACAACAATTACGGAGCGGTTGAGTTTGGAAGCTATGGTTATCAAAAATATTTAGCAAGAAGCGGCTATGCAAATGATGACTTAAGTTTTCATATCCAGGCGAGTCAAAAAAAATCTGACGGCTACTGGGAAGATTCAGGCTATGAAACAAACTACCTCAACGGCAAACTGCAATACTACATTGATGATACATCCGACATCTCTTTTGGATTTGAATATTCAGACAGAACAAAAGATACGCACGGAACCGTAGGCGGAGAAACAGCGGCAAAAACAAATCCAGAATCTGTTTATGATGGAAATCAAGATAACAGAGATTATACAAGAGATTATGATGTTGAACTACTAAAACTCTTTCTTACGTACTCTAAAGACTTTAGCAACAACTCAAATCTGCTAGTAAACGGATATGTTTATACAGACGACACGTCATACATGTCAGCACCGCAAACAAAAGATGGCAGTGGAGTTTCAGATCCTTCTCTTGATGATAGTGATTATACTTATGATAATGATTATGAGCAAATACAAAGAGGAATAAAGAGTGAATACAGAAGTTCATTTGATACATTCGCTACACTTTTGGGTCTTGATTTAAGATTTAATGAGTATAAGAATAAATCTACTTATAAAGTAAATCAAGCTTTAATAAAATATTATCCATCTTACTCTGTAACTCCTGATTACTACTTGGCAGGTGATGCAAAAAGCGACGATAAAACAGATGAAAATGTTTATGCCATTTACGGCGAATATAAGCAAGAGATCACAAAAGATTTAAGTGCTACTGCAAACCTAAGGTACGATCTTATCAAACTCGATTATGAAGACTACATGAACAACAACTTTAAAGAGGATTTTAATGTTTACTCCTACAGATTAGGACTGAATTATAAGATAAATGACAGCTTTGATGTTTATGCAAATTACTCAACAGGTTTTAGAGCACCTACAGTTACGCAGCTTTACGCCGGAAGCACAAGTGCATGGGGAAGTACAGCAAACAATCCCGACCTAGATCCGGAAAAATCATATAACTATGAGATAGGTGTTCGAGCCAAAGCAAAAGGAATCACGTATGAAGCTGCAATTTTTCAGATTGATAGAGAAGACTTTATCATGAAAACATCGGGCAACTATGGGGATACGGATACTACAGATATGTGGGATAATGTCGGAGGTGCAAGACATAGAGGCTTAGAACTCTCAGCAATAGGAAAAGTGGTTGATAACGTATTCTTTAACCTTGCTTATACCTATCTTGATGCATATTATACAAAATATGACAACTTTGGTATTGATTTAGATGGCAATTCTCACACTTCGATTGTTACATTTTTTGATGCGACAGACAACCAAATTCCTAGAACTCCAAAACATCAGTTAAATTTTATTTTAGATTATATGCCGATGAAAGAGTTAAAGTTAACAACAGAGGTTAACGCAAAGTCTGATTACTATGCAGATGATTTAAACCAAATCAAAATACCCGGACAAGCTACACTTAACCTGCTGGCAAGCTATACAAATGAGATAGGTGATTATCAGTATAACCTTTTTGCAAGAGTGGATAATGTTTTTGATAAATTTTATTACAACACGGCAAGAACAAGCGGTGACAGAAATGAAGACGGTGTATTTAATGCAGAGGATTTATCAATCACGGTAAATCCTGGAAGAGTATATACGGCAGGATTGTCTGTAAAGTTTTAATAATACAAAGTAGGCAAATATATGAATATAGAATTACTGAAAAATATTGTTGATTTCGGCATTATCGGACTTTTGGGGCTTATGAGCTTTTTAGCTCTTTGGTTTTGGATTGAGAGAATTTTGTTTTATAAAGAGATTGATATAAAAGATTTTAAAACAAAAGAAGGACTTGAAATTGCCCTGACAAACAATATAAATATCATTTCAACCTTTGGCTCAAATGCCCCATACATTGGACTACTTGGAACAGTGTTTGGGATAATCATCACTTTTTATGCGATGGGGCAAAGTGATACATTGGATGCTAAAATGATTATGACATCATTAGCCCTTGCACTAAAAGCTACTGCAATGGGTCTTCTGGTGGCTATCCCATCTATAGTATTTTATAATCATTTAGCCAGAAAAATTGAAGTTATTCTGGCTTTATGGGATATAGAACAAAAGGAAAAACTTGCAAATTAAAAAGTTTGACTCAATAAATGTAGTTCCTTTTATTGATATTATGCTTGTGCTTCTTGTAATAGTTCTTACAACAGCTTCTTTTGTGGCGAAGGGTTTAATCCCTGTTGATTTACCCAGTTCAAAATCTGCAACTGCGCAAGATGATAAAAAAAATCTCACCATTACTATAAAAGAAAATGGAGATATTTTATTTAATGACATTGCTGTTTTAGAAAAAGAGATTAAGAGTGAGCTTTCTAAGTATAAAGCGGATATTCCAGTTCATATAAATTGCGATAAAGAAGCAAAATTTGACCTTTTTGTGACATTGCTGGATACTTTAAAACAAAAAGAGTTTACAAATCTTGGAATCATCACAAAAAAAGAGCAATAAGATGAGAAAAATTTAGTGGAATATTCAGCTTTAATATCAATCTTTATCATTGGTCTTTCTTATGGAGCGACAGCATGCATGTTTTCATGCATGCCGTTTTTAAGTCCCTTGCTTGTAAGCAATTCAAACAATACAAAACAGGCTCTAGGTATTATTTTGCCCTTTAGTCTTGGTAGGATATTTAGCTATACGCTCTTAGCTGTTGTTGCTTATTTGAGCTCGTTCTGGGTAAAGCAGATACTCAATGACAATAGTCTATTTGGTTTCATTCTTGGAATCAGCACAATAGTCATGGGTGTATTTTTATTATATAAAAGTTTTAAACCTATAACTTCATGTGCTCATTCTGCCCCACTAATAAAGAAACCAACACTGAATAAGTTTGGTTTTTTTGCTATTGGTGCAACAATGTCAGTAAACCCTTGTGCTCCAATAATGGCACTCTTGGCGGTAGCGGCAAACAGCAGTAATATTTACAACACCATAGGACTTGGAGTGTTCTTTGGGCTAGGTGCTGTTATGTTTTCAATTCTGTTTTATGGTTTTATTGTCTCAAAAGTTATTAAAGGGTTGATGTTTCAATTCTCCTCCTATAAACTTTTGATTGAGCGTATAGCGGCACTTCTACTTATAAGTGTAGGAGTACTTGTGTTAAATGGCATTTTAATACTTTAACGGAGAAAAAATGGTAAATTTTATAAAGCGTGATAAGAACGATATTTACGCAAAACCGATATTAGGTTTTTTATTTAAAAATCAAAAATTTATAATGACATTTAAAATTGCAGTATTAGCTCTGTTTTTTTATGCTATTTATTTTGGTTTTGTGCATACAGGCAAAGATAACACTTTTACTACCGCCGTTTTTTGGGGAATATTCTGGTCTTTGTTTATGGTAATTACGCTTCCAACTTTTGGACGAATATTCTGCGGCATCTGTCCTCATGGCTTTATGGGGAAATACATCACAAAATACGGGCTTAAAAAAACTATGCCAAAGTGGATGCAAAATAGATATATAGGAATACTGTTGCTTGTTTTTGGATGGTGGGGAGTATATTACATGTTCCCTAATCTTTTTAGAACCGCACAAGGCACGGCAATTTTATTTACGGTGATGACGCTTATCTCTTTTATAGTTTACTTTCTCTACAAAGATATGAGTTACTGTAAATATATCTGCCCTATCGGAACATTTACAAGAGCCTACTCTAAACTCTCATTTACATGGCTTGGCACATACAAGAGTGCATGTAATGAGTGTAAAACTTTTGAGTGCGCCACTGCATGTCCATACAACTTAAAACCATTTACATTTGACAACAGAAACTCTATGACTGATTGTACACTCTGTATGGACTGCAGCAGTGCATGTGAAGCAGTTAGTTTTAAATATAAAAAACCATCATTTTCTCTTTTTTCAAAAATACAGCCTCTTAAAGCAGAAATTTGGGCATATATACTTATTCTTGCTTCAATATCTATTAGCATGTCGTTTCATCATGGCATCGGCAGAAGTAACGCTGCAGACATCATGATATGGTCAAAAACTGCAGAGTATCTTAAAAATTATATAGATTTCGGCTCAATAGACACTATCGGCTTGTTCGCATTTGTTTATGCGCTTATTTTTACTATCTCAGCTGCGCTTATAGGGATGTTTATAGCATCTAAAATTCTCAAAAAAGATTTTAACACTATATTTTATGATTTGGGATATTCCTACGCGCCTCTATTTATTTTAGGTTCTATCGCACATTCGCTTGAGACTTTTTTTCTTAAAGGGTATGAACATATTACAGAGGGATTCGCTTATGGATTTGGATTTACCTTAGATGTTGCACCTTTGGCGAACAGAGGTGATGGCTGGCTGCATCTGTTTGGCTCGTTAAAATGGATTGCGATAATTTGGGCATTTATAATTCTTTATAAAAGAGTAAAGCTTTTAAATGTGCCTAAATTGAGAAAAATAGCCGCTTTTCCTTTTGCAGCATCTTTAATCATTTTTTTTCTCGGTGTCAACATGTACACGGGCTATATCTTCAAAACTTACGGCAAAGCATCTGGCGGGCATGGGAGTCATGGAGAAAAATTTTTCCAAAGTGTTCCAGCAGATAAAGCAACTATCTTACAATCAGGAGAAAACAAAAACTCCTGTACAACCTGTGGTATGGGTTTGGCAAAGTATTACAAAGCCAACCATGCGGCAAAACATGATGAAGTTATAAAGCAGTTTTGCTCTATTCACTGTCTCGCAAAAGAGAGGAAGATAAATAAAACTCAACTAAAAGATTTTCAGGTTGTAGATCTGAAGAGTTTAAAGTTCATAAATGCAAATGAAGCTAGCTATGTTTTGGGAAGCAGACAAAAAGGTGTGATGACAAAAAATAGTAAATTTGCTTTTGCCTCTAAAAATGATGCTCTGGATTTTGTAAAAAATTATGGCGGAGAGATAGGTACATTTGAGGAAGCTTATAAAAATGCTCTAAAAGATTTTGAGAGAAAAAATATGTCAGCTTTTAAAAAGCCTACCGTCAAAAATGAAATATTTTTTTCGGACACCAACCCCGCAGAAAAGAAAAATTATGGCGGTGGCGGACACAATCATGGCGGGGCAAGAGATAGAGTTCCAACAAAAGAGATGTGGCCGACTTTTGAAGATAGCATGAGAAAACAAAATTGCTTAGGTGATATAAGTGCAGAACTTTATCTGCTTGATGCAAAGTTAAATACAACAAAACTTCAAGCTTCACAAGAGAGAGGTTGCAAATCTGTAACTTTTAAAATGCCTGATAATGGGTACTATAACCTTTTTTACATAGATAAAGCGGTTGAAGATAATATCTTACATGTGACAACTGCCAAATATGAATACATGAGATTCGACCATAGCAACGATGCTGTTTATGACAATGAGAAGATGTCGGCTCACACTATACAAGAGAGCCCTTTTGACATTTTAAGATTGAGAGAAGATGGGGAAACCTTTTATCATCGTCTCTACTCAGGCAATAACGTAAGAGTACAAGTATTACTTGATGGGAAACCTATAGAAGGTGCTAATTTAACACTTACTACAAAAACGCTATGGTCAAAAACTCTACAAACAGATAAAGACGGGATTGCAAATTTTGTACTTATAAAAGACTACTTTCCAGAATGGAACAAGTTTGACAGCAGACATAAAAATGAATTTCTCCTTAGTGCAACTTACACGAAAGATGTCAAAGGAGCACTTAACGACCAAGAATTTGAAAAGATACAATACAGTGCAACATACCCATCTGAGTATTATCCAAACGATAGTGGATATAAATCTTATGCTTACGGCTTATCAGCAGCAGTCAGTACAATCGTTCTTTCTGGATTTGCAGTTTATTGGTATAGAAGAAGAAGGCAAAATCCTTTTAAAGAAGTAGTCTTTAATGAAAAGAATTAAAGACTTTATAAACAAGGCGGATATCAGAAGATTCCGTTTTTGGGTGCAGCTGTTCTTTTTTATAATTTTGATATATGGCGGATATTTTGCTATCAATTTAGGAAATAGCATCCCTGTATTTTCCTGCGGTTACGATAAAGCTGTTGGCGGTATGTGTTATTTTTTGCCTCTTCAACATCAGCTGGCTCGTCCTCTGGATGTTCTTTTTAGTGCAGCGAGTATTTCTGTATTGATAGGTTTTGTGACTTTTTTGATATGGTTTATTGTATTTAACAAAGCATGGTGCGGTTATGCCTGCCCTATAGGAACTACGCAGGATTGGATTACTGGTCTGAGAAAAAGACTCGGAATCAGATACAGCACCTATACACAGCCTCAATTTGATAAGCTCAAAAAAATAAAGTATCTTATGCTGGCTTTAGTGATTTTGGCACCGATGGCGGTGGGCATGGGGATTCTTGGCGGCGAGTGGAGAACAGCCTTTTGCCAGATATGCCCCGGAAGAATGATAACACCTCTTTTTGTGGGGGATGTGTCTCAATGGAGTTTGGATTTTTCGACAAAAAGTGCGATGATATTAACCACTTTAGGTTTAGTTTTCACAGGTTTGTTTTTCGTTGGTTCCTTTATTAAAAAAAGATTTTTCTGTTTTTTTTGTCCTATGAGTGCCATGCATTATATATTTAGCGATGCTGCACTTTTAAAGCTAAAAAAAGATGGTGATAAATGCACAAAATGCGGCGATTGTTATAATGTTTGCGATATGCAGATTAAAGATATTGCTGATGATGTCCGTAGTACAAATATTTTAAGAGACGACTGTATCCTTTGTATGAAATGTGTAGCTGCCTGTCCTGAAGATGATGTTTTACATGTAGACTTTATTAATTATCCAATATTCAAATCTACCAAAGGCGGTTTCTCAAAAAGAATGGAGATGGATAAGTTGGAGAAAAAATGATTAAGCATACAATAGAAACACCTAAAGAGAGACAAAACCGCCATAAGGCAATGGAAGCTGCAATCGTACTGGAAAAAATAAGACATGACTTCAAAGAACCGCCTAAGGCTATGGATTATTTTTATGACCTTTATGAGAGAGTACACTGCAAACATGAATCTTTACATGATGACAAAGTAAAAGTTGGAACCATGTGCATTCAAGTTCCTTCCGAGATAATCTATGCACTAGATGCTGCTCCTATGAGACTATGCAACGGTTTTTATACAGATGATGAAATCGGAAGTGACTTGCTTCCCTCAAAATCATGTCCATTGGTAAAAGCAACGGTTGGACAATTTGTTTCAAATAATTTCTCTGATAAACCTGACATTGTCATATCTCCCACTACATGTGACCAAAAAGCAAAATCAGGTGCCATTATTGAAGAGATGGGATTTTCAGTCTATGACATGGAATTCCCAAGAACAAAAGAGAGCGAAGAGAGCAGGGAATACTGGAGAAGAAGTGTTAAAAAGTTTACAAAAGAGTTGTCGGTTAATCTTGATAAAAAACTGACAAAAACGAAACTAAAAGATGCAATTAAAAAGGTAGGATATGCCCAGCATCTTTATCATAGATTAAATATACTGAGAAAAAATAGCAACTCTCCTATTTTAGGAAAGGATATGTTCTTAGTTACCAATGCATTCTTTTTTGATAATATAGATAACTGGATAGAAGCAGTAGAAGAACTTGCTCAAGAGTGTGAACAAAGAGTAAAAGATAAAGTAAATACGGCATCTAAGAGAAGTCCAAGAATTGTCTACACAGGTTCACCTCCAATATTTCCAAATCTAAAAGTTCCCCTTTTGATAGAACTCTCAGATGCGATAATCGTCGCGGATGAGACATGCTCATCAAACAGAATGTTCAACGACATGGTAAGTGTCGATGAGTGGTTTGTATATGATATGGTTGATTCAATCGCAGACAGATATTTAAAAGGGTGTACCTGTCCGATTTTTACTAAAAACAGTGATAGAAAAAGAAGAATAATTGATCTTGTTAAAGACTATAAAGCTGACGGTGTAGTGTATCAGGCTTTCGCAGGATGTCAGGTATATGAGATGGAACAGCGTTCTGTTTTAGAAGCGATGGAAAAAGCGGGGATACCGATACTTTACATTGAAAGTGATTATTCTCCTAGTCATTTAGGACAACTTACAACTAGAATTGAAGCATTTGTAGAATCACTAAAAAATAGAAAAAGGAAGCGCTGATGCAATATTTTGCAGGAATTGATATAGGCTCGACAGCTATTAAAATCGCAATTGTAGATGAAAATAAAAAATTGGTAGGACATAAAATAAGTGCCAGCGGAAGCATGTTTTATAAATATGCAAAGCAGAGTCTCAAAGATATGCTTGAAGAACTAAATATAGATGAAAAAGATTTAGTATATACCATTTCAACCGGTTATGGAAGAAAACTATTTAAAGAGGCAGATGAAAATATAAGTGAGATTACTGCAAATGCGATTGGTGCGATAGCAGCTGCACGCGGCAAATGTGAGGTTAGAACCATTATAAATATAGGCGGTCAAGACTCAAAAGCAATTTCTCTTGATAATGAAGGAAATGTGGTTAATTTTGCTATGAATGACAGGTGTGCAGCAGGAACCGGAAAATTCTTAGATGTTGTTGCCATGAATTTAGAACTTGAAGTTGATGAATTGGGTGAATATCACTTTAAATCAAAAGGCACCCCCTTGGCAATCAACAGTACATGTGCAGTATTTGCAGAATCAGAGATAATAGGTCTTTTAGGAAATGACAACAGCGTAGAGGACATTGTTGCAGGGGTTCATTACTCCATAGCAAAAAGAATTATAAAACTCGTAAAAAGGGTTGGCATAAAAGATGGTATCTATTTTGATGGCGGACCTGCTCTTAATGGCGGTTTGGTTCACGCCATTGAAAATGAGTTAGGCAGAGAGATATTTATCCCTGAATTTCCTCAAATAACCACTTCATACGGAGCTGCAATATTAGCACAAGAATCATATGAATATGAAAATCAAGTTCATTAAAACTTGTATAAGGACAAGAGTAGTTTATGTTTGAAAATATATTAAAGTTTTTTATTGATAACTATAAAATAAACTACACTCTGTTTTTTTTAATTTTTGCAATCGGTATCTACTCTTACACAAAAATACCAAAAGAGATATCACCGACCATAGAACCTGATTCTATAACCATTAGAGGTTCATATCAGGGTGCCTCAGTAGATAGTTTAAACAAGATGGCAGTTGGAGAGATTGAGGATGAGGTTAAAAACATCGTTGGTGTTGAGTCTGTCTCTTCTGTAATATCTCCGGGCAGATTTAGCATAATATTGGAACTAGATAAAAGAGTAGATAAAACAATAATTATTTCTGATGTAGAAGATGCAATATCACTTATAAAAGTAAACCTTCCAAGCGACATGGATGACCCCGTCATTAGAGGTGTTGCACATTCAAGAAGTATAATGCATGTATCACTCTTATCTTCAAAGGTTCATAGAGATAAACTAAAAGATTTAGCCAAAGAATTTAAAAGTAAACTTCTATCAATTAAAGATGTATCAGATGTGACCATTTTTGGTGATTCTGAGCGTTTTTATGAAGTTTTAATTGATGAAAAAAAAGTCAATGCATACAACCTGTCTCTGAATGAAGTTTTACGTGTATTTTCAGAGGTTTCGTATATCTTTCCTATGGGAAAGATAGAAAATCCTAAAGAACAGTATTATATCTCTGCAAGCAATGATAAAAAGCCTTCTAATGAACTTGAAAATACAATCTTAAATATAAATAATCAGCAAATTGTGTTAAAAGATATAGCAATAATAAGTAGAAAATATGAAGACTCAGCAACACTTGCGAGCATGAATGGAGAAAATTCAATTACGCTTGCAGTTTCACAAAATTCAAAAGGCAATGCAATTACAATAGCAGATGATATTCATAAACTTATCTCTAAAGTGCGGGTTAGCGATGTTGATTTCAGCGTTAGGATGGATGCTTCTACGGTCATAAAAGATAGACTGAATATTGTTATATCAAATATTTTATTGGGAATTATACTCATAACACTTTTAACGGCTATTTTAATCAACATTCGCATAGCATTTATTATAGCTTTAGGTATTCCTACATCTTTTGTTATGGGTGCTATATATTTTTATTTTACAGGGTATAGCATAAATATAAACTCGTTGATAGGAGTTTTGATTGCTATTGGAATCATAGTGGATGACGCCATAGTGGTAAGCGAGAACATTCAGCAATACATTGAAAAAGGATATAGTGCAAAAGAAGCGGCTTTTTTAGGGGTAAAAGAGGTTGCAAAACCTGTAGTCATCGCTTCACTAACGACTATATTCTCTTTTATCCCTCTTTTAATGCTAAGTGGAAAACTCGGAGAAATCATACAGCTTATACCAATTGCCTTCAGTGCTCTTGTAATTGCTTCCCTGGTAGAGTCATTTATATTTTTGCCTATACATGCCGTTCATTCTCTAAGCCCAAATTCAAAAACGCTTTCATGGGAGAAAATGAATTTGGTGTATTACAAAGTTTTAAAACTGCTTGTAAAATATCAAAAAAGTTTTTTATTGGTATTTCTAATCATTGTGCCTGTTTTAATCTTCTATGGTGTGAAAAATTCAAAATTTCAGATGTTTCAACCGTTTGATGATTCATCAATAAATATAACATTTAAAGCAGAACCTACGACAACAGTTGAAGAATCTCTGCATATTGTACAAACTTTAGAAAAGGATATTTTAAAGCTTCAAAACAGATTTTTTGTCAAACATGTAAGTTCAACAGCAGGGTATAGAAGAAGTGCGACAGGCGATACTGAACTCTACCCTTATGTCGGGTATATTTCTGTGGAGTTGTACAAAATGAAGCCTTTAAATTTTTTAGATAAATATATCACCCCTTATTTAAGTTTTTATTACGATTTTGAAGACAGAATCAGAGATGTCTCTTCACAAGATATTTCAAAAGATTTGAGAGTTTGGCTTAAAGAACAAAAATACCAAGAAAGTTTTCATTTAACTAATTTAATGGTTGTTGAAACTGAAATGGGACAGACAAAAGCAGATGTTCGCATAGGTGTTGTGAGTGATGATTATCAAAAAGCCATAAAAGCTATCCGAGCTATTGAAGAGAGTTTCAGCAAGGTTGATGGCATAAAATATTTTGGCGATAATGTCAAAGTCGGGACTGATGAAATTAAACTCAAGTTAAATGCTTATGGCGAAAAACTTGGTATTACTGAAAAGCTGCTGGGCAGTTATATTTCTAAACTGTATCTCTCAAGCAAAATTGGCACAATATATGACGGTAAAGAGCTTTTGGATGTAAAAGTAAAATCGCTAAATATTGAAGATGATTTGGAAAGCTTTAAAAGGCTTGAAATACCTTTGCAAAACAACACCTTTGTAAAGCTTGGCGATATTTGTGAATTTTCAAAGATAACTACTCTGGAGATGTTGGTTAAAGATGATGGGCAAACCAACTTCTATGTTTTTGCAAATGTGGATCCTTCTGTAATAACGGCCAGTGAAGTGATGGATAAAATTGAACCTACAATTACAAAACTAAAAGAAGCTGGAATTGAGTTAAAGTTTAAAGGAGAAAGAGAACAAAAAAGAATTATGCAGACTGAAATGATACTGGCTTCCATATTTGCCATAGTATTAATTTTTATCTCAGTTTTATACCTTTTTAATTCTTTGCGAGAAACATTTATAGTGATGTCGGTTATCCCTTTTTCTCTTCTTGGTGTTTATATAGGTCATTTTGTCATGGGTTTAAATATTTCTCTTCCATCTTTGATTGGTGCACTGGGGCTGGCAGGTGTCATAGTTAACGATGGTATTTTAATGATGTCAACTATAAAAACTGCAATACACAAAGATGATATTTTTGCTCTTGCTGCAAGACGCTTAAGACCTATTGTGCTTACATCCGTTACCACCATCATAGGTCTTTCATCATTAATATTTTTTGCAACTGCACAGGCTGTAACATTCCAACCCTTAGCCGTAACTATTGGCTTTGGGCTTTTGTGGGGAACGATACTCAATCTTTTTTATCTTCCTACTATGTATAACTTTTTACACGGTTACAAAAAATATGCATAGATATCTGTCTTCATCTATCATTAGCACATTTTTTTATTTGCTGGTTGCTGGATCAATCTTTTATTTTTTTACAGTAAAGAGCTATAGTGATAAAGATATGAAAGTTAAAGAAATACACAAAATATGTTTCTCAATAATAACGCCGGAGATTCAGCCTGAAATAGAGCCAGAAAAAGAGAAAATAACTAAAATAAAGCCAAAGCCTGAACTAAAATCGAAACCGAAGCCGAAGCCGAAGCCAAAGCCTGAACCGAAACCGAAACCAAAGCCAAAGCCAAAGCCAAAGCTTGAACCAAAACCTATTCCTGAACTAGTTGAGAAAAATCTTATTTCAGAAACACTCGAAGATGAGCCTGCTTCAGAGCCAGTAAAGGCAGAGCAAACAAAAAACAAAAAGCTTCCTTCTAAGACCAATGCAACAATTAATAAAGATATGACAGAAGCTAAAAAGCAAATCTTTCTGGCAGATTTAATAAAACGAATCAATAGTAATAAATCATATCCACATACGGCCAGAAGAAGATCTGTAGAAGGTACTGTTGAGATTGAATTTATGATACTGGCAGATGGGAATGTAAAGGATATTAAAATAATTTCTGGTAAAAAAATTTTTAAAAAATCAGCAACAGATGCAATAAGAAATAGTTTCCCCGTAAAAATTGATAGTACATTGTTTAGCTTTCCTAAAAAGTTTAAAATAAATATTACATATATATTAAAGTAAATTTTTGAGCCATTCTGTAGAGCATTTTATAGAAAGCTTTTTTCTGTGTTAAAAAAAGAAAGCACTCTTTAACCAAAATATTGATAAAATCGCGCTAATTAAAT
>ERZ890953.1152-NODE-1152-length-13706-cov-8.024467_pt1 | contig 13706 bp, 13 predicted proteins | sample MGYA00521264_ERZ890953 | MGnify/ENA primary metagenome ERZ890953 (study PRJEB32303, sample SAMEA104408629) | aquatic metagenome | biome: Brackish water; feature: Chemocline; material: water | place: Baltic Sea | collected 2014-10-26T21:54:00 | depth 200 m ... | reverse complement strand
TGGGTGGCGTGGGCGGGGTGGGCCCCGGGATGCTGGGCGCCTTCCTGGGCGGCGCGGCCTTTGGCGCCTTGCCCGTGGCCCTGGGGCTCGCCCCCGGCCAGCCGCCGGCGCGCGCGGCTCGACTGGCGCTGGCAGCCGTCGCGGGAGGGCTCTGCGGGCCCCTGGGCAGCGCTCCCTTGTTGCTGCTGTGGGATCGGGGCGTGCTGGCGCTGCTCTGGCCCCTGGGCTTGGCCTTGCTGGCCCTGGCCGCGCTGGGACGCGCGGACGCTGCAGGCGCCGCTCCCCAGGGTCCCGCGCCCCGCATCCTGCTGGCCGCCAGCGTGCCCCTGTGGCTGCTGGCCCTGCTGGGCTCTCCCGTCCTCGCACTGGGCGTGGGGCTGGCGCTGGTCTGGGGCTTGGCGGCCTGGCAGCGCCCGGCGGGGCTGCTGCCGGGGCTCCGGCCGGCGCTGCGCCTGATCGCCGTGTGCACCTGCGTGCTGCTGCTGGTGCCGTCAGGGGTCCTCGACTTCTTGGCCTGGAGCCTGGACGACGCCCGGGTGGTCCTGGGCGGTCTGCTCGAGCTGGGCTTCGGCCTGGCGGGGCTCGCCGTCGCGGCCCTGGTGGGTGGTCCTGCGCTGGCCCTGGCCGGTGCCCTGAGCGTGTGCTCGGACCCCTCGAGCTTTGTCCCTGGGCTGCGGGCGGCCTTGGTGGCTGGCGCTGCGGTCGGCGGCCTCGCGCCCGTGTTGGTGGCGGCGGGTCCCCGGGTGTTGCGGGCGGGGGTTGGGCGCTGGGCCCTGGCCGCGTTGCTGCTGCTGGCGTGGCTAGGGCTGCAGGCAGCCTAAGTCGCCTTTCGGCCTCGCGGGGGGCGTGCTAGGATGCAGCCCGAGGCGAACATGCGAAGCTCCCAGATCCCCATCATCGTGCTAGGCCTTGCCGCGCCCCTCGCGACCGGCTGCGATCCCGACTGCGACAACCCCAACCGGCTCGATGGGCTGCACAATGTGTGGTCCAACGTGGTCGAGCACACCCCTTCGCCCGACGCCATACCCGACGAGTACCCGGTTGGAGAGGTCTTCTACAACGGCCACAGCGAGTGGCGCCTGCGCTACGTCCAGAACCAGCGCGCCTTCGATCTCGAGCTCAACGACCAGCAGTACAACGCCCAGTACCGCAAGGACGCCGACAACTGCAACGCCTTTCGCTTGAGCTTCGAGGGCGTCTATGTCACCCCAGGTGGGGCTCAGCACGAGTTCGAGTGGGTGGGGGACCTGGTCTACTTCGGCACCCACATCGGCGGCACCTTCGAGTACATCTCCGACTGGTCCGATCTGGGCACCGGCACCGCTGGTCATGTCTGGACCGTGGGTGAGCTGCGCTCCACCAGCGGCGCGGGCGACACGGGGTATTGATGCCCCTGGGCGCGTCGCGGTCCATGGTTTTGGCGGCTCCGTAGGGTTATCGGGCCGCCATGATCAATCTGCTCATCGCCATCGGTTCCGCGGCCGCCGCGTTCATCGTGGGCATGGCCGTGGCGGGTCACTGGATCGCCGGCTTCCTGCCGGGGCTCCTCGTCCTGTTCATCGTCTACTTCCTGCTGGCGCGTCGAACGTCCAACAAGCTCCAGGCGCTCATGGAGCTGGCCGGCAAGGCCATCCAGCGCCAGAAGGTGGACGAGGCCCGCCGGGTGCTCGAGGCCGGACGGCCCCTGGGGCGCTGGCAGTTCATGGTCGAGGGTCAGATCGAGGCCCAGCTGGGGGCCCTGGCCTACCTCGAGCGCGACTGGAAGCGGGCGCGCGGGCACCTGGACAAGGCCTTCTCCCGCAACTGGATGGCGCAGGGCATGCTCGCCGCCATGGATCTCCGGGAGAAGAACTCGCAGGTCGGGATCGAGCGGCTCGAGAAGGCCAGCGGCTTCGCCAAGAAAGAGGCCATGTTCTGGGGGCTGTACGGCTACATCCTCGCCGAGTCCAAGCAGCAGGACAAGGCCCTCGAGGTGGTGGCGCGCGGCCTGAAGGTCATGCCCGAGAACGAAGGCCTCAAGGGCCTGCAGCAGGCCATCTCGAACAAGCGCAACAAGCTCAAGATGGGCACCCTGTTCGGCAACCAGTGGTACACCTTCTTCCCCGAGCAGTTCCCGGTCAAGCGCTACCAGCAGGCCGCGGTGCAGGGGCGGGGTTTCCCACAGCCCAGGCGCTGATCAGGGGAGCGTTGGCTCCAGGCTCATGGCGTCGGCCGCGGGCGTGGGTGGGATCTCGAGGCCGTGCAGCAACAGCGCCTTGCGCAGCTCCGCATGGCCGGGTGCGCGGGACCAGCCCTCCAGCAGGACCTCGGCGGCCTCGGGGCCGCGATCCAGGGCGTCGAGCACCTTGGCGGCCGCCACCCGGAGGTCCGGGTTGTCGGGGTGCAGGAGCAGGGCGAGGGCCACCGTCTGGGAACCGTCATCCAGGTGGTAGTGGGCCAACAGCTCGAGCAGTCCGATGACCGGTCGAGGGTCGTCTGCGTTCAGATCCCCGGCCTTGCGCCAGGCGTCCCGCGCTTCCTGGGGGTGGCCCGCGCGCCCCAGGGCCTCGGCCAGGTCGGCCTGGGCCTTCCACGAGGTGAGCTGCTGGCCGGCCTTGCGCTTGGCCTGGGCGAGCTCGAGGGGGTCCTCGATGTCGACCCGGTCCAGGATGCGGCGCCAGAGGGTCTGGTAGCGCTCTGCCCAGGGCTCGGCGGTGTGCAGGTGGATGCGGTGCAGGTAGTGCCCGCGGGCCACCAGCAGTGCGTCGAGCACATGGGGCTCGCCGGAGAGATCGAAGCTCGCCCGCAGGGACACCGCGGGCCAGCCCTCGAAGCGGGCCGCGCTGCGCTCGAGCAGCTCCACCTGCTTGCCGCCGGCGTCCACCTGCTCGATGAAGCGGTCGGTGGCGCGCTCGATGTCCACTGGCTCCACATGCACCGTGGTGTCGATGACCAGGGTGGACTGTCGCGTAGGGGAGAAGGACCCCAGATCGCCGGTGAAGGTCCAGCCTTCGACCCAGTAGGCGGGGCGGGCGGCGGTGAGCCCCCGGTAGTGCCAGGGCTGCAGCGGCACCAGGTGGGGGCCCAGCAGGGCCATGCCCGCGCACACCAGGACCGCAAGTCCGGTGCAGGCCCGCCGGACCAGGCGGTTGTGCGCTCGATAACGACTCAGGGCCTGAGGATGCAGCAGGGTGATGGTCAGGGCGCCGCCGAGCAGCCCGCCCAGGTGGCCCCAGTTGTCCACGCCCGGTGACCGGATCCCCGAGAACAGCGCGGCCACGAGGTAGGCCAGGATGGCCCAGCCGTAGTACTTGCGGGCGCTGACAGGGATGATCTCACCGTACTTCCAGCCGAAGATCACCGCCGCCGCGATCAGGCCGAAGTCGCCGCCGCTGGCCCCCAGGCTGGGCCGATCCGGGGACATGGCCATGGACAGCAAGCCGCCGCAGAAGACGCTGGCCAGGTAGATGAGCAGCAGGTTGCGCCGGCCCATGGCCCGCTCGAGGCTCCAACCTGCGTAGGCCAGAAAGAGCAGGTTGAAGGCCAGGTGGGTCAGCCCCAGGTGCAGGAAGCCATAGCTCAACAGCCGGTACACCTGGCCCTGCTCCAGCACGGCAGGGGCCCAGTTGGCCAGGCGCTCGAGGAACCAGGCGTCGGCGTTGGGCAGGGCCGTCCACAGGTAGATGCGCAGCTGGACCCCCACCAGCAGGGCGGTGATCCAGGGCAGGCTGCGCCGCGCCAGGGCGCGGGAGAAGCGCGCCTGGTCCGAGTCCACCAGCTCCCGGTACAGCTCCAGGCTGCGCAGGGGCACGAACTGGTCTCCGGTGGCCGCGTCGAAGCGGATCTCGGCGTCGGGCGGCACCAGGCCGTCGCGTACTTCCTGCTCGAACGCCTCGTAGGTCAGGCGTCGGATGCGGCCTTCGTGCTTCAGCTCCACCAGCATGGGCGTTGCGGCCTCCGGGGGGCAGTCTATCAGCCTTGGCGGCAGCGCTCCGCAGCCCAGCGCGCGTGGTCGCGCACGACGGGGTCGGGATGCCCCTGGGCGACGGCCAGGCTGGGCAGGGCGGCAGGGTCGCCGATGTTTCCAAGCACCACGCAGGCGTTGCGTTTCAGCCCGGTGGCGCCCGCCCGGCGCAGGGGGCTGCCCTCGAGGCGACGCTGCATGGCCTGGTCGTCTACGCGTAGCAGCGCGGGGAGATCGAGCCAGGCGTGGCCGGGCCGTGGCGCGAAGGCGGGGTGGCCCGGGGGGGGCGAGTGGGGGCAGCTCTGCTGGCAGCTGTCGCAGCCGAAGACCCTCCGGCCCATGACCGGGCGGATGTCTTCGGGGATCTCACCCTTGTGCTCGATGGTGAGGTAGGAGAGGCAGCGCCGTGCGTCCAGGCGTCCCGGCGCTACCAGGGCCCCGGTGGGGCAGGCCTTCAGGCAGCGGGCGCAAACGCCGCAGTCGGCCTCGAGGGGAGGGGAGGCCGGCAGATCCACGTCCAGCACCAGGGTGGCCAGGAACACCCAGGAGCCGTGGCCGGGCAGCAGGGTGCAGGAGCTGCGCCCGGCCCAGCCCAGGCCGGCCCGCACTGCCCATGCCCGCTCGAAGACCGGCCGGCTGTCTACAGAGGCGTAGCTGCCGATCCCGGGGAAGCGCTCGGCCAGGGCGCGCTGCATCCGCCGAAGGGCCTTGCCCACGACGTTGTGGTAGTCGCGCCCCCAGGCGTAGCGGGACACCTGGCCCGTCAGGCCGCCGGGGTCGGGTGGGCGTGGGTGGGCGTAGGGCATGGCCAGCACCGCCACCGTGGCGGCGTGGGGCAGCAGGCTGGCCGGGTCGATGCGCGCGTCGCGGCTGCGGGCCATCCAGGCCATGCCGGCGTGGAAGCCGGCACCGAGCCAGGCGTCGAGCCAGGCGCTCTCCCGCTCGAGGGGGGTGATGGTGGCGAAGCCCACCTTGGCGAAGCCCTCGGCCGTCGCGAGGGCGCGTGTGGCCTCCGCGATGGCCGAAGGGTCCATCAAGGCATCATCCCGTACAGGCCGTGCAGCACGTTGGCGGGCTTGAGGGTCTTGAGCTCGAAGAGCTGACGCCGGATCTGCCTGGGGCGCAGGTAGAAGCGGCGCAGGGACCACCGCTGCAGCTGGATCAGCTCCCGGGGGTCGTAGCCGGGTGGGTGCCAGACCAGGGCGTCGGGGTCGGTGTTGAAGGTGACGTAGTTCTCCCAGTCGTCCCGGAACAGGGTCTTCTGCCAGGCGTCCTCGAAGAGCTTGGAGCCCGGGAAGGGGACCGTGATGGCGAACTTGGCGAAGTCGAGATCGAGCTCGACGGCGAACTCCACGGTCTGGCGGGTGAGCTCGGGGGTCTCGCCGGGCAGGCCGATCATGAACAGGCCCACGGTCTGGATGCCCGCGGCCCGGGCGTTGGCCACGCCCTCGCGGATCTGCTCGGGGTTGAGCTTCTTGTTGACGTTGTCCAGCAGCCGCACCGAGCCCGACTCGATGCCCAGCAGCACCCGCCGGCAGCCGGCGGCGTACATCAGGCGGCAGGTCTCGGGGTCGAGGCGATCGGCGCGGGTCTCGCTGAGCCACACGCAGCGATCGGGGAGCTTGCGCCGCAGCAGCTCCTCGCAGAAGGTGGGGAGGTCTGTCTTGTTCAGGGGGAAGATGGGGTCGACGAAGCCGATCTGCTTGACCCCGAAGCGGTCCACCATGAACTCGTACTCGTCCACCACCCGGGTCAGGTCGCGTCGGCGGTAGCTCTTGCCGTGGCTGTGCAGCAACGAACAGTAGTCGCAGCGGTAGGGGCAGCCCCGGGAGGCGGAGATGGTGAGGACCGGCCGCGCGATGTCGGCGAAGGGCAGCAGACCGTAGCGATGCACCGGCAGCAGGTGCCAGGCCGGGTAGGGCAGATCGTCCAGCTGGGTGTTCAGGGGGCGCTCGGCGGTGCGCTGGGGCTGGCCGTCGGCCATCCAGGTGATGCCGGAGATGCCGCTGAGATCTTCGCTGCCACCGGCCCAGGCTTGCACGAGCTCGACGATGGCATGCTCGCCCTCGCCGTGGACCACCACGTCCGCGTCCCCCGAGGCCACCAGCTCCGAGGCGAAGACGTCAGCGTGCACTCCGCCCAGCACGATGCGCGTGGCGGGCGCGGCCTGGCGGATCTTGCCCGCCAGGGTGGTGACCACCGGGGCCGAGGGGGTCATCACGGTGAAGCCCACCACGTCGGGCCGGAAGCGCATCACCCGCTCGAGCACCTGGGCGGCCCCCAGGCCCTCGGCGAACATGTCGACCGCGCGCACATGGATGCCCGCCTGCTCGAGGGTGGCGGCCAGGTAGGCCACACCGATGCAGGGCATGGGCTCCAGCAGGCCAGCCACGCGGCCGAGGCGTTCGAGGTTCATGCCGGGGTTGATGAGCAGGACGCGCATGGGCTCTGGGGGGCGGTGGGGGGCCACAGCTTATTCCCTGACGGGGCCGTGCGCTGGCCTGGGCCGTCCGCCAGCGTGCCTCGGTGCTCGGGGTTACCCTCGCTGGGTATGATCGAGGAGGTCCGATGCGCGCCCTGGCCCTGGTTTTCTCCGCGTTGTCGCTGCTGCAGGCCTGCAGCGACGAGTGCCGCGCCCCCGACGATCTGGCCAGCGGCGTACTCGAGGGCACGCTCGACGGCGAGGTGTGGAAGGCCAGCGACGCTGCCTGGGCCGAAGCCGGGGCCAGCCTGCAGCTGGGCCACAGCATGGTCGACGGCGTGATGATGAGCATCGTCATCAACAGCGCCAGCGACACTCAGCCTGTGCAGGATCTGCTGGATCGCCAGGAGCTTCCCTTCGAGGTCCTCCTGGGCGAAGGCGACGATGGCGGCTGGGTCACGGTCTACCGCGAGGGCAGCACGGCCAGCTACCACACCCAGAACGCAGCCGGCGGCAGCATGACCTTCGCAGCCCGCGAGGGCGACGATCTGCTGGGCTGCATGCAGTTCGACGCCGCCACCAATGACGGCGAGAGCATCAGCTTCGTGGACGGGTACTTCAGGTTCGGCCTGCGGGAGGACTAGAACTCCTCGGACCTCCTACGGGCCTTGGCCTTGGCCGCCAGGGCCAGGCGCTGCTGGCGCGCGCGAAGCGCGGTGGCGGCCGCCACCAGCAGCCCAGCGGCGCACAGGACCGTGATGAACACCCAGGTGCCCGCTCCGGCGGGGTCGCGGCGGCGCACGGTGAGGTAGCTGCGAGCGCTCTGCTCGTCTTCGCCCAGGAAGCGCAGGCGGCGCAGGGTGGCGTCTTCCCAGGCGTCGTCTTCCTGCTGGGTGACCCGATCTTCGGGGGGGCGGTCCAGGTCTTCGTCCGCGCCGGGGTCGGGGGTTCCCGGGCGCCGGTCCCGATGCTTGCGGTCCGGGAAGGCCGTGCCGTCGTTGCGCCAGGCCGACAGGCCCAGCAGGCTGTCGAGGGCGGGGTCGTCTGCTGGCACCACCACGGACTCGGCCAGGGGGGGGCTGTGGCTGTGCCACTCGTTCCAGCCCAGGGCGGTGCAGCGCCCGGTGCAGCCGCCGATCACGCCCGTGGCGTCGACATGGAGTAGCTGTTCGCCGGTGCTGGGTACGGTGACCAGGCGTGAACCCGAGGGAGGCTTCACGCCGGCCAGGTCGCCCGTGCGGCTGACCGCGGTGGAGATGTGGCCCTCGCCGCCACCCGCGGAGCGCCACAGCACGTACCAGGTGTCGAAGCCCAGCTGGCGCATCAGCGCCGAGGCCGCGACCGCTGCGTCGTCGCAGTCGCCCTGCTCATCCACCAGGAACTCCACGGCGTACTTGGGGTACTCGGTGAAGCCGGTGGAGGTGTCCTTGGCGTACTGCAGGGCTTGGACCAGGCCCTGGACATAGCCCAGGCGCTCGGCTGGGCTGGTGATGCCCTTCTCGGTGAACAGCTGCTCCAGCGCCCGGGCCAGGGGGGCCATGTCGCTGTGGGAGCTGCCGACGATCTCGCGGATGGAGTCGTGGGCGCTGTTGCGTCGGGCCGAGTAGGCGTCCAGCGAGACGCCCATGGTGACCCAGGCGTAGTCTGTGCAGCGGTCGTGGTAGCTGGGACAGAAGGGCCAGCTCAGGATGCGCACGCCGGTGGTGCCGCTGGCGTCCGGCTCGTGGACTTGGTCGTCGTGGTAGACCCGCGCCCACTGGATGGGCTGGCCCTGGGCCAGCGCGGCGGCAGGGAGCAGCATCGCCAGCAGCACCAGCGACGCACGCAGCAGGGCGGAGAGGCGGTTCATGGCTAGAAGTCCTCGCTGCGGCGGTGCTGCCGGCGGGCCTGTGCGAGGGCCTGGCGGCGACCACGGGCGATCCACGATCCGACGCCAGCGGCCGCGAGGCCCGCCAGCGCCAGCGCCGCGATGCCCAGGTAGAGCGGGTCGTTGCTGCGGTCGACCGGGCGGCAGCTCAGGCCCATGGCTTCGGCCTGAGCGCAGACATCGGGGCGTGCCGTGCGCCGCGGCGGCGGGGCGGGTGCCGGCGGGGGGGCGGGCGGCTCGTCGTCCTGGGGAGCGGGCTCGGGTGCGCCATCATCTCCTGGAGCCGCCGGAGCGGCGGGGTCGCCATCGTCTGGGGCCGGCTGCGCGGGCGCGGACCCCGGGGACCAGCCCGCAGCCCGGACCTGGGCCGTCGACCAGACCTGCAGATCCGAGGCCTCGAGGGAACCGGCGGGCTTGGCCTTGAGGTGCAGGGGCAGGAGCACCCAGCCAGGGGTGACGCCCTGGATGGGCCAGGCCCAGTCGGCGTCCGCCGGGGCGGCGCCCTCGAGGACCAGGCCAAAGGCGATGCCGCCGGCGGTGGAGGGCGTGGGGTAGCGGGCCAGGGACACCTCGACCCCCTGGGCGTCCAGGGCCAGCAGGGCCGTGAAGGCGGCGCTCAGGGTGTCGCCGGCTTCGGCGTCGTAGAGCACCTCCCATGGCTGCAAGACCCCGTCGTAGTGGGAGACCGGGTGGGGGTTGGCGAAGGCCGAGTTGCGCAGCAGCCCGGCCCACAGCCCCGCTGCCTCGAGCGGGGGCAGGCCCTGGGACCAGGGGATGTCCTGCTGGACCGCCGTGACCAGGGCCGTGAGCTGGGCCTTGGAGGCCGAGGCGATGTCGGCGGTGGATCGGCCTGCGCTGCGGGGCCTGTCGAGCCAGGCATCGGGCACGTGGACCGCCATAGTCCAGGGCTCTTCCCGGGGAGGCAGGATGCGCACCAGCTCGACCACCTGATGGCTGGGGTCGACCACGTCGCGGCGCTGTACGATGTCAGCCTGCAGCTCGACCCGAAACGAGGCCGAGGCGACGGGGATGGCGAGCGCCAGGAGGGGGCTGATGGGCATGGGTCCTGGTCTCGAGAGGCTCGGTCCCCTAACGCAGTTCGCCGCGTCCCGGGCGGGTTCGCCGCGTTCGCGGGGAGCGCGCGGGGGCCGGGATCATGCGCCTCCGCGCACCGCGGTCCACACGACGTGACGTCGGCCGCCCTTGGACCCCCGGGCGCGGACGGGATTCTCCTTGACCTCGAAGCCCACCTTGGCCAGCCGCTGGGTGAAGGACTTGTCGGGCCATGCGGACCAGACCGCGAGCATGCCCCCCGGCGTGAGCGCCTGGTAGGCGGTGCTCAGGCCGTGCCAGCCGTACAGCCAGCCGTTGCCGGCGTGGGTCAGGGCGTCGGGGCCGTTGTCGACGTCCAGCATGATGGCATCCCAGGCTCGCTCCGGATCCGATACCTGCTCGGCCACATCGCCGGTGTAGACCGACGCGCGCGGGTCCCGGAGGGGATAGGCGGCCGCAGAGCCGATCTCGCCCTGGTTCCAGCGCACCACGGCCGGCACCAGCTCGGCCACCGTCACCGAGGCGTCGGGCCCCAGGTTCCGCAGCGCCGCGGCCAGGGTGTAGCCCATGCCCAGGCCGCCGATGAGCACCCGGGCCTGTGGGCGGTCGCCGATGTGCTTGCACGCCAGCTCGGCCAGCGCGTCTTCCGAGCCGTGCATACGCGTGCTCATGAGCTGGCGGCCGTTCACGTTGATGGCCAGCTCCTTGCCTCGGCGCAGCAGGTCCATCACCCCGGTCCCGTCGGGCAGGCTGACGCTCTCCACCATCTCCCAGCGGTTCATGGGGACACCCCTGGGCCCGCAGAGGAGACACCGGTGCGGGCGCACGGCCGGTCGCGGCGGGCGCGGCAGCCAGCGTGACGGACCCGAAGGCCGGTGTGAAGCTGGGGCATGGAGGCTCCTGGACCACTCGGGGAGGGCCCTTCTGAAGGCCGCACGACATAACCCCGCGCTGGGCGCTGACGACGACGAACTCTCGTGCTGGGGGCTGGGATCGAGAGCCCAGCTGGGGTCGAGGAACGAGAGCTGGGGCTCTGGCCTGCGCTGGGCACATGCCTCTGTCCGAAACGGTTCGGGGCGTTTGTCGGTGTTACGGCCTCCCTCGCCATGATGCAGCCCCCCCTCGGCCCGCGCCGCTTCCTGCAGCTCGTTCCCGCGGCGGTGGGCGTGGGCTGGCTGGTGCTGGCTGCCCTGGGGGCGCACCGCGCTCTGCAGCCGCCCGCTGGTTGGCGGACCCAGGCCCTGCCCACACCCCACGGCCGCTAGCAGGCTGCCGACCCCATGGTGGGGACTCCGTGGCGCTACGCGCTGCAGACCACCGACGCTTGGGTGGCTTCGCCTCCCCCTTCAACCCTGGAGCTGGAGCTGGAACTGCGTCCGGGCGGCGGCGTGATGTTCTTCCTGGCCGAGCCTGGACAGCTCCGGGCGGAGCGCGGCTGGGTGGAGGCCCGGGCGGCGCCGGTGGCCGACGGGCTCCTTCTGGAGGCGCGGGGGAGCGGCTGCAGCCGCGCGCCCGGGCCCGCAGGTTCCGCTTCGGGTCCCCAGCTGGCGCTGAGCTGGGATGGGGCTGGCCTGACGATGCGCAGGGGCTCGGAGGCCTGGCGCTGTGCCGCCCAGGGCGTAGTCGTCGATCTCGCCTCGGGTGAGGTCGCCGCCGATGACGAAGTAGACGTTGTAGCGGCTGTAGTCCTCGTTGATGGCCTCGACGCAGTGGGCCGCGGTGATGACCCAGTTGCTGTCCACCAGGGTGCCCGAGCAAAATGAGCCGGACATGTCGCCGCCATCCTCGGCCACGATGGCGCCCACGGCCGGGTAGTCGTCGGTCTCGGAGCCGTTGACGACGGGCGGCGGCGGCAGGGTGGCCAGGGCGCTGGCGGGCAGGAGGAGGCCGAGGGTCAGGGCGTGGATCACGGGACCTCCGGGCTGGCGCTCAATGTGGCGCCGCTGGGCCCGGGCCGCTGGCGTCGGCGCAGGAACAGGCCAAGCAGCAGCGTGACCATCGCCACCCCACTGGCGGTGCCTCGCCCGGTGCCGCAGCTACAGCCCTCGCCGGGCTCGTCGCCATCGTCCCCATCGGGCTCGTCGGTGTCGAGGCCGGTGTCCTCCGGCGGGCTGTACGCGAGGTCCACGTAGCCCTCGATCCAGGACAGGTAGGCGTCCACCCGGACCATGGCCAGGGCGCCTTCCGAGCAGGAGTCGCCATCGTGGGGTGCCCAGCCGAAGGAGATGACGCCGGCCAGCTCGAGGTCGTCGCCCACCAGCTCGAGGCCAGCGCCGCCTGAGTCCCCCGAGCAGGCGTTCTGCCTGTCGGCCTGGTCGTAGGTATAGACGAAGGCCTCGTCGTAGTCCCAGACGGGTACGTCCGCGGTGCGCTTGACGTCGCCGTCGTCGTTGCCGTCGAGGGTGACGCCGAAGCCGACCAGGCGCAGCGGTCGTCCGATCCAGGTGTCGTCGATGGCGTCATCGTTGACGGGCATGGGATCCACATCGACGATGCCCTCGCCCGCCAGCTCGAGCAGGCCCAGATCGCCCTCGAGGGTGATCTCGTTCCACGAGGGCAGGGTGATGGCGTCCACCACCTCGGCCCAGGCATCCATTTCGCCCCCGAGCAGGTCACCACCGACCATGAAGTAGGGGGTGTAGGAGCTGTAGTCCTCGGTCATGGACTCGATGCAGTGCGCGGCCGTGAGCACCCACTTGGGATGGATCAGGGTGCCTGAGCAGTAGGACCCGTACAGGTAGCCATCGCGCTCGGCCATGATGGCTCCGATCGCGGGGTAGTCATCGGTCTCGGCCCCGCCGTGGATCGGCGCAGCCTGGGCCGGTGCCCGGAGGAGGAGGGCGAGGAACAGAGCGTGGGTCACGGTGGCTTCGGAGGAAGGCGCGCGCGGGGTTCAGGACCGGCGGCGTACAGCGAGGCCGAGCCCGAACAGCAGCATGGGCAGGATCGCGGGGGCTCCGCCGGCCGCGCTGCAGCGCTTGCCGTCGTCGTCATCGTCCTTGTCGTCGACTTCGCCCGTGTCGTCTTCTTCGGGCTCGTCGGTGTCGGTGGGCCAGGGGGTGCCGGTGTCGTTGAGCCCGTCGTCCCAGCCCTCGGGCCGGGCGATCTCGATGCCGGTCAGGGACACGCCCAGGCTGTCGGAGACGGTCCACCACCAGTTGTCCACCGCCGCGCCGATGTCGAGGGTGTCGATGGTGAAGGTGGTCTCCTCTTCGGCCTGCATCACCAGGAAGTACTCGTGGTAGGCGCTCTGCTCGTTGCGGTCGTCGAGGTTGAGGTTCACCTCCCAGCGCATGATGTCGGGGCTGCCGCGCACCGTCACGTCCCACTCGTACAGGGTGACCTGGTAGGAGGCCTGGACCTTGTAGTCGGCGTTGAGGTAGCCCTTGGCCTGCACCTGGCCTTCGACCTTGGTGCCGTCCTCGTCGTAGGTCTCGGCCATGATGACGGAGCCCTCGCTGGCGGTGCCGATGCCGTAGGAGGTGGTGAGGGTGGCGTCGCCGTAGGAGTCGATGCCGTAGTTCTCGAAGGGGATGGACCAGTCCCAGCGGAAGGCCTGGGTCCCGGGGTCCAGGTCGCAGGTGGCCTCGACGGAGAGGACCGGCTCGTCGCCGGTGTAGAGGTACCAGTCCTCGTCGACGTTGGGGGTGGTGCGGGCCTTGATCACCGCCACGTAGAAGTCGGAGCCCCGGTCGATGGAGGACTCGAACCAGAAGAACTCGACGATGGCGTCCAGCGCGTTGCCCTCGAGATCCTCGACCCCCACGTAGAGGGTGTTGCCGGAGAAGAAGGCATAGCGGTCCTGCTCGTCGGCTCCGTAGGCGCCGATGCCGATGTCTCCGAAGGTGACATCGCGGTCGCCCTCGAGGATCTGGGCGCCGGAGTAGCTGGTCTCCGTGTCCGACAGTGACGTCTCGTCATCGGTGTCATCGGCGACAGCGAGGGTGGGCAGGGAGAGCACGGCGAGGGAGAAGAGTGCACGTTGCATGGTGATACCTCCGAGTCGCGCCACGATATCACCAAATTCTCCAGCCAGCATCTGCGCAGCCCTGTGGATCGGGGGACGCCCAGGGGTTTCCCGCCCCCTCCTCCGGGAGAGTGGGTTTCGGACCTTGCCCCTGGCCGGATCAGTCCCAGAGATCCTCGGTGCCGAAGTAGTGCTCGGCGTAGGCCTGACCCGGATCGAAGCTCAGGGGCAGGGCGCGCTCCACGCAGCCGGTGTCCGGGTCGGCCGTGGGGTCGGCCACGAAGCCCAGCACCAGCTGGAAGCCGCAAGGCTCCTCGCTGCCGTCGTCCACCACGGGGGTGTCGAAGCTGGTGTTGTGGGCGCTGTGCTCGAAGCTCACCCAGTGATGGTGGATCGTGAACTACCACTAGGAGAATCACCATGGTCAAGCTCGCACCAGTCAGCCCCGGCGAAC